>Ga0209375_1001124_pt1 | contig 20714 bp, 23 predicted proteins | sample GraSoiAngelo_131_FD_185888 | JGI IMG/M metagenome (GOLD analysis project Ga0209375, IMG submission 185888) | Grasslands soil microbial communities from the Angelo Coastal Reserve, California, USA - 14_0929_02_30cm (SPAdes) (version 2) | ecosystem: Environmental > Terrestrial > Soil > Grasslands ... | reverse complement strand
CCGATGCGGCGCAGCTCGAACAATTCCAAGCCGCCCAAGGGCAATTGAGCAATGCGCTCTCTCGTTTGCTCGTGGTGGTTGAGCGTTACCCGGAACTGAAGGCCAATCAGAATTTTGTTGGCTTACAAGCACAGCTTGAAGGAACCGAGAACCGAATCTCGGTCGAACGCGGAAACTTCAACACCGCGGTGCAGAACTACAACATCGCCGTGCGCAGTTTCCCGACCAATTTGATCGCGGGCATGTTAGGTTTCGCGCAGCGCCCATTTTTCACCGCGCAACCAGGCGCGGAAAGGCCGCCGCCGGTCCAGTTCAATTTCGGCTCGCCGGCACCGGCAGCGACCGCTTCGCCTTAGGTGGATTGGCGGCTCCGTTGAACGATGTCAATCTGCAGCCGAAGGCGCGGTGCATTTTTAGCATCGAGCAAGCGACGGCTCGATCTACCAGTGATAAAGACTTTTTTAATTAGCGCGACGCTCGTCGCTCTTGTCTCCTTGTCGAGCCAAGCCGCCGAAATCATTCCTCCCAAGCCGGCCGGCTATTTCAACGACTACGCCGGCGTCGTTTCGAAGGAAGCCGCGCTGCACTTCAACGAGCAGCTCGCGCAATTCGAGCGTGAAACGTCCAATCAAGTCGTGGTCGCGGTATTTCCGAAAATGCAAAGCGATTCGTCGATTGAGGATTACACACAGCGTGTCGCCCAATCCTGGGGTGTCGGCCAAAAGGATAAACGAAACGGCGTCGTGCTGTTCGTCTTCATTGAGGATCGCAAGATGTTTATTCAGGTCGGCTACGGCCTCGAAGGTGCGCTGCCGGACATTACGGCATTCGACATCACCGAGTACCATATCAAGCCCCATCTCCGCAGTGGCGATTATGAAGGCGGGCTCGCCACCGGGATCGATTTGATCTGCAAAGCGATCCGGGGCGAGTACAAAGGATCGGGAAAAACGGTTGCGGAACAACACGGCAAGGCCAGCGCTCCTAGTTTTTTGTTCTTCATCATCTTTATCATTGTGTTGATCGTGATCTCGAGGGTGGCGCGGCGACTCGGCGGTTACGGCTATTCATCAGGCCGAGGTGGTCCCATTTTTTTCCCGACGGGTGGGGGCGGAGGCGGTTGGTCGTCCGGCGACGGTGGATCCGGCGGATTCAGCGGCGGAGGCGGCAGCTTTGGTGGAGGTGGGGCAGGTTCGAGCTGGTAGCCAAATGCGAACGAAAGAATTTCTCAGTAGGCTCGAACACGATCGAATTGTTGGGGCGATTCGGGAAGTGGAATCGAAAACGTCCAGTCAAATCCGGGTTTATGTTCAGCGCGGCAAGTTGAGCGCCGATCCACTGATTGCCGCGCAGAAAAAATTTCAGCGCCTTGGCATGCACAAAACGCATGAACGCAATGCCGTGCTCATTTTCGTTGCGCCCCGCGCGCATAAGTTCGCTGTGGTGGGTGATAAAGCTATCCACGAAAAGTGCGAGGAACAATTCTGGCAGCACCTTGTTGATGGAATGCGCGTGCATTTCCAGAATGAAAAATTCAGCCGCGCACTCATCGAAGCGATCGGGGAAGCCGGCGAAATGCTTGCGGTGCATTTTCCAAAGAGGTCGACCGGCGGGAAGGAGTTGCCGGATGACATTATCGAGACGTAGTCGGTGGCGACACACACCTCCGGGGCGATCCTTTGCGGACAGAAGCAGTGTGCCTTACCAGGAAATGCGACTTGCATTTTGTGGGTCGTGGTGTTCATTGGTCGTCCGCAGCGAGTTTTTTAAGTTACGCCGTTGGTCCCTGGGTTTCCCGTCGCTGGACGTGAAACCGCACTCGTCAGGGGAAACCCGGCGAAGAAAGATATCTCGGATTTCGGATTTTAGATTTCGGGTTCTAGCCTTCCGGTTTCTGCTCTCCGCTTTCCGGTTTTAAATTATGCCAGTCCGTTACGGTCGTTTTGAGATGCCGAAAACTCTCGTCAAAGACGAGGAAACTGCTACAGAAACCTACGCCAAGTTTGTCGCCGAGCCGTTTGAAGCCGGCTACGGTCACACCGTTGGAAATTCACTCCGCCGCGTTCTGCTTTCTTCATTAGAAGGCGCAGCCATCACAGCGGTAAAGATCAGCGGCGCGCAACATGAGTTCGCCACCCTTCCGGGCGTGGTCGAGGACGTGACCGACATCGTCCTCAATCTCAAGAAGGTGAAATTCAAAGCCGAGGATCATGAGCCGAAAAAACTTTCGCTGACCTTAAACAGGGAAGGCGAAGTCACGGCTGGCGACATCCAGGTAGTGCAGGGTTACGACGTGCTTAATCCAAAGCAGGTGATCTGCACGCTCGACAAGAAACATAAGTTTGACGCCGAACTCGAAGTGCGTGTCGGGCGTGGTTTCGCAACGGGCGAAGAAAACAAGCGCGCCGATCAACCGATCGGTTTGATCCCGATCGATTCGATCTTCTCGCCAGTCACGCGCGTGAAGTACGCGGTCGAAAATACCCGCGTCGGTCAGCGGACTGATTATGATAAACTAATCTTGGAAATCTGGACCGACGGACGATTGACTCCGGAGGATGCCCTGCTCCAAGCCTCTGCGATTCTGCGCCATCACCTTGATGTTTTCGTGAACTTCAATGAGGACGTGATCGAATTCGACGAGCGGCCGGCCGGTGTCAGCGAAGAGAACATCAAGCTCAAGAAGCTGCTCAACATGAGCGTGAACGAAATCGAGCTGAGTGTGCGCGCCGCCAATTGCCTAAACAACGCGAATATCACGACAGTCGGTCAGCTCGCACAAAAAACCGAGGCCGAGATGCTTAAGTATCGCAATTTCGGCAAGAAATCGCTCAACGAAATCAAAGACAAACTTCAACAGCTTGGTTTGAGCCTCGGGATGAAGTTCGATCCAGGTCTGGTGGACGTCCCGGCGAGTAGTGATGGCGCTAGCCCGAACGGCGCGGCTGCCGAGCAGTAATCATCGTTGAATCTGCCCAATCATGAGGCACCAAAAAAAGGCGCTTAAGCTTGGCCGCACGGCTGAGCACCGCAAGGCGCTGCTGGCCAATCAGGTTTGCGCCTTGATCGAACACCAACGCATCAAGACGACGCTCGCCAAGGCGAAGGCGGTTAGACCGCTCGCGGAGAAAATGGTGACGCTCGGAAAGAAAGGATCGATCCACGCGCGACGGAATGCCCTCGCAACATTGCGGCACAAGACCGCGGTGAAGAAATTGTTCGACCAAATCGCGCCGAGATCGACCGATCGCAATGGAGGTTACACGCGCATAGTGAGGCTCGGGCAACGCAAGAGCGACTCCGCTCCCATGGCCTTTATCGAATGGGTCGATGCCGCACAAGTGGCCGAGGAGAAAGCCGCGGAAGAGAAGGGCGCCAAGACAAAAAAAGAAAAGCCTGTTCAAGCGAAAGAGCCCGCGCCGGAACCGAAGGAATCTGCGCCGATGCCAGCCGAGGAATCCAAGCCTAAACGGCGCGGATGGCTTGGCCGAAAGCCGCGGGACGCGGAGAAATAATTTTCCGTAGAGTTGCGGCAGCTCCCGAGCGTTTTCCGCTCAAACTCGCAGTATTGATAACGCGGGGCTTTCTTGGCAAGGTTCGCATGAGCACACGCTCCGTTTACGCCAGTGATGGCTATCATGACGCCTGATCCCTATTTTTTTATCATCATTTTTGTCGGCGTCGCGCTCGTATTTCCTTTGCTGCCGCTGGCATTGGCCTGGCTCTGGAGACGTTTTTTCCAGCCGCCAAAGCCGGGTGCGGGAAAGAATGCGATCTACGAATGCGGTGTCGAATCGCTCGGGGAAGCCCAAGTACAGTTCAGATCACAGTATTACCTCTACTGCATCATTTTTCTGATCTTCGACGTCGAAGCGATTTTTCTGGTGCCGTTTGCGGTGGCGTTCACCGGTTTGCCGGTCGGAGCTTTCATTGCGATTTTGGTTTTCCTGCTATTGCTGATTGAAGGACTCGTTTGGGCATGGAGCAAAGGATGCTTAAATTGGGCGAAATGACTTTTGACGTTAAAAAAGGTTAAAAGGGTATAGGTTAAAGGGTTAATCAGGACATGAGCGGGCAAATCGACGAAGGGCTTCGCAGCGAACTGCAACGACAAGGGATCTGGGTGACCTCGATGCAGGATCTTTACAATTGGGGTCGACGGAGCTCGATCTGGCCGCTGCAGTTCGGGCTGGCTTGTTGCGCAATCGAGATGATCGCCACCGCGGCATCACGCTACGACCTCGCGCGGTTCGGTGGAGAAATTTTCCGGCCATCGCCGCGTCAGGCCGATCTGATGATCGTGGCCGGGACAGTGACCAAGAAAATGGCGCCGCAAATTGTGCGGCTCTACAACCAGATGCCTGATCCGAAATACGTGATTTCCATGGGAGCCTGTGCAATTTCCGGTGGACCGTTCAAACAAGGTTACAACGTCTTGAAAGGAATCGACCGATATATCCCGGTCGATGTTTACATTCCAGGTTGCCCGCCACGGCCGGAAGCGCTGCTGCATGCTTTCATGGAGTTACAGCGAAAAATCGACGGGCAGAAACTGACTGGCGACAACAGGGCTGAGCATCTCAACGCAGCGCAACCGAGCGAGTTTCCGGTCCCTTCATTTGGCGAACACGATTTGGAGCCGCCAGCGAATCCGAATGTTTTTGAGCCGCCGAAAATCGAGCGTACGTGACCGTGGAATCGCTGGAGCAAATCAAAGGCCGCGCCGAAGTCGCTGTTCCTGGGGCTAGGATCGAGATCGTCCCGAATCCGGGGCCGGCAAATCAGCCGTCGCTTTTGATCGACAGCGAACACGCGTCGGCTGTTGCAAAGTTTTTGCGTGATGATCCTACGCTGCGACTCGATTTTTGCTCGAACGCAACCGGCGTCGATTGGCTCGATCGTACGGTGAAGAAAACGGTGAAGGTGAAAAAGGTCGTCGACGGCGTTGAAAAAGATGTCGATGAACCGACGGAGGAAAAAGTCCCCGGCTATCTCGAAGCGGTCTACCATCTTTACTCGATGACGCACAAACACGGTCCCGGCATCATTCGAATGCGCACAGCCGACCGCGCAGATGGTGCGCGTTTACCGTCGCTTACACCCATTTATCGGAGCGCTGAATTTCAGGAGCGGGAAATTTTCGATCTCTACGGGGTTCGGTTCGATGGCCACCCGGATCTGCGACGCATTTTGATGTGGGACGAGTTCCAGGATTATCCGATGCGGAAGGATTATCGCGAACCAGACGATTACGAGTACGAGCCGACGCCGCATGACGACGTTTTGGAAAGAGCGAAACAGCATTACACTCCGCGCCCGCAGCTCGATGGCGCGGAAAATATCACTGTGCAACGGCAATGAGCGCGACGATCCAAACCCTCGAGCCAGCCGAGCGACCACCGACGACAATGGGCGCACGGCTCGAGGGCGAGTTAATGGAAGTGTCGATGGGGCCGCAGCATCCCTCGACCCATGGGGTGTTTCGCATGAACGTCGCGCTCGAGGGCGAGATCGTCCGCAAGCTGAAGCCCGTTTTCGGATACCTCCATCGCAATCACGAAAAAATCGGCGAGAACACGAGCTATCTCGGCTCGATGCCTTACACCGATCGGCTCGATTATTTTTGTTCGATGACAAACAACTGGGCCTACGCGCTCAGTGTCGAGAAGCTGGCGGGCATTGAGGTTCCCGAGCGCGCCGAATATCTCCGCGTCATCCTGGCCGAACTAACGCGACTTCAAAATCACGCCTCACTGCTTGGCTTTCTGCTTAGCGATATGGGCGCGTGGGGAACCCCCCTAATGTATGCATTCCGCGAGCGTGAGAAGATTCTCGACCTGTTCGAGGCGCTCTCAGGCTCGCGCATGATGTGCGACTACATGCGTTTCGGCGGATGCCGGGTCGACGCAACGTCTGACTGGATGGAGCGGGCAAAAAAGATTGTCGATGCGTTCCCGCGATTTCTAGATGAATTCGAGAACCTGATTCTTTCGAATGAGGTCGTCATCGCGCGTACCCAAGAGGTCGGCAAACTATCGGCCGATCTCGCGATCAACGCCGGCATCACCGGCCCGATGCTCCGCGCGTGTGGGGTCAACTACGACGTGCGCAAAGTGGATGGCTATGGTTTTTATCCGCGTTTCAAATTCCGCGTGCCGCTCGGCGAACATGGCGATACCTACGACCGCCTAATGATGCGCGCGCTCGAAATGCGCGAGAGCGTGGGAATCCTGAAGCAAGCTTTCGAACAAATTCTCGCCGGTCCCATCATGAACCCGAAGGTGAAGATCCGCGCCTTTCGTCCACCTGTGGGCGAAGCTTATGGACGCATCGAAGCGCCCAAGGGCGAACTCGGTTTCTATTTGATCAGCAACGGTGGAACGAATCCGTACCGTTATCGCGTGCGCCCGCCGAGCTTTATTAATCTGACTGTTTTGGAAGATCTTTGCCTCGGCCACACCGTGGCGGATGTGATGGTGATCCTCGGCAGCGTGGATATTGTGATGGGAGAGGTGGATCGATGATCGGCTTGGGAATATTGAAAGGGATGGGAGTTACAGCCCGGAACTTCATCGGAAGTTATTTCGAGAAGGACCGCCTGATCACGGTGCAGTATCCGGAAGAACGCAGCCCGCTCCCCGAGAACTATCGGAACTTCCCATTCCTCCCTTACGACGGCGACGATCCGGAGGCTGGATTGCGCTGCGTCGCTTGTAAGATCTGCGAGAAGGAATGCCCGCCGCAATGCATTTATATAATTAAGAGCGAAGACAAAAAGCCCGATTACATGGGCAAACCGCAGTTTTATCCGGCGGTCTTCGACATCGATATTTCTGTCTGCATGAGCTGCCAGATTTGCGTCGAGGTCTGTCCGTTCGAAGCGATCAAGATGGACAAAGTGTATGAACTAAGCCGGCGCGAACGATTCGACGCCTTACTCCTCCGCAAGGGCGAACTGTCCAAATCGAACACCTACTATCACAGCATTTGCCCGACCGAGGCGGCAGAGGTCGATGCGAAACTCGCTCAGGCCGCGGCGAAAAAGAAGCCAGCACCACCGGCGTCGCCAGCGGCCGTCGCCGCCGCGCCGCCGGCTACTGCCTAGCCGTCCCCTTCTCTACATGAGACCTCGAAGGGCTTGCTGGAACTCAATCTGAAATCTAGAGTCGGCAATCTGCGGTGTTATTGCCAGGGTGGCGAAATTGGCAGACGCGCCAGACTTAGGATCTGGTGGAGAAATCCTTAGGGGTTCGAGTCCCCTCCCTGGCATGGAATGTCGATCCTGGGCATTGCTAGAGCACGCACCATTTTGATTGGCGCGAATGTCTTTGGGTTTCCCACAGACGTGTCCCGCCGAGGAATGCATTCTCGTTTTGCCCCAGCTCAACGCCTCTCGGAACCGCATTGAACCGTCTGACATTGCCTCCGCCTAATACGACATAATCAGCAATGAGCGATCGCTTTAATTGCATGACGGCGTAGATCACTTCGCGTTTCCATTCTCTTTGACCAAGCAACTCCAACCCCGGAACGCCAAGGTAATTTTCAATGATCTTACCCTCCGGATAAGGGAGATCACCGAGCTCGAGCGGCAATAGAGTTTTTTTCCAGACAAGGGCAGAGCCCAGGCCGGTCCCAAGTCCAAGAAAAAGCATGCGTCCGCCCCCATGATAGCTGCCGAGCGCTTGCATGGCCGCATCGTTGATTACGCGCACCGGTTTGCCGAGGGCCCTGCCAAAATTGAAGCCGGCCCAACCTTTGCCCAAATGTTTTGGATCTTTTGTGATTCGCCCCTTCCGCACACACGCGGGGAAGCCAATTGAAGCGACGTCGAATTTCCACTCGCGTACAGTCTCTTTGAATCTCGCGATCATTTGTTCTGGTCTCATTCGCGGGCCGGAAGCAAATTCGCGCTGGTTGCGCGACGACATGAGCAATTTCACATGTGTGCCGCCGATATCGACGACGAGAACCTTTCTCTTCATGCGCGACCGCCGCTTTCGGCGGTGATACTAGCGACCGAGGCCGATCGATCGGCTGAAACGTTGGAAGACGCTCTTGGGTTCCGGTTTTGTCTCGGTGCTGGCAGGCCAGCATTCTACAATTTCGAGCGCGGTGAAACGAAACAGCCTCAAGCGGGCAACCTTCAAATCGAGTCGCAGATTCTTTGCAATTTGTTGAACGGATCGGGCGCCATTGAATTGCGAGGCGAATTGAGCCTCATCCGACGTTAACTGAAGTTTTCGGACGCGCTCGAAACCGTCTTTGGTGTAAGCTGGGATGGCGCGCGCGTCGAAGCTTGGGTGGTCCCCGAGGTCTTGAACGAAACGGAGACTTTCTAATGCCCAATCATCAACATCTGGTTCGGGAGTCACCTCACTACCGCCACTCGGTAATTCCACGCTTTTCTCGAACATGAGCCATACGCGCGGTGCCGGCCAAAGGTGCGAGAAGAGCTTTTGGCCATAATGCTGCGCCAACTCCGCAGCAGCTTGGCGTGCGATCGCCTCTTCCCGTGCCAGGGTGAGGAAAAGCGGCGTCCCCGTTTCGGACTGTTCGGCGCGTGCATTGGCAACTATCTCTGAATCGACATTGGCAAGAGCGGCCGGCATGTCGGGACAATAGCGTTCGGAGTCTCGGGTCGTGGCAAAAAGAATCTCGCCGTTCTGCGCCAGAAGATCGATTGGCTCCTGATCCCAAAATGAACGCAGCGACCCTGTCAGTTTCTCTTTTGCGATCGCTTGCAGCGCGCGGCTCAAGGGAAACAAAGTCGTCTGGCCGCAAAAATACACATCGGCCGTGCCAGACTCCTTCGAAACATCAACGTCAGCAGTTTGATCGTTCGCGGTAGGCTGGGCCCATTCTGCAGGTGGCGGCGTTGCACTCCACCAGTCCTGGGACCGGGCGGGGGCCTCTGCGGCCGTGCTTGGGTCTTCGGAAGCAGCTTTCTCTTCCTCTGAAAGGCGCCGACTGTCAGGCTTATCTAAGTCGTCACGATTCGAAGCTTCGGCTTGAGCTCCTGTTGATTCCGGTTCGCCCGATGAGTTCGGCATAATGGTCCTCCACGCTTTTGATAAGCAAATCCGAAGTGATGCTTTATTCAAGAACCAATGAGCACAACGGCGATTCTCTCTCAAGATGCCGCAAAGCGGCGTGCGAGCTCGCGTCGGCTGATTTTTCCACGCTCATTCGCCGGAATTGCATCGACGATAAAAACGCGCTTTGGCACCTGCCACCCACTCAATCCCCTTCGGCAAAAATCCAAAAGACCGGCCTCGTCCACAGCGGGCGATGCGACCACACATGCCACGACTTCCTCATTCCGCAGCGCCGACGCGCGACCAAACACCGCCGCCTGACGCACGCCACGAAAGCGCAGCAAATGCGCTTCCACTTCCATTGGATTCACTTTTTTCCCAGCGACGTTAATCACATCCGAAATTCGGCCGACGATCCGAAGTCCATTCTCCGTTTTCGTTAGCAGATCGTCCGGGACAAAAAATCCGCCGCTAAGTTTTTCTTTATCCGATTCCGGAAAATAACCATCGCCCACCGCGGCGCTGCGCACGCGAATTTGACTCGCGGACGCCATTGGATCGATAATCTCAAGATCGACACCTCTCATTGGTTGACCGACCAAACCTGGGACCGCTGGAAAGGCATTTCGGTCGTAACAAATCCCGCCGCATTCCGACGCGCCGTAAAACGAGTGGATCGGCCTATTAAATTTGTCTTGGAACTGTCGTCCGACGGCGAGCGCGAGCGGCGCACCCGCTGAAATGCAAAGCCGAAGTTTGGGCAGGGCAGGGATATTCTCCATTTCGGAGAAGGCCTGATAGAAAACGGGCATTCCAGGGAAAACCGTCGTGTTAGTACGGGCAAGATCCATGAGCACAGCTCGTGGCATCCGTTCGCGGCTCAACACCATGGGCACGCCGCGGGCGATCAGCGGCGTGAGCAAATTGCTGAATCCGTAGGAATGGGAGATCGGAATCACACCGAAGTTAAGATCGACATCGCTGATTCCCATTGTCTCACAAATCTGATTGCAATCGGCCAGCAGTTGCTCGCTGCGAAAGCGGACTGCCCGCGGCGCGGCCGTTGTGCCGGAAGTTAATTTCAAAAGCGCCGGCGCTTCTCCATCCCAACTTGGTGAGGTGTTATTGTGGATCTTGTGGACGTGCGGAGCGATGTCATCGCAGTTCACAAGCGCAGATGCGTGGCAAGTTGACAATGCCGCGCTGCGCTGCTGATGGCTGATCGATTCTTCGAGCGGAAGGACAACCAGCCGTTTGCGCAAGCAAGCGATCAAGATCGACGGCCAATCTTCATGATTGCCAATTTGGAGGGCGACCACACTACCCTCGGCGAAGCTGTCGATTTTCGTCTGGAAATCGGACGCACATTCTTCGATATCGGAAAATCTTCGTGCAACTTCCCCACGGGTATCAAAGATCGCGGGCGAATCCTTCGCGCGTGCGACAGTTTGTCTCCAGGCAGCAAGCAAGCCGTCGCTCGATTTCATCTCTTGCGCGAGCAGTTCCGCGCGTTTAGATTTCGCGCTCGTTTCCGAAAATGAAAGCAGGCATTCATCCAGAGTATTACGAGACTGACATCGTCTGCGCGTGCGGGGTGGTCTATCACACGCGCTCGACGCGCCGTGATATTAAGATCGGTATTTGTGCCGCTTGTCATCCATTTTTCACGGGTGAACAAAAATTCGTCGATACCGCCGGACGCGTGGAAAAGTTCACCCGCCGTTACGGCAGCACCCAAACGGCGCGGGCCGAGAAGAAAGCTTAGATCGCTGTCGAGGCGCTTGTGCCAAGCGCCTTGTTGGGCGGCTGGCCCATCCGCCCCTTCATTTTTATGGATATTAATCTGCTCATCGAACGCAAACGCGAACGTTTCGCAGAACTGGAACGCGACATCGCCGACCCACATCTCTTTGATAATCGTAAGCGCGCCGGCGAGATCATGCGCGAACATGCGAGCGTCAAGCAACTCCTCGAACGCTGGAACGAACTTGAAGCGGCGCAACGCCAGTTGGACGACAACCGCGAATTGGTCACTTCGCGCGACGTCGAGATTGCGGCCATGGCCGATGACGAAATCCCTGATTTGGAAAAACGAGTTGTCGATCTTGAACGGGAGATTCAAATCGGTCTTCTCCCACCAGACGAGCATGAAAATCGAGATGCCATCGTCGAGATTCGTGCCGGCACAGGCGGGAACGAGGCAGCAATTTTTGCCGCTGATCTTTACCGGATGTACAATCGCTATGCTGAGTCCGTTGGCTTAAAGACCGAGGACTTGGAATCGAGTCCATCCGAACTTGGTGGGCTGAAAGAAGTAATTTTTCGCGTTTCCGGCGATGCGGTTTTTCGAAAGCTGCGTTACGAAAGCGGCGTTCATCGCGTGCAACGGGTGCCAGCCACGGAAGCACAGGGTCGCATTCACACTTCTACCGCGACGGTGGCGGTGTTGCCCGAAGCAGCGGATGTAGATCTTGAATTGAAGCCTGACGATTTGCGCGTCGAAGTTTCGCGCGCTGGGGGACCAGGCGGGCAGGGCGTGAATACGACCGACTCCGCGGTGCAAGTTCTGCATATTCCCACGGGAACGATCGTGCGTTGTCAGGACGGGAGAAGCCAAATCAAAAACAAGGAGCGGGCGCTGAGCATTCTGCGGGCGCGCTTGCTCGAGCGAAAGCAGCGCGAGGAAGCTGAGAAATACAGTGCGCAACGTCGTGGCCAAATCGGCACCGGGGGGCGGGAGGAAAAAATTCGCACCTACAATTTTCCGCAGAACCGCGTGACCGATCATCGCATTGGTTTGACGCTTTATAACTTAGATCGCGTCATGAATGGCGATCTCGGAGAATTGATCCGAGCGCTGCAAGCGGCCGGTGTGAAAGAGCGACTTGGAGATGTTGTGGAAAGCGCTGCGCTCTCAGCGTCTTGATTTGGAACGCGGTAGCGCGCGTTTCTCCATTATTCAAAGAATGACGGTCCTTGAAGTGCTGGAATCGACCACAGCGTATTTTCGGAAGCGGGAAATTGACAGTCCCCGCTTGAATGGAGAGCACTTGCTCGCGCAGGTTCTGGGCTGCAAGCGCATCGACCTTTATCTCAAATTCGAGCGGGAGCTAGACGAAGCGGAGTTGGCCCTGCTGCGCGAACGTGTCCGGCGCCGTGGCCAGGGCGAACCGCTCCAGCATTTGCTCGGCACGGTGGAATTTTGTGGCCACACGTTCCTATGCGATAAGCGCGCGCTCGTTCCGCGACCTGAAACGGAGCAACTGGTCGAGTTGCTAATTTCAAAATGCCAATTTTCAAATCCTCGTTTCCGGATGGTCGATGTTGGCACCGGCAGCGGAGTGATTGTCCTCACTCTGGCAAGGGAATTTTCCGAGGCGGACATTTTTGCAGTCGATATTTCCGAGGAGGCGCTCGCACTAGCACTCGAAAACGCGGAGAGGCTCGGCTTGAACGACCACATTCGTTTTGAGAAAAGCAATCTCCTCCGGGATATTAAAGGGACATTCGATCTCATTGTCGCGAATCTTCCCTATATCGCGGCGCAAGATCGGCATATTCTACCCCGCGAGGTCTTGCACGACCCGGACGTCGCGCTGTTTTCCGGCGCGCGTGGCGACGAATTGGTGCGGGAATTGATTTCGCAGGCGCCGGCGCGCCTCCGCCCGGGCGGAATGCTGGCCTTGGAAGTCGGGCTAGGCCAGAGCGAAGCGCTTTTTTCGACATTGGCGGGAAAAAATTACCGCGACATTTGTTTGGAAAACGATTATTCAGGTAGACCCCGATTCCTTTTTGCCAGGTATGGATAAGATCCTCATTCACGGTGGCCATCCGCTCTCGGGTTCTATCAAGGTGAGCGGCTCAAAAAATTCCTCCCTGCCGATCCTGGCCGCGACGCTGCTCACTCGCGAGCCATGCGTCGTTCATGGCGTACCCGACCTGAGCGATACGCATTACATGTTGCAAATTCTAATCCATCTGGGGGCGCAAGTGGAACGCGCCAGCGGCACAGTGAGCGTGTCGGCTGACAACATCGAATCGGTAGCGCCTTACCATGTCGTTCGCAAAATGCGCGCTTCTATTTGCGTGCTCGGGCCGCTGTTGGGCCGTTGCAAAGAAGCGACCGTGTCGTTGCCCGGCGGCTGCGTGATCGGTGATCGACCGATTGATCTGCATTTGAAAGGCTTTGAGGCGCTCGGCGCGGCGGTACGTGTCGAAGGCGGCAACGTCAAAGTTTTTGCGCCGAAGTTGACCGGTGCGGTAATTAATCTGCGAGGCAAATTCGGTCCGACAGTCCTGGGCACGGATAACGTGATGATGGCAGCTGTGCTCGCGGATGGGGTGACCGTGATCGAAGGAGCGGCGCAAGAACCGGAGGTTGTCGATCTCGCCAATTTTTTGAACAAAATGGGGGCGAGGATTGAAGGCGCCGGAACGCGCCGAATTATCATTGAAGGCGTGGCGGCGTTACACGGAACCGAACATGATGTTATCCCGGACCGAATTGAAGCGGGAACATTTCTGGTGGCTGGGGCGATTTGCGGCAAAGGAATTACCGTTAAGCGGATCCAGCCGGAGCATGTTCGCTCGACCACGGAGGCACTGGCCAGTTGCGGTTTTCCAATCGACATCGCCGACCACGCGATTTCGATCTCGCCCAATGGGGAGGCGAAGGCGCTCGAACTAACTACCGAACCGTATCCTGGTTTTCCGAGTGATATGCAGGCGCAGATGTGCGCATTGCTCTCCACAACCGACGGCATCAGTGTTATCACGGAAAATATTTTTCCGCAGCGCTACATGCACGTCGCGGAGCTAAAACGCATGGGAGCGGAGATGCAGCTGGAGGGAGCAACCGCGGTCATCCAGGGCGTCGATCGTCTTTTTGGCGCGCCGGTGATGGCGAGCGACCTGCGCGCATCCGCTGCCTTGGTGCTTGCGGGATTGAAGGCCGATGGAATTACGGAAGTGAGCCGCGTCTATCACATCGATCGCGGCTACGAACGGCTTGATGAAAAATTGAGCGAGCTCGGCGCGCACATCGAGCGAGTAAAAGAAACGTAGCGCGAGGCTTTTTCTTGCTCTCGTCCGCGGCAAGCGCAACACTTTTTCTACTACTCGAGCGAAAGGTTAAGCCAATGGAAACATCAACGACTTCATCAAACGTTCGGACGTGGACTGTGCTTTGCCATGCCAGCGCCTTGGCCGGATTGTTTTTTCATTTCCTAGGTCATCTTTTCGGCCCGCTCATCGTCTGGTTAGTGAAACGTGGCGACTCGCCCGAGATCGACGCGCACGGAAAAGAATCGCTCAATTTCCAGATTTCCATGCTGATTTACGACGCGATTGCCGCAATTCTCTGCTTCGTGCTTATCGGCATTCCGATTCTGATCGCGCTTTGGATACTGAATACGGTATTTGTCATCATCGCGTCGGTCAAAGCGAGCGAAGGAACGCTCTATCGCTATCCGTTTACGATCCGGTTCATCAATTAAATGACGAAGCACAAAGGACGAATGACGAAGGAAATCTCAATGCTCAAATGACGAAACTGTCGCCAGGTATATTTTTGGTCATTCGGATTTCGTCATTCGTCATTTTTATCGGCGAGCGCGCGCAGCGTTTTTAGGTTTGCCACATCTTCAGCCAGGTCTTTCCCTTTCGGTGTCTCCAGAACTTTTGGAATTTTCCGGAACCGCCGATGACGCATGATGAAGCGGAAAGCGTCGAGGCCGATTTTGCCCTTTCCGATATGTTCGTGTCGATCTACGCGTGAGTCGCGGGCGGTTTTGGAATCGTTGACATGAATCGCGGCGAGACGGTCGAGACCGATCGCTTGATCAAATTGGGCGAACGTTTTTCGAACCCCTGATTCGCTGCCGATATCGTAACCTGCTGCGAAGACATGCGCAGTGTCGAGACAAACACAGAGTCTCTCCGGTTCGTGCACACCGCTGATGATGTAAGCGAGATGTTCGAATTTGTTTCCAAGGCATGAACCCTGTCCGGCCGTCGTTTCAAGCGCGATGCGGATGTTCACCTTTGGAATTTTTCGGAACACCGCGTCTATGGAAGCGACGATCTTTTTCAATCCACCTTCTTCGCCGGCACCGAGATGCGCTCCCGGATGGAGAACCAGAAATGGCAATTCGAGTTGATCGCCACGGATGAGTTCCTGGGACAAAGCGCGGATTGAATTGGCGTGAAACTGCCGATTGGTTGCGGCCAGGTTGATGAGATAATTCGCATGCGCGAAGATCGACAACAAATTGCCGCGGTCTCGATGCTCAAGAAAAGCGCGGATCTCGTCGCGCGTGAGCGGGCGTGCGAACCATTGCATATTATTCTTCACAAACATCTGGATCGCGGTGCAACTGATGGAGCAGCCGCGCTCGATCGCCATATGCACGCCACCGCCGATCGACATGTGGGCGCCCAGGAGCAAAGGTGATTGGTTAGAGCGCTGTCGCGCTCTCTGCTTCTTCACAATTGACAATCCGAATTCGCTAGAACCGTTTTGGGTGCCAATCGGGCTTCTTCAAGCTCCCTTCGCCGGTGTATTCGAAAAGCTTATACACCGGTGCGAGCAACAGGCCCGGTCCCTTCATGTTCAGTCGCAAGTTGAAATCGAGCTTGTCGTCCAGGAAATGAATATCGCCGTGACCGAGCATGCTGAAGAATGTGCCGGCAGCGTCGAAATCGTCGATATGAATGATTCCTTCACTGATGGTAAAACTCGTGCTCGCCTTGTGCGCGATGCTGTACCCGCTGCCCGGAACGATATGGTTTAGAATTCCTGAAAGTGGCCCGAAAATGGGAATTGCGAAAACGTTGCCGTTGGTGACTTCCACTTTTCCGCGGCCACGCATCGTGCGCGCATCGCTCCCCAAGCCGGTGAAATCATACGTGCCGCTCAACTGCCCGTGTGCGGTCTGGTAGTTGTAGTACAAATCGGTCAGGTGCGGAAAATCGATTGCGCTTACAGAAACGTTTGCTCGATAGTGCGGATCATTTCGGGCCAGCGAAATGTCGGCATTTCCGCGTACTGTGCCGGAAAGAAGAGCGCCGCGAAGATCGACAATTTGCAATCGATCATCGGTAAAGAGCAATCGTGCGGCGACGCGATCGAAGGGCAAAGTTTTTCCAAGGAAATCGTAGTCTATCCCGTTCGCACCGTCGACCGTAATCTCGAGATGCGTGTTCTTGCCGCCGCGAAACTGATATATGCCATTGGCGGTGACAGTGGGCGGGTGGCGAAATTTGTAAGGCACAATGGTTTGCCAAACCTTCGGGTCAATCCAAAAAATCGCTTCCGCTGGATCCAAAAAGCTTTTGATATTTGAGACGCGCACCTCGTGTCTTTTAAAATCATAGGTGAAATTGCCGGCGCCGGTCCCTTCATCGCGTAGGACATGAAAATCCTGGCAAGAGATGGCGCCGTCGGCAAAATGGATCTTCATGCTTCCACCGTTCATGCCGACGCCGTGAAATCGCGTTCGGTCCAACGTGATGGTTCCATCGCCTCGCCAATTCTCCGGGTTGTGATCCTTGCCCCGAATTGCGAGGTGGATTGTAGGGGAGCGCTGCCATTCCCATTCCCCGAGAAATTCCGCCAAATCGAAAGGGACAAACGCTCGCATCGCCCCGGGACTGATTGTACTGTCGATATTCAAACGAAAATCGTTCGGGCCGTCGAAGAGATCGGCCCTAAGCTGGCCGGTTTGATGTCCAAGGCGTACATCGCGGAGCAACGCGCGCTCGCCATCCCAGGAAAAATCGGCGGCTAAATCGGAGAACGGCACCCTCTTGTAGGCAAAACTTGCAACGATGGCGTGGCCGATGATCTGTGGTCGAAGAAGACTCTGGCCTAAATTTGCTGAACCAGAGATCTCAACCACAGGTGGCGAGTAGAACGTTATGTCTGCGAGCGGTCCGCCAAGATCGAAAGCATCGAGAAAAATTTTCAGATCCAGGCTGCTGCGCATTTGAAAATTAACGCGGTTGCCTTGCCGGCTCCAATCGGCACGCCCGGCAAAACTGCCGCTGCCATCGTTCCATTCGCAGTGCGTGATATTCAAATGTTGGTCGCTCCATTCGGCAGTGGCAGACAAGCCTCTCATTTCGTAATTGCCTCGTTGCAACCGGTCTCCGCTCAGTGTTGCCTCGACCCGCGCATTCTCGAGTTCTGCAACGTCTCCGCTAAATTTTATCTGCAATGAAGGAGGCGCGGCCGGGAAGCTGAACTTTTGCAGTTCCTTGACGATGCGTTCCAAAATCGCCAGCCCCTTTTGCCACTCTTCTTCTGAAACCGGCGATGATGGCTGGTAATTCGCCCGTTTGATTAGCTGGCCAGTCGCGGAAATCCGCACTCCGCAAAAAACACCTTCCGCCTGGCTGACGTAAATTTGCTCAGGCGGAAAATAGACGTGGGCGCGCAACTCATTGAACTGGGCACCATTAATCGTTCCCTCGGCATCTTTGAGAGGCAGCGTGATTTGTGCGTTCTGAACGTCGAGTGCGTTCAAAAATGGCTCATGATGGATGAGCGCCGCATAATTAATATCCAACGAGACTTCACTGATACGGGCGAGCGTCTTCTCGCGATTTTTGTAATCGAAGATTCGCACATTCTTCGCGACCAGGCCGCGGAACGGATCCAATGTCAACCGCCCGATTGAAGCTTCGACACCGCGTTTGTGCAATTCCTCGACCACGCGGTAACGCCATTGCCGGCCGAAGCCTCTTTTCGCGAGGTACCAACCGCCGCTCAAAGAGACTGCAATTGCAACGAACACCACCAGACGCGCCACATTTACGGCGATGCGATGCACAAAAGTGGGTTGTCGATCTCGCGTCGGTGCGACGTTTTTCGGCGGTTCGAGAATGGCCGGCATCAAGTATAGTCAAAGATGTTTCGACTTCGCTCAACCTGACAAACAAATCATGAGTGTTTCCGATCTGCCGGCGGTCAACGCGTCGCTCAATCTTGTCAGCACCGTCTTCATCTCGATGGGTTGGTATCTGATCCGGCACGGTGCATGGCGCCGTCACATGGCCTGCATGATCACTGCGGTGATTTCGTCTACATTTTTTCTAGCCGGTTACGTCGTTTACCATGCGCATGTGGGTGAGAAATCGACAGCCTTCACAGCACAGGGAATCGTACGTCCAGTTTATTTCGCGATGTTGATTTCGCACATCCTCTTCGCATTCGTCACCTTGCCCTTGGTGATTTTGACTCTTATTCCGGTGTTTCGCCGCCGCTGGGATCGCCATCGGCGTATCGCGCGCTGGACGATGCCAATCTGGCTCTATGTCTCAGTCACAGGGGTGCTGGTTTATCTGATGCTCTACAAGTGGTTTCCTCCGGCAAATCTTGCGTTTGGCTATTAGTTGATGTTTGATCAGAGGACGCGCTGTCGCGCAGACAAAGAAATCTATGGTGACGATCGCGACGTTTAACGAGTCGGCAAAAGCGAGGCAGCTTAAACGGCGCTTCCACGACGTTGGACTGAAGGCCGATGTTCACAATGAAGCGCCGTTGCAGCAAGTCGGATTCATGTCGCGGCCGCAAGCGAATGCTAAGGTAATGGTGGAGGATGACGATTTCGAGAGGGCGCAAAGCCTGATGGTTGATTGGGAAGCAACTGATCCGGACATCGCTGCTGCCGTGATTCGCTGCCCGCAATGCGGCTCCTCAAATATCGAGTATCCGCAGATGACCCGCAAATTCATCACCCCCGCGCTCGTTGGCGTTCTTTGCACGTTGAAAATTATTCCGAAGGAATTTTATTGTTTGGATTGCCACTTCACCTGGAGCAACGAAGAAGAGCGTACCCTGGGCCGCCTCTGGCATCGTTTCTTTCCTGGCCTCGAGTCGGGCAAAGAGAGTTCGTAGGACAACCGCTCTGCTCGACCGGCGCGATTGATTCCTCGCGCGCGATTCTTCTTGTGATTGACCTCCGATTGCTTCGATTGCCTCAAACCATGAGAGCCTCCCATTCGCCTCGGCTTTGCCTCGCTCCGAGCGGCGCGTGGACTCCGCTCGGATCCACAGTCGCGCTCTGACATCCATGAAGTGGCTTTTCGCTTTGCTCCTGGCCCTGATCATCTTCGGCGGTGCCGCCTGGTTTGGTTACAACTTTTTCGTCAAAGAAGAAATCGCAGTGAAAAAGGAACAAAGTGGAGAGGTTACGCCTGCACCCACGCCAGACATCAGTCTTCCCGAGCTTCAGGCAGCGGCGAAACTGCGACAAGATGGGAAGCTGACTGAGACTCGTGACGCGCTCATTGCCTTTATCCAAAAATATCCCGCCGGGTTGCATGTCGAAGAAGCCAAAGATTTGCTCGGCGAAGTCAACATCGACATCTTCCTCTCGCGTTACCCTTCGCCCGAGAAGACCGACTATGTTGTACGGTCTGGGGACGTGCTCGCCAAGATTGCGAGGAAGCTGAAAACCACGCCCGAACTCATCATGCGGATGAATAATTTAAGCGGGACGATGCTGCACATCGGGGAGCATCTGCTCATTTCGCATCCGGATTTTTCTCTTGTAGTTCAACGGAAGGCAAAGGTGGTCGTGCTCCTTAATCACGGCGCCTTTTTCAAGCAATACCATGTGGGGGAAGAAAAGTTGCCGCCCAAACAGCCGGCGAAAATCACGACGAAGGTCGCGGAGACGATGGCTTGGAGAGACGGAAAGCGCGTCGGCCTCGGCAGTAAGGATTACATTGGCAGCACCCGCTGGGTCCGCCTCAACGCAGCGGCTTACACGCTTTACTCAATACCTGATTCCGCGCATCCCAACCTGACCCAGCCACCGCCTCCACTTGGCCTCGGCCTGGCCGCTTCCGACGTCGAGGAGCTAAGCAGCCTTGTAAACAACCACACCCCTGTCAGCATTACGGATTGAAGAGTTGATGGGATTGATGGATGCAATCTTGAAAAATCCGGCGTGCCTGACGCTTTAACGCTTCGATATTCTATGGAATTGCAACCGCTCGATTTCGAAAAACCGATCTTCGAACTGCAACGGCGTTTGCAGGATTTGAAGGCTCATTCCGACGAGCACGATGTCGATCTTGACTCGGCGGTCGGTGCAATTGAGGCAAAGCTCCGCCAAACCCGCCGCGAGATTTACGGCAACCTGACTGCCTGGCAGCGTGTCCAAATCGCGCGGCATGTGCAGCGGCCATTCGCGCTCGATTACGTCGAACGATGTTTTAAAAACTGGACTGAACTGCACGGTGATCGCCGTTTTGCCGATGACAAGGCCATGCCGAGCGGTCTTGCCATGCTTGGCAAGCAGCGCTGTGTGGTTATCACTCACCAAAAAGGGCGCAACACGAAAGAAAACGTGATGCGCAATTTTGGGTGCGCCCATCCGGAAGGCTATCGGAAAGCGCTGCGCCTGATGCGGCTAGGCGAAAAATTCGGCATACCCGTGATTTCATTGATCGATACGCCGGGGGCGTTTCCAGGGATTGGATCGGAGGAACGCCACATCTCGGAAGCAATCGCAGTAAACCTTCGCGAAATGATGAGGCTGCGTGTGCCCATTATCGCCGCTGTTGTCGGCGAGGGTGGATCGGGCGGCGCGCTTGGCATTGGCGTCGCCGATCGCGTGTTAATTCTCGAGAACGCTTACTACTCAGTGATCAGTCCGGAAGCGTGCT
>Ga0209375_1001120_pt1 | contig 20751 bp, 21 predicted proteins | sample GraSoiAngelo_131_FD_185888 | JGI IMG/M metagenome (GOLD analysis project Ga0209375, IMG submission 185888) | Grasslands soil microbial communities from the Angelo Coastal Reserve, California, USA - 14_0929_02_30cm (SPAdes) (version 2) | ecosystem: Environmental > Terrestrial > Soil > Grasslands ... | reverse complement strand
GCGGACAGCTGCAAAACGCGATCACGCTGAACGCGATGCTGTTCCAGACCGGCCAGCTCGTCGGTCCCGCCATCGCCGGCGTGCTGATCGCCCGGGTCAACGTCGCCGCCCCGTTCTTCGTGAACGCGGCGAGCTACTTCGCGATCATCGGCGGTCTCCTCGCGATGCGCATCCCGCCGGTCACCGTGCGCCCGCTGCGCGGATCGATTCGCAGCGAGCTCGTGGGCGGGCTCCGCTACGTCCGGGCGAGCACGGTGCTGCCGCTCGTGCTTGTGATGGAGGCGACCTTCTCGGTCTTTGGGCACAACCAGGCGCTGATGACGATCTTCGCCCGCGACGTGCTCGGTGCCGGACCGGAAGGGCTGGGAGTGCTCCTCTCGAGCATCGGCGCCGGGGCGATCGCCGGCATGGTCGTGCTGCTGCTGGTCGGCGACATCCGCCGCAAAGGCGCGTTCATGCTCGGGTCGGGCGCCCTGTATGCGACCGCATTGCTCGTCTTCGCGTGGTCGCGATCGTTCCCGCTCTCGGTCGCGGTGCTCGCGGTGCTCGGCTTCGCTGACGCGACCTGGGGCGCGCTGCGGAACGCGATCGCGCAGATCGTCGCCGAGGACGCCTACCGCGGTCGCGTCATGTCGCTCATTCTCATTGCCGCGCGCGGCCTCACGAGCGCGTCGCAGGTCGAAACCGGCGTTGCCACTGCGCTCTTCGGCGCTCCCGGCGCAGCCACGATCGGAACCCTCGCTATAGGTGGCGCGCTGACGGCCGCCGTCACCCGGGGCAAGTCCCTGCGAGACTTCACCGCGGCGAGCCCGCGACGCCCGGTCGCGGAGGTGGCCCCGGCGGCAGGAGGGGAGTCATGAGCCCAGCAAAGAAGACGGCGACGAAAAAGACGACGACCCGCAAAACGACGCGGCGCAAGCGCGGGCCGGCCGAGCCGCGCGGGCCGGAGGCACGTGAGACCGCGCTCGACCGAACTGACGAACACGTCAGCGCCCTCACCGACCGCGTCGAGAAAGCGAAGGGCTCGGTCCTCGCGTCCTATCGCGATCCGTACGCGGGATTACCGCTCGTCCTCGCGTCCCTGCCGATCGGAAGCGTGGAGCCGACACCGTTCCAGCGTGACCTGTCGCGCACGCATTCGGATCGCCTCGCGGTCGCGATTGGTGCGTCGGGTCTGTTCCTTGACCCGGTGATCGCGATCCCGAGCGGTGACGGCTTCTGGTCCCCGAACGGACGCCACCGCCTGGCGGCCGCGAAGCAGCTCGGCCTCCGCGCGATCACCGCGCTTCTGACCGACGATCCGGCCCTCGCCTACCGCATCCTCGCTCTCAACACCGAGAAGGCGCACAACCTGCGCGACCGAGCGCTCGAGGTCATCCGTATGGCGCGCGCGCTCGCGAAGGAGTCGCCGCGTTCGAAGGAATCGGAACACGCCACGAGCTTCGAGGCGCCCGCGTTCCTCACACTCGGGGCCGCGTACGAGAAGCGCGACCGCTTCGCGGGCTCCTCCTACCAATCGATGCTGCGGCGCGTCGATCGCTTCCTCGACACATCCCTGCCCGCAGCCTTGCGGCAGCGGGAACAGTGGGCAGTCCGTCTTATGGATATCGACGACCGCGTCGCCACACACGTGAAGACGCTTCAAGAGCGCGGGATGAAAAGTCCCTATCTACGACAAGTTGTGGTGGCGCGCTGCAATCCCGTCCGCTGGATCCCCTCAAAAAAGGGAGAGGCACCGCCGATGAGCATGTCCGAGATGCTCACTCGCATGACCGCGAACGTGCGGAAGTTCGACCCATCGAAAGTGAGGCCACAGGATTTGGCGATCGTGGCGGCGGTAGCGCCCGAAGAGGGCTAGTGCTTTCGTTCGAGTAGCGTTGCGGGTCCTGTCCCGGGGTCGGGGTCGCGCGCTCGCCTACCGGTCCGCTCCCCACCACTTGGGACCGCTCGCGACTGACGCGGCCGGTCAACGGCTCACGCGCAACCCGCTCCCCCGTGCCACCCGCAACGCAAAGCTCGACTCAGCGGCCGAGAGCCAGGCCCGCCGCCGCTCCAATCGCGATAACGATTGCCGGATGGATCGCCCCCCGATACGTCAACACAGCGGCGATCGCGGCCAACGCGAGTTGCCATAGAGAAGGTGTCCCGGTGGCGCTGACGATTCCGATTCCAGTCGCGGCCAGCAGGCCGGCTGTGGCCAGCGCGACTCCGCGCACGAGTCCGGCGACCGGTGTGGCGACGAGCCAGCGGCGAGCGGCCGCCGTGATCGGCACGATCACGAGAGGCGGGAGCGAGGCAGCGAGGAGCGCCATGGTCGCGCCGACGACACCGGCGACCAGATATCCGAGGCTCACGATGTACAGACCATTCGGCCCGGTCGAGATGCGTCCGATCGCGATCGCCTGGATGACCTGATCGTCGGTCGCGATGCCCGGCGCGACGAGATCCGCGCGCAGGAGCGGCAACGACGAGAGCCCGCCGAGCGACAGCGCGGATGCCTTGAGGAAAACGCCGAAGAGCGCGAGCGCGTCCATTCCTAGCCCACCGAGCTCTCGCGTGAGGTTGGCGGCTCTCGGCCGAGCGCGAGCGCGCCGATCGCGGCGCCCGCACCGATCGCGGCGAGCGTCGGTATGCCCAGGAACACGGCGGCGACGAGCGAAGCGAGGCAGACCGCGAGGTCGATCGCGAGGTGAGTGCGGCCATGGCGTGCGGAAGTCCGCACCAGCAGAGCGGCCGTTGCGATCGTCATCCCTCCGGTCACCGGCGCAACACCGGCGAGCGCCGCGCGAGCGAGAGCCGACGCCGCGATCATTTCGTACGCCGCCGTGAGCGCCACCGTGATCGCGGCGGCGGGAATCATCATTCCCGCGACAGCCGCGATGACGCCGCGCCAGCCCGCCGCGCGACGTCCGATAAGTCCAGCGAGCGCTACGAGGTGGATACCAGGAGAGAGCTGCGAGAGCGCCCATACCTCGCCGAATTCGCGTGCGCTCATCCACCGCTCGCGTTCGACGGCGAGGCGTCGAATCAGTAGCAAGGTACTAGTACCACCACCCACGGATTGCGTTCCGACCGCGACCCAAGAGCGGGCCAACCTTGCCAGCACGGCCGTTAACCTAACGGTGATGGATGTGGTGGGTCGCCAGGAAGCTGCTGTCTTCACTTGGAACCCCATCGAACAGATGTGGGTCCAGGAACGTGGCGGCGCGGCTAAACCGCCACCGGCGCCGCATGACGTGCACGCGATCCAGACCTGGTTTCTCGACACCGACGAGAACGAATGGATCCAGACGGTCCTCGGTCCCATGGGTCGGCAGCTCGCGGCGCAGTGGCGCGGGGCGCACCGGATACCTGACGGCGCGATCGCGCGACAGACAACCAAGGGCACGAAGCGAAGCCCGCTGCCGTTCATTGTCGCGGGAGTTGTCCTACTCCTCCTCATCGGCGGGGTGGCCGTCGCCGCGCCCCGGCTGATGAATCCGAACGCGACAGCGACGCCCTCGAATCCGACCGCCGTGGCTCCTGGTGATACATCGGCGCCCTCGACCGCCCCGAGCGCCGAACCGACAGCGGAACCGACGCCCGATCCGACCCAGGCGCCGACAGCGGTCCCGGCCACGCCACGTCCTCGCCCGGCCGGACCGTCGTACACGCTCAAGAACGGGACCGTCGTCACCTACACGGGCCCGCTCACCGCGACGCGCAACGCGACGCTTCCGGCGTCCTTCTCCGTGGTCCAAGCGAACGGGAGGGTCGGCTCCGGTTCCTTCGGCGTCTTTCTGAATGACCCTGTCACGGTCTCGAACCGCCGCGCCGTGAACGGAACGCTCGATGGGAACGGCCGCATCCTGCTGCAGATCCCGACGAACGTTCAGACCGGCCCGTACCAGCTCCTCTTCTCGTTTGGCGGCGAGACCGCGCAGATCGCGACGGTGACGGTCCGCTAGACCCCTACGGGGCGCGCACCGTCACGATCCAGAAAACGCCGAAGTCCTCCATCCACTGCGCGCCCTCAACGAGCGGTCGGATGGCGAGGCGATAGGTGCCCGGCGTCGACGGTGCCACGATCGTGAACTGGAACCACGCGACCTGATTCGGTCCTACCCACTCGGAGGGCTGGGCCGCGACGCGGTTGTAGCGAGGCCAGCCCGTATTCGGCGATCCGGCGTCGCCGTCGCCCCCGAGAGTCGAAGCGCGATCCTGACCGGGCTCCGGATTCCAGGTTCCGAGGTATGCGACCTGTCCCATCGTGTCCGCGAGCCAGCCGCGCGTGCCGCTGTTGTAGTAGGCGACGACCGCGGTCGCGCTCTCGCCCGGGCAAAGCGTGGAATAGCCGCTCTGTCCATACCACGACGCATGGAAGCCACCGACGCCCGAGGCCACTTTCGCGGGAGCGGCGATGCCCGGACCGTCGGTGCGCTGGCAGGTTGTCGGCGACGGTGACTGCGTCGGTGTCGGCGTCGGTGTCGGGGTCGGGGTCGCAAGAGGAGTGACCGCGCCCAGCACGCTCACGCGTCCGGCGAGGATCGTCGCCTGTCCAAGCACTCCGCCGGTCACGCGCGACGATTCGGTGGTCACGCGATACGTCCCGATCGGAAGATCGACGAACCCGAACCACCCTGTGCCATCGGTGGTGATCGTGCGCATCATGATTCCGGTGTTCGGCTCGACGAGATGCACGACGGTTCCGGTGAGTAGGGTGCCATCGGTCGCGACCGCCGTGCCGCGCAGGTGCCCGAAGATCGGCTGCGTCTTCCAGCTCATCCCGGGCACTGCCGGCGTGTCCGCGAATACCGGCGGAGAGTCCGTGTCGTACTGCGACGGCTGCGTCAGGGCCTTGATGAGCTCGGCGCGGCCGATCGCGCCGCTGCGGGTACCGGCGTCGGTCATCGCGTCCGGCGTGCGGTAGGAGTAGCCCACCCAGCCGATCGCGTTGTTCCCCGCGGCGCTCGGTGCCACGGCCCGGCGCACCTGGCTCACGCTCGAGGCGATGTCGTTCAGGTAAAGGGCCGACCCGATCGCGACAGAGCGACGGTACTGGTTGTCTTTCGCGAACTCATCCCACTCGTCGTACATCTGGTGTTGGTTCGCCAGCGAATCGCGCTTGTAGTTCATGAGCATGGCCGTGTCGAGGATCCCCTCGCGGAGCCATCCGCGCCAGTCCTGCAGCTGCTCGGCAAACGCGCGGGTGTTCTCCCAGCTGCCGGTGGTCTGTGGACCGTACCCGTAGGTGATCACGTCCGCGGAGACACGCATCGATGACCTGAACGCGGTCGACTCGAGATAGATCCGGCGAACGATCCCGGTGACTTGATCGCGCCGCCACTGCGTCCATTGCGGATCCGTGTTCGAGGGAGTGTCGCCACGGCCGGTCTCGGCGCGGAAGCGCGCGACGGCGGTCGGGTTGTAGCCCCACGACGGCACAAGCGAACCGAGGTTGCCGTCCGGATAGCGAATGCGATCGAGGTTGATGCCGTCGACGTTGTAGTTACGGACGATGCTCGTTGCGGCGTTCACGACCCACGCGGCGGCGTCGGGGTGGCCGGGATCCAGCATCCAGTCGTCGTTGAGCTTCGGAGCACCGTCGGACCGCGTCATGACCCAGTTATCACGCCCCGAGGCGCCGGGGCCATGGAGGTTAAAGATGTGATTCGGGTCCTTCGGCGGCGTCGTGCTGTTCCACATCGCGTTCGCGATCACCCAGGCATGGACTTCCACACCCTGCCCGTGCGCCGTGTCGATGAGCGCCTGCAGCGGGTCGAACCCGGGAGCGATCGACTCGTTCACCGGAAGCCCCGAGCGAAGGCAGAAACAGTCGCCGCGGCGAACGACCTGCGCCACGATCGCGTTCGCGTGGGCTGCCTTCGTTGCCGCGACGAGAGAATCGATCTCCGACTGGTCGTTGATGCCCTCGCCGAAGGCGTCCGCCCAGAAGGCGCGGAACTGGCCAGTCGTCGCTCCGGCCCCGGTCGGAGAGCCATCCGTGGGGAACACCGCGAACAGGCTGGCCATGTACCAAAAGACAGCCGCAAGCGTGGCTAGCTTCAGAGTCTTTTCCCTTCCTCAACGCGTGTAACGGGTTGCTAACGACAAGTCTTCGGGGACCGCTGGGGTCGAGTCAAGCGAGCGAGCGTGCGATACGGCGCCGACGAACGTACCAGTAGGCGATCAGTACGTTCGTGTCTCTCGCAACGCATCTCTCACGGTACTTCCGTGTCATGCGCACGCCCGAGCGTATCGTTCCGCGCCGTGGACGCCGAGGCGGTCGCGCGCGTCCTCGCGAGCGCTCCCGTATTCAGCGCGCTCAGCGAGACCGAGCGAAGCGAGCTCGTCACTCATCTTCGTGCGCGGCGCTTCTCACGGGACGAGGTCGTGTTTCATCGTGACGACGCGGCAGGTCACGTCTACGTGATTCTCTCGGGGTCGGTGAAGGTCGCGATCCCCGACGAGCAAGGCCACGAGATCGTGGTCGCCGTCGAGCGTGAGGGCGCGGTCTTCGGCGAGCTTGCGCTCTTCGACGATGCGCCACGCTCCGCGACCGTCACCGCGCTCGACCAGACCCAGGTCGTGACGCTCGCTCGCGAGGACTTCCTGCGCGTCCTCGAGCGAAGCCCTCGCGCGACGCGCGAGATCCTCCGATTGCTCGCGCGCACGGTCCGTCGGGCGTCCGGACGGATCGAGGACCTGGTGTTCCTCGACGTGCCGGGACGCGTCGCGAAGTGCCTCCTGGACCTCGCGACGGCACACGCACGCACGGACGTGGAGCTCACCCAGGACGATCTCGCCGCGTTCGTGGGCGCGACCCGGGTCTCGGTGAACAGGGCCCTTGCCGACCTCGAGGCACTGGGCGCTATCGCCGTCGGCCGCCGCCACATCGCGGTCAAGGAGGCCGCGCTCCTGCGCAAGCAGGTCCGCTACTAGGGACTTCTAGACTCTCCGGCCGTGAAGGTCGAAGAGCTTCGCAAGATAGCCGGCACGCTGGCCGACGTTCTCCCGATCGAGATCCTGCCCGAGGTCGATCGCCAGGAGCTCGCCGGCCACATGACCCTTCGGAAGTTCAAGCAGGATGAAGTCATCTATCACCAGGGAGATCCGGCCGCGCACTGGTTCGTGGTGTTCGAGGGGCTCGTCAAAGTGCTGCTCCTTGACGAGAACGGACGCGAGCTCCTCATCTCGCTTCACTCGCGTGGTGAATTCTTCGGAGAGCTCGTGATCTTCGAGGACAAGGTGCCGCGCGACGGCACGGCCGTATGCGTCATCCCGACGAGCGTCTTCCAGATAGAGCGCGATGGCTCACTCGCGGTCCTCAAGCGCAACGAGGAAGCTCGGGCGCACATGTTCGAGAGGCTGTCGCAAAACATCCGAAAGCTCGAGGGCCAGGTCGAGGACTTCGCCTTCCTCGACGTCACGAGCCGCCTCGCGAAGTACCTTGTCGAGGTCGCGCGTCTCGGCCGGCCGCTGCCGCTCACGCAGGAGGACCTCGCGGCGGCCGTCGGGTCGACCCGAATGACCGTGAACAAGCTTCTCGCCGACTTCGAGCGCCGCGGCCTCATCGACGTGGAGCGCCGGAACGTGCGCGTGCTCGACGAGCAGTCGCTGCTTCGAGAGATCCGCGTCTAGAAGAGATTCGTGAGCCAGCGCATCCGTTTGCGCGCCGGATCGGGGGCGCGCTCCGACGGCTCGAGCCTCGCGAGGTCGTCGTGCAGCGCCAGCGCGAGGGTCCGCGTCGCTTCTTTCGTCGGCACGTCTTTTCGCGCCGCGCGCGGAGTGCCGGCGATCGTGGCGAGCTCCTTTCGCAGGTAGAGCTCGGCCGTTCCCGAGAGCCACACCGGGAGGATCGGCGAGCCTGAGCGGAGCGCCAGGTATCCGACGCCCCGGGCAAATGGCCCAAGCGACGATTCCACTCGCGAGACGCGGCCCTCGGCAAACACGACGACGATCCCGCCTTGCTCGAGCGCCGCGAGCGTCGCGCCGATCGCGGCTCGGTCGGCGGCGGTCGAGGCGCGCTCGATCGGGATCACGATCCCCACGGCGCGGAGCACCGCACGCCACCACCACACCTTCCCGGTCCCCTCGCGATCGCCGAGAAGCCAAACCTTGGCACTCAGCGGGAACGACGCCGCGAGAAGGAAGCCGTCGGCCCAGCCCTGGTGGTTGGCGACCACGAGGAGCGGCCCATGTGCGGGAAGCGTCCCGTAGTGACGCACGCGGAAGACCGCCGCGAAGAGGCCGCGCACGATGAGTCGGGCGAACCGGGAGCGCACCCGATAAGCCTGAGCCATCCGGGCAAGAGGCGTGAGTCGGCCGCCCTACCCCACGAATGTGCCGCGCGGCACCTAGGAGCGAAAAGACGTGAGCGCGAGGCCGAGAAGGGCTGCGAACATCGCGACCGTCACCGTCCACCCGAGCACCCTGAGCACCGGCCCGATCGTCTGCCGGCCCATCACCTTCTTGTTGGCGGCGGCCAGCATGATGACGACGAGGAGGAATGGCGCCGCGACGCCGTTCAGGACGGACGTGAAGAAAAGGGCGTCGATCGGTTTCACGCCTGTGAAGGGGATGAAGAGGCCGACGAGGGTCGCGAGCGCGACGATGCCGTAGAACGGCCGCGCCCTGCGCCAATCTTCATCGAGACCCTCCCGCCATCCGAACGTTTCGGACACGGCGTAGGCCGATGCACCGGCAAGGACCGGAACCGCGAGGAGCCCCGTCCCGATCATTCCGATCGCGAAGATGATTCCGGCGAGATCGCCCGCGAGTGGCCGCAGCGCCTGGGCGGCATCCGCTCCCGTCGAGATGTCCGTCTTTCCACTCGCGTGCAGCGTCAGCGCAGTCGACAGGATGATGAAGTACATGACGAGGTTCGAGACCCACATCCCGACGGTCACGTCGATCGTCGCGATACGCAGCTCGAACCTGGAAGCCCCACGGCGCTGCTTTCGCGTCTTGCGGCCCGCCGCGCGCTCTTCCTCCACCTCCTGACTTGTCTGCCAGAAGAAGAGGTAGGGCGAGATGGTGGTCCCAAGGATCGCGACGATCGTCGCGATGTAGCCGTGATCGGTCGAGATCGTCGGCACGATCGTGGAGCGGATCGTTTCACCGACCGGGGGGTTAACGATGACGGCGTCGATCACGTACGCGAGCAAGGCGATGGTGAGGTACTTGAAGACACGCTCGATGAGGCGGTACCTCGCGAAGACCTGCATCGCGAGGAGGGCCAGGGCGATCGGTACCACGAGCCACGGGATCGGCGCCCCGACGATGATCCCCGCCGCGTCCGCGATCGCGCCGAGATCGGCGCCGACGTTGACGATGTTGGCAACCACGACGAGTGCGACCGCCGGATAGAGCACCCAGCGCGGGTAGTGCTCCTTGAGGATCCCGGCGAGCCCGCAGCCGGCGACCTGACCGAGACGTGCGCAGATGTTCTGAACCGCGGCCATGAACGGGAAGGTCAGGAGTGCCGTCCAAAGGGTGGCGAGGCCGAGAGATGCGCCCGCCACCGAATACGTGCCGATGCCGCTCGGGTCGTCGTCCGCCGCGCCGGTGATGAATCCCGGCCCGAGGAGAAGCGCGGCCTTTTTGATCGGCTGGCGCTCGCGCGCCACCTGCTGCGCTCGGGTCATCCCGCGAGTTTCTTCGGGAGCGCCTGCTTGCGCCGCCAGAAATCTGCCCACGGATCGCTTCCCGCGAGGCGTTTTTCGAAGTTGCGCAGGTTGAAGGTCGCCGGGTCCAAGCGCGGCGAGACCTCGTCCCACGCGAGCGGCGTGGAGATCGCGGCATGCGGCCTGTTTCGCACGCTGTAGGGCGCAACGATTGTCTGGCCGAACGCATTGCGCATGGCGTCGGCGAACACGCGTCCCCCACGTTTTGCTTTGGAGAATTCCACCGTCACGAGCTTGGGCTCCCGCCGCGCGAGCTCCTCGCCGAGCGCCATCGCGACTGCGGTCGCTTCCTGCTGTGTCACGCCGGCGCGCAGCGGCACGAAGAGGTGCAGGCCTTTGCTCCCCGACGTCTTCGGGTAGGAGCTCAGCTTGACTTCCTCGAGCAGTTTGCGAAGCGCGAGGCCCGCAAGGGCGGCGTTGGCGAACGACTCGGGCGGGTCCATGTCGAACGCGAGCCAATCGACCTCGTGGATCGTTTTCGCATGAGACGTCATGACGTGGATCGCGATGCAGCCCAGGTTCACCATGCCGACGAGCGTGGCGCGCGAGCCGCCGATGATGTAGCGGACGTCCTTGCCCGTGCTCGCCGCCCTCACGACGAGGCGCGGTCCTGCGGGTTGCCAATGTTCGGGAAAGTCCTTCCTGTAGAAGCAGGGACCGAGCATGCCGTCGGGGCAGCGCTCGGCCGTCAGCGGCCGATCGCGCATCCATGGCGAGACGTGCGACCAGATGCCGTCGTAGAAGCGCGCGACATCGGCTTTCGTGATCCCTTCGTCGGGCCACCAGACCTTGTCCGGGTTGCTGATGGCGACGCCCGCGATCTTGACCGCGTCAGCGCTCACGGTCCCTCCACGTGCATTCGGACGGGTCCTTGTCTGTACGAAGACCGAGGAACGCGGGCTGTCGGAGCTTCCCGTCGGCGGTCCATTCCGCGTACACGAGCTGCGCGACGAGTCTCGGGCGCACCCAGGTCGCGTCGCGCATCGGCGGTGGCGGATCGAAAGGCGATTTGTCCATGCGCAGCTTCTCGAGCTTCGACGCGAGCACCGCCAGTGTGTCCTGCGTGAAACCGGTGCCCACCTTGCCGACGTAGCGGAGCTTCGGTCCGTCGTAGAGGCCGACGAGGAGCGCACCGAGGTGCTGGCGGCCGCCCTTGGGCAGCGTGTAACCGCCGATGACGAACTCGGATTCTTTGCGCACCTTCACCTTGCGCCAGAAGGGCGAACGCACGCCGGGCTGGTACGGGGAGCGCTCGTCCTTGGCGATGATCCCCTCCCAGCCCAGACGCTTGGCTTCGCGATACGCGGCCTTGCCGTCGCGGACGAGTCGCCGCGAGATGAAGACGGGAGGAGTACGGCGGCTGATGAGCGTCTCGAGTGCGGCGCGCCGCTCGGTCAGCGGCCGTGCCATCAGCGATCGGCCGTCCTGCTCGAGCAGGTCGAAGACCGCGTACCGCGTCGGCGATCCACCCGCAGTGCCGCGCCGCTGCAGCAGCTGAAAGCGAGAGACGCCCTTGGGGTCCAACGCCACGAGCTCGCCGTCGACGAGGAGATCACCGTTGCCGAGCGCCTCCACGGCCGCGACGACGTGCGGAAATCCGCCCGTGAGGTCCTGAAGCGTCCGCGACCAGATCCTCACGCGGCCCCTCTCGCGACCGGCCACCGCGCGGATACCGTCGTACTTCTCCTCGAAGACCCATTCGGAGCCCTCGACGACGGTCGGCGACAACGTCGCGAGCATCGGACGGATGAGGTTCACTTCGGATCGCCCGTCGACGCTTTCGCGACGTTACCTCCTTCGTCGCGCGCGATCCCGGCAAGCAATCGTCGGGTGAGCGCCGAGCGCGGCTTTGCCGTCGCGATGTCGACCGCGGTGGCGCTTCGGTCCTTGCGCTTCATTAGGAGCCACTTGCGGTCGCCGGTCCGCACGAGCGTCCATGACCCCTTGAGTTTTTTCCCGTTGAGCGTGAAGACGATGCGACCCTTGCGCAACGCCTCGTCGAAGCTCTCGTCTCCCTCCAACCGGTAGGTGCCGATGTCCCAGACCATGACGGTCCCGCCGCCGTATTCGCCCTCGGGAATCACGCCCTCGAAGCGCGCGTACCCGAGGGGATGGTCTTCGACCGCCATCGCGAGGCGCTTGTCCGCCGGATTGAGCGACGGCCCTTTCGGGACAGCCCAGGACACGAGGACGCCGCCGGCCTCGAGGCGAAAGTCGTAGTGCAGCGCGGTCGCGCGATGCTTCTGCACCACGAAGAGCCGCTCGGGCCCTTTCGCTTTGCCTCCCTGCGGTTCCGGCGTCTTCGCGAAATCGCGCTTGCGCTGGTAGTCCCGGAGCGAGCGCGCCCGCTCCTTAGTCGCCGCGATCCTTCATCCCTTTCGGCGCGGTGTTCTTGGCTTTGATCCGCTTGTCCTGAGCGACGCTGCGGCCGGCGCTCGTTTGGTCGGCACTGAATCGACCCCCATCCGCACGTCGGACGAAGCGCGATCCTCCGGGCTTGCCAGGTGTCGTGTCGACGCGCTCGCGCTTACCCCCTGCCATGTCGTGCTCCCTTCATTCGTATCGCGCTTCTTGGTTGCACGAATGAGACCGACTCGGTCGGCAAGCTCACGCGCCGAGAGGAGATTCAGAACGCGGCCGCGGGAGACACCAGCAAGGATCGCGGCCGCGATGCCGATCTCGAGAAAGACAAGCTCGGCCGGAGTATGGGCATCCGTGCCGATCGAAACCCAGGCGCCTTCGGCCGCGACGATCCGCAAACGGGCGACGTCGAGGTCCTGCCTGTCCGGGTATGCGTCGATCTCGAGCGCCGTCCCGGTTTCGGCCGCGCGGTGTGCGACCCGCTGCCAATCGCAGGAGAGGCCCGCCCGGAAGTTGTAGATCCGGCCGCGCGGGTGCGCGAGCACCTGTATGTCCGGGTTGTCGAGGCCGCGGAAATAGCGATCGGTCTGGTCGTCGCGCAGCCGCAGCTTCGAGTGGAATGCCCCCAAGACGAGGTCGAGGCCGGCCAGCGTCTGGGGATCCATATCCCCCGCGCCTTCCGGCGTCAGATCCATCTCGATGCTTCGGAGTACGAGCGGTCGGGAGTCGTGTGCGTTGATGGCGGCGATATGCTCGCCTTGCGCCCGCAGGCGCGCTTCGTCCATCCCGTTGGTGATGCGCAGCGTTTTCGAGTGATCGGTGATCGCGATGCGTTGGCGCCCGAGCTCCGCCGCCGTCGCGGCCATCTCCTCGATCGTCGAGCTGCCATCGGTCTCGTCGGTGTGCATCTGATGATCCGCGCGTGCCACGTCGCGCCACTCCGGGTGCGCGTCGACGACGAAGCGCGCGTACGCGTACGTGATAAAGCCATCGCGGAGCGGCGGGGGGACCGGGGGATCGGGCGCGTCCCGCAGCCAAGCCGAGATGAAATGCGCGGTGAACGGCCCTACAGAGCGAAGCTCGGTCAAGCTCCGGCCCGATTCCTGTATCGCTGCCGCCTCCTCCGGCCACATGAGTGCTGAACGCGAGGCTCGGCGTAGCGCGCGTTGTTTTCGCCCCTCGTTGCGCTCCGCCTCAAGAGCGAGGAGCTCAGCGATATCGCGGTTGGTGAGCCCGGGGAGGCTAGTCCGCGTGGAGGAGCGTCATATGCGCGGCCGAGCCGTCGGGCCAGTCGGGATCATCAGAAAGCTTGACCGCGACGCGGAGGTCGGCGCGCTTGCCCCTTGGATCGTCGGCCTCGACGACCATCTTCCCGGTCGGGGATGTTCGGATGTGAACGAGCGCGCCATCGCTCGTGCGATACGTACCGGCGTCCATGCTGGGGGCGCTCTCGACCAGGAATTCGATCGGCACGCCGCCTGTCGCGACCCAGCGATGGGCCCCGTCGACGTGAAGACCGTCGCAATAGCCCACCGAACCGTGATGGATCACCAGACCGCCGTTGCCACGCCGCGAGCCGGCCCGGAGATGGTCGAGATTGCGGCATTCGTAGTGAACGATCGTCGACATACGAGCCTCCCCAGTGCTACGCGCGAAAATTTTTGTCACGGCGCGGTAACGAAGTCAATACGCGGAAGTAATGTTCCCAGCGCTCGCCTGCGTGCTTGACGACCGAAAGAGCGAGCTACTCGAACGGGCAGCCGCACCGATCTGGTCAGCGGTCTGCTTAGCGCTCGTCATGAGCAACGATGTCGCGAGCGATGGCGTAGCGGCGGCGCAACTCGCAGGTCTCCGCTACGCCAGCGACGAGCAGCCCGGCGTCCGCCGACGGCGGAAGGGACGCGGCTTCACGTACGTCGATCGCGACGGGGTGCCGATCCGGGATGCAGGGGAGCTCCGTCGCATCCGCCGCCTTGCGATCCCACCCGCGTGGACCGACGTTTGGATCTCGCCGAGCCCGCTTGGCCACATTCAAGCCACAGGGCGCGACGCGCGCGGCCGCAAGCAATATCGCTATCACGAACGATGGCGCGAGGTGCGGGACGAGGCCAAATACGGCCGGCTGGGCGATTTCGCGAAAGCGCTACCGCGCGTGCGGGCGCGCGTCGACGCAGATCTCGCTCAGGCCGGGATTCCGCGGGAGCGAGTTCTGGCCACGGCGATCCGGATCCTCGAGGAAACGTTCATGCGTGTAGGGAATGTCGAATACGCGCGCGAGAACGGTTCGTTCGGACTCACGACCCTTCGAACCAAGCACGTCGACGTCGAAGGCTCGCGCATCGCCTTCCGTTTTCGGGGGAAGAGTGGAAAGGATCATGAGGTCGATGTGCGAGACCGCCGGCTGGCTCGGGTGATCGCGCGCCTCGAGCAGCTTCCTGGGCAGGATCTCTTCAAGTATCGCGGCGATGATGGTGAGCTCCGGCCGATCGGCTCGGAGGACGTGAACGAATATCTGCGCGAGGTCTCAGGCGAGGATCTCACGGCGAAGGATTTCCGCACCTGGGCTGGGACCGTCCTCGCGGCGCGCGCGCTTGCCGACGCCGGGCCGGCACGCAGCGAGCGGGTCGCGCGTAAACGCGTCGTGCAGGCCATCGACATCGTGTCCGCGCGGCTCGGCAACACCCGAGCCATATGCCGGAAGTGCTACGTACACCCGGCGATCCTCGAGGCGTACCTGACCGGTCATCTTCCGTCCGCGCTCAAGCGACCCGACAAAGCCCAGAGAGGTCACGAGCTGTCGAGACACGAAGCCGCGGTCGCAGCATTGCTTGGACGCGCGGCCAAGCGCGTCGCCCGGCGCGCCGCCTGAAGGCAGTTACGCCGCGATAGCGGGAAAGAGCTCGGACGGTGGCCGCGCGGCCCGCGCAAGCAGATCGTGGCAATCGAGCACGTCGTCGGCGGTGATCGGGTCGACCTCGACGGGGCTCGTGCCGAAGTCGAGGATCGCGATCCCGTCCTGCCCGCACGATCGGCAGCGCAGCCTGACGATGAGGCGCGATGGCTCGGTGACCACGGCCGCGATGTCGCCGCCGTGGTAGTACTCACCGCATCCGCTGCAGGTGACCTGCTCGAGATGACGGATCAGTTGATCGATCCAGCTCATCGAGACGCCTTCTGACGCTTCACTTTGTTCGCCTGCTTTGCGAGTGCGGTCCTCGTGCGCTTCGGAAGATGCGCGATCGTCCGCTTCCGTTTCGCCGCCGCCGCGGCCTTGCGGATGTTCTGGCGCGCTGCCGTCGTCCGCGTAGACATGACCTGCAAACACGCACTTCTCGTGCCTCCGCGGTGGCGTCGTTCGTGCTGCGAACGGGCGCGACCGTAACGGAGGTGTGACGATGACTTGGGCCGCTCTTCTGTTGCTTCGTGCTGTCACCGGCGGTCTGCTCATAGGTCACGGTGCCCAGAAGCTGGTCGGCGCGTTCGGCGGAAAGGGACCAGAAGGCACGGGTCAGGCGTTCGAAAAGCTCGGCCTCCAGCCCGGACGCGAGTGGGCCGAAGTCGCCGGCGCATCGGAGGTCGCGGGCGGCTCGCTCACCGCGCTCGGGCTTCTCTCTCCGATCGGTCCGATCATCTCGACGGCCCCGATGGTGGTCGCGTGGCGAAAAGCGCACGGCGGCAAGCCGATCTGGTCGAACCAAGGAGGCGGTGAGCTGCCGGTCACGAACCTGACGATCGCGGTCGCGCTGATGGTTGCCGGGCCCGGCCCCATCTCGATCGATCGTCTGTTCGGCGTCAAGACACCGTGGTGGATGTCGCTCCTTGCGATCATCGGGACCGCCGCGGGGATCGCGATCGCGCTCGGCGACGAGATCCACGAAGCGGCCGAAACCGTGCGTCGCGAAGAGGCGGTCGTGCCGACGCCGCGCAGCGAGGGGCTTTCCGCCCCGGCTAGATAGCGAGCTGCAGCTGGACGGTCTCGGACGCGGCCGGGCGCGCCGGCCGCGCGGGCCTTTCACGGAATTCGTAACGGGCGCGCACGCGGCGGATGCGCTCCTCTAGCTCGCGCTCGTAGTCCTTCGTCGGATACGCGCCGCCCCGGTACAACGCGGCGTAGCGGGGGACCATGACCGGGAACTCTGTCGCCAGAAAGTCGTAGTAGTACTGCTGGATCTCGGCGTCGATCTTCAGCGGGCGATGACGGAACGCGGTCGCGCCTGCCTCGCTCGCGGCGCGGGCCGCGGCGTCGAGCGATTCCTCGCTATCGCTAATGCCCGGTAGCACCGGCATGCAGAGCACCGCCGCATCGAGGCCCGCTTCGCGCAGCATGCGAAGTGCTCGGAGTCGCTGGCGCGGCGGCGCTGTGCCGGGTTCGGTCTTTCGCACGATCTCTTCGTCGACGCAGGGGACGCTGAAGTACACGGTGACCTCGGTCTTCTCATCGAGCTTCTGCAGCACGTCGATGTCGCGTACCACCAGAGGACCCTTCGTCACGATGCTCGTCGGCATCGGGTGATCGACGAGCGCCTCGAGGCACCGCCGCGTCAGCTGGTATTTGCCCTCGATCGGTTGATAGGGATCTGTCGCGGTGCCGATCGCCACCGAACCCTGAGGGTTCCGCCCGAGATCCACCCGGAGTCGCTCGACGAAGTTCGACTTGATCTCGACGTTCTTGTCGAACGCGTCGCCAACGTCCCGATCGCGGTAACGCGCGTTGTAGGCACGGGCAAAGCAATAGCGGCAGGCGTGGGGGCAGCCGACGTACGGATTCAAGCTCCAATCGAATGGCATGCCCTTGACCGCATTGAGCGCGCTCTTTGCTTCGACTTCGCGATAGACGACTGATGACATGCGAGCTCCCGTCTTGTGCACTATAGAACATTTGTTCTTACCATGTCTCGACCGTCCTTCTTACTCAACCCATACCCGTCCGCAAAAGTCGCGTGCCTACACTCGAACCCGACTCGTGCCCAGCAGAGCGGACCGGCCTTACGGCGCGTTCCCGCGCGGCCATCACGAGGTGGCGCCCGACCCGGGCGTTCAACATCCGCCGGAGCGGACGCGGATCCGGACCGCTCTTCGCCGCGTGCTTCCCTGGACCGCGGCACTCGCGGCTCCGGCGCTTCTCGTCGCGATCTCGATGGCGCCGGCCCCCCGGGAAGCCGACATCCAGCCGTCGCCCACACCGACGCCGCTCACCAGCGAGGTCTACGCGAAGGTCGCCCCGTCGGTCGTGCAGATCAAAGCGCTGAGCTCAGATGGCAAGCTGGTGAGCTCCGGCTCAGGCGTGGTCATCGATGACGCCGGCGACATCCTGACCGCGCTTCACGTCGTCCAGGACGCCGCGAGCCTGTCGGTCGTCTTCGCCGATGGCACGGAGTCGGCAGCGGTGATCATTTCGGAAGTGGCCGCGAGCGATATCGCCGCCCTCCGACCCGCCAACACACCGGCGCAACTCACGCCGGCGACGCTCGGAAACCCATCAGGCCTGCGGATCGGCGATGACGCGATCGTCGTCGGTAACCCGTTCAACCTCACGCGGTCGTTATCGACCGGCGTGATCAGCGGACTCGACCGGTCGGTCCAGGTGCCGAACCAGAATCGTTCCCTGACCGGCCTTATCCAGTTCGACGCTGCCGTGAACCCGGGGTCCTCGGGCGGCCCGCTGGTGAACAGAGACGGTGAGGTCGTCGGCATCGTCACCGGCCTCGTGAATCCCACCGGACAGCCGGCGTTCAGCGGCGTCGGTTTCGCCGTGACCATCGATACAGCGGCAAGCGCGCTCGGCGTGCCGCCGGACTAAGAGGAGTGAAAGACTGATGGCAGAGGTACAGCAAGCGGTACCGCCGGACACCGGCCGGCTCCTTTTCGAGATCAAGAAGGTGATCGTCGGGCAAGATCACCTGATCGAGCGCCTCATGGTCGGCCTTCTCGCGCGTGGCCACCTGTTGGTCGAAGGGGTTCCCGGTCTCGCCAAGACCTTATCGGTCAAGACCGTCGCTCAGGCGATCACCGGCGACTTCAAGCGGATCCAATTCACGCCGGATCTCGTGCCCGCCGACCTCGTCGGTACGCGCATCTATAACCAGCGCGCCGGTGATTTCCAGACCTCGCTCGGTCCGGTCTTCACCAACCTCCTTCTCGCCGATGAGATCAACCGCGCGCCGGCGAAGGTGCAGAGCGCGCTTCTCGAGGTCATGCAGGAACGACAGGTCACGATCGGCCGCGAGACGCACAAGGTCCCGGATCCCTTCCTGGTCATGGCGACGCAGAACCCGATCGAGACCGAGGGCACCTACGCGCTTCCCGAGGCCCAGGTGGACCGGTTCATGTTGAAGGTCCTCGTCGGCTACCCGAGCGAGATGGACGAATTCGTCGTCGTCGAGCGGGTCACCGGACATATGTCACCGGTCGTCCCGGTCATGACGACGGACCGCCTGCTGCAGCTGCAGCACGAAGTCGACAACGTCTTCGTGGACCCGACGCTCATGGAATACGTGGTCCGGCTCGCGTCGGCGACGCGGCACCCTTCCGAGTACGGCATCGGCGACGTCGCGAAGTACATCAGCTACGGGGCGAGTCCCCGCGCGTCGATCAATCTCGTCCTCGCGGGCCGCGCGCTCGCCTACCTTCGCGGCCGCCGCTACGTCACCGGGCAGGACGTTCAGGATCTCGCGCTCGATGTCCTCCGACACCGGATCGTTCTCTCATTTGAGGCTCTCTCAGAGGACGTATCCGCGGACGACGTCGTGAAGCGCGTGCTCGCGCGCATTCCCGTACCGACCGAGCCGCTGCAGGGACATGTCGCCCTCCGCGCCTGAGCGCCGGCTCGAGCGCCTCGAGTGGACCGTCATCCGACGCCTGGACGGTCTGCTTCAGGGCAACTACCGCACGATCTTCAAGGGTCAGGGTCTCGACCTCGCTGACATCCGCGAGTACGTATTCGGGGATGACGTCCGGCACATCGACTGGAACGTGACCGCGCGGCTCGACGCGCCCTACGTGCGGGAGTACCTCGAGGACCGCGAGATCAACGCTCATTTCCTTTTGGATCTCTCGCCATCGGTCGACTTCGGCACCGTCGACCGCCGCAAGCGTGATCTGCTCGTCGACTTCACCGCCGTGCTGGCGCGCCTGCTGACGCGACATGGCAATCGCGTCGGAGCGACCCTCTACGCATCCCGGGTCGAACGTTCGATACCGGCGCGCGGGGGTCGCGTCCAGGTGCTTCGGATCCTGAACGAGCTCGAGAAGCGGCCGCGTCTCCAGAGCGCACCGCTCACGTCGCTGAGCGATCTGCTGGATTCGGGGATGCGGGGACTCAAGCGCCGGTCACTCGTCTTCGTGATCTCCGATTTCTTCAGCGCCGCCGGATGGGAAGATCGCCTCGAGCGCGTCGCGCGCCGCCACGAGACCCTCGCTGTACGCCTGGCCGATCCGCGTGAGGACGAGATGCCTGACATCGGAACGGTGATCCTCACCGACAGCGAAACCGGCGAGCAGGTCCGCGTGAACACCGGCGATCCGCGATTCCGCGAGCGCTTTGCTGCGGCGGCGCAGCGGCGCGAACAGATGCTGAACGCGACGTTCGCGCGCGCGGGCGTGGACGTGCTCGTACTGCGCACGGATGAGGACCTGGTCCGCGCTATCGTCAAGTTCGCGTACGCGCGTAAGCGGCGCGCCGGACGGCGCGCGGCGATGGGAGCATCCGCATGAACTTCATCTGGCCATCGGCTCTCCTGCTGCTCGTCGTCGTCGCCGGGCTCGCCGTGCTCTACGTGCTCGCGCAGCGGAGGCGCAACCGCTATGCGCTCCGGTACGCGAACCTTTCGCTCGTTCGCGAAGCCATCGGTAAAGGACCGGGCTGGCGGCGTCACGTTCCTCCGGCGCTCTTCATCCTCGCCCTGGCGTTCATGGCCATCGCCGTCGCGCGCCCCCAGGCGGTCGTAGCGGTGCCGAGCCAGGAAGGCACCGTCATCCTTGCGATCGATGTCTCCGGATCGATGCTCGCTGAGGACATGAAGCCGAACCGCATGGAAGCCGCAAAAGCCGCGGCGCGCGCGTTCGTCGACAAACAGAGCGAGAGCGTGAAGATCGGGGTCGTGTCCTTCTCAGGGGACGCCTCGATCGTGCAATCGCCGACGACCGACAAGACGCTTGTCATCGCCGCGATCAACCGCCTGCGTCCCCAGCGGGCGACCGCGATCGGCAGGGCGATCCTGGTGTCGCTCGATGCCATCGCGGAATCTCAAGGGAGCGAGGCGGACCTACCGAGCTCGATCCTCCAGCAGCCGGGTCAGCCCGATGGCTCGGCCACGCCACGTCCGAGCGCCACGATCCCCGCCTACCTTGCGGGTCAGCATGCCGCCGCCTCGATCGTGCTGCTCTCCGATGGGCAGAACAACCAGTTCCCGGCGCCGCTCGACATCGTGGATCAGGCGTCGAGCCGAGGCGTACGCATCTACACGATCGGCGTAGGCAGCGCGGCGGGCGCGATCGTTCGCCTCCAAGGCCGCGCCGTGCGCACGGCCCTCGACGAGACGACGCTCAAGAAGATCGCGGAGATCACCGATGGGCAGTACTTCAACGCGAACACCGAAGCCGACCTCCGTGCCGTCTACGAGAATCTCACCACCGAGCTCGTCGTAAGGAACGAGAAGACGGAGCTCACCGCCTACGCGACCCTCGCCGCCGCCGTCCTTGCGGTGTTCGCTGGAGCCTTCTCACT
>Ga0209375_1001117_pt1 | contig 20767 bp, 20 predicted proteins | sample GraSoiAngelo_131_FD_185888 | JGI IMG/M metagenome (GOLD analysis project Ga0209375, IMG submission 185888) | Grasslands soil microbial communities from the Angelo Coastal Reserve, California, USA - 14_0929_02_30cm (SPAdes) (version 2) | ecosystem: Environmental > Terrestrial > Soil > Grasslands ... | reverse complement strand
TCAACGCTGGCAACGCCCGCTTCTCGTGCCACGGAGAAGACCAGACTAGGAGCTTGCCACCCCGTTCCGTTAGCGCGTCGCCAAAGACTATCACCCGTTGCTCCGGCAGCCAGACGGGCGTCTCTAGACGCCCTCTTCCATCGTAAAGCGCGACAAGGCCTCCCGGAAGCACTCGGTCCGGTTCGAGTATCTCCAGCGCTGTCTTGGGCACGTCGTCGGGCCAGAAGAGCCTCGGACCGAACGGATGGACCTTGTAGCGACGGACAAACTCGTCAACGTCCCGCACATGGTCAGGAATCAGGACAGCAGCCAACGTCGGCGGCCGAGCGTCGAGACGTTTCCACAGTTCCTCCGCGCCCGTTTTCGGGACGAGCGGGTCAAGCACCAGCCTCTCGCCACCTGACTCGACAAAGGTCGACGTCACGACCGGCTGCCAGTCGTCCCCGGGCTTCCAGTGATGATGCTCCGCACGCCAGATCCACAACCCCTTCGCCACATCATGAAATTCGACCCTACTGGTCACAGATTGCATGACATGCTTTACGATAACTCATCGAGTTAAGACTTGTTGAAAGGAGGATCCTTGACCTTGTCGACCCGCTGCTAATCGGTTGGAGCTGCCCTGCGATACCTAGGTCTTGGTTTAAATCCCCAAAGATCGTGTCGATTCCATCTTGATCGAGACTCAGATCGAACAGAAACAAGCACCAAGCCTCGACGTGGACATTCTTCGCTCAATCGGGAATACTCCTATGTTTCGGCTCCGGAAAATGGCCGGACCGGACGGGGCTGAAGTCTGGGTGAAATGGGAAGGAGCCAACCCAACCGGTAGCATGAAGGATCGGATGGCCCTCTCGATGGTTGAGAGAGCCGAGAAGAGAGGTCAACTAAAACCCGGAGGGAGCGTGGTCGAGTATACTGGCGGAAGCACCGGCAGCTCGCTGGCAATGGTCTGCGCTGCCAAGGGCTACCGTTCACACTTCGTCTCATCAGACGCGTTCGCTGAGGAGAAGCTCGCCACTATGAGGGCGCTAGGCGCCACCGTCGACATAGTTCCCAGCGTTGATCGAAAGATCACGCCCGAGCTGATCCAGGAGATGATAGCCAGGGCTAGAGAATTGTCCAAGCAGCCAAACACATTCTGGACAGACCAGTTCAACAACACAGACAACAAGAACGGCTATCACAAGATGGGCGAGGAGATAGTGCACCGCCTCAACAGTTTCGACGCATTCGTAATGTCCGTCGGAACAGGAGGCTGCTTCTCAGGAAACAGTGAAGTCATCAAAGAACAACTGAACAACGTCAAATGCGTGGCCGTGGAACCCGCCTCATCACGACACCTGTCAAAAGGACCACTAGGCGGCCATCGAATCGAGGGAATAGGACCAGGATTCATACCAAAAATAATGAGGATGGACCTTGTCGACAGGATCATATCCGTCAGCGATGAAGATGCGTACAGTACTGCTCGCCAGCTCGGAAAGACCGAGGGAGTCTTTGCAGGAATCTCCAGTGGAGCAAACGTGTTTGCGGCACTCCAGATCGCCCATGAACTTGGCCCCGGACAGAGAATCGTGACTGTGATAGTAGATTCTGGTCTGAGATACCTTAACGGAGACCTATTCCGTTAGCCAAGAAACACCGAGGAATCAAAGTAAGCCCTAGACGGTCATGTCCTTTGTATAGAGTCCTTGGGCCTCTCAAGACGCAACAGCCGCGATTAGGACATGATAGCCGCTTGGTTGCGAGCCGAAGCCGATGTTCAGTAGCTCAACCCAGTATTTACCACAGCTCGATGGAGTAAAATTCCACACATCCATGTTCGCTGAGGGATAGAGGCTGGCTATGTGTAGGATGGGCGTCGGGAAGGGATCCTGTGTGACCCGAATCCTATAACCAGGCCCTGAGGTTAGAACGAAGCTGAATCTGTAGGTCACGCCCGAGTCCAGATACGGGTGACGCTCAGAGTCTAAGATAACGCTCCCTGTCCAGTCCAGCGGAACAGCTCCTGCAGGGGCGCATGAGCTGTTGGTGGAGAGGCTGTAGTATCCCACGGCCGCAACACTTACGGCCAGAGCCGTGGAGATGAAGACAGTTGCAAGAGCATAGACGCCGACCCGCCTTCTGCGAAGCGTCGGATTGATGATGATAGAGATGTAGACGGCCACGCCGACTGCAAGCACAAGCGGGAGATAGTGAACGACTTGCGTCTGGTGGAGCAGAGCCGAGCCGAGGAACGCGGCAGATATGGCGAGAAGGAAGAGCTTGAAGGCTGTGTTGAGCTTCCAAAGCTCCAAGTTTCACGCGAGGCTCTCCAGTCGTATACTGCGCGAGATTGCCATGAGGATGGTTCCGCACCCTGTTAGCTCCAGTCCCATCACTCCAAAATCCGTGTCAAGATTGACAACAGCGACAGCGAAGACCACGAAAGCCAGACCATAACACGCGTAGCTGATAACGTGGAAGATATGAACAGTGCTTCGCACCTTCTTCTCTCTGATCTCGCCTCCCACTCTCCGCAGCGCGATCATACGGCTCGTGGCGTTAAGGATCGTGCCGATGTCCATCGCTCCAAGGGCAATGACGACGAAGTCAGTGATCAGGTAGTAGCCCAGAAAGGCTAGCGAGGCCGCGGCTGCCACGAAAAATACAACGCTCAGTGCATCGTAAAACCTGACGGTGCTGGCGGAAGCGCTTCCCACAGAACTACCGGATGCTTCTCCCTGAGGCTCAGGAATATTCATGCTCATACAGCCATCATTCCCGCACCTCCCGTACGACCTAATTAATCTTCCCGAACAACACGATATCGGAAAGTATCCACGTATTCCCAATCATCATTTCTCTACCCGCAGCTTTCGGTTGGATCGAGAGAAAAAGCCAAAGTATCGAATGCAGACACGTGCTGGCCTTCACATCATACCGCGATGCTTAATTTGAAGAATGGGCCATTGTCTTCTGCAGGCCGTGGGCCCATCGAAGATGCACGGTGGCAAGATCCGTTGAGCTCAAGTGAAACTATGACTGGAAGAGATTATGCCCCGCTCCGTGCAAAGGCTCGATATCCACCGCGAAGTCTCCGACCGCGAACAATGACGGAAGGGGCAACTCGGAAATGATCTGCCGCTCCCTTAGTAAGAGGGATGAAAAACTAAGAAGACATGCGCTCAGGAAGAGGAATCATTGGAAAAAGATTGGGCTGGCCCTTCTTATCCTCGCCGCCTTCATAGGAATTGTAGCAGCCGGAAACTGGTACAACTCGAATCATCAAAGGCAGCCTTACGTCGGTCCGAGACCTACTAACTACCAAGAAGGTGTACTGGTCAACCAGACAACAACCTTCATCTTCGATAATGAATGGAACTTCCTCCTCAGAGCAGGTAAGAACGTAACAATAATACTCGCGTTCAAGGATGGAGTCGGCGCGGACGTAGCCTTCAGCATGAACGGTCCGCCGTACGGTGATCTCGTAACTCCCTACCCGTTCTCGACGCGGCTCACAGCCACAAACCCGACGAGCACGTGGAGTGGCGTTGTTCAGACGGAGGGAAGCTACCGGATTGAACTGGCAAACATCAGCGATGAGAATCACCCTGTAACGCTTCAGGTCTTCGTTGAGGCAGTCTAAGAGACGTGCATTCCTCATGTTTTCAGAAGTCGGATTCGCCCTAGCGAACCTGAAGTATTCTGTTCTTCGGGGTTCGTAACAATTCCGTTCGGAATAGATCCGTTCCGTATCCAGCTGTAAGTCTCCGGCTTGCCAGAGTCTGCTGAAGATCGCCAACTGTTAAATATCTACAGGGAGAGAGAAGAAGTTCGGTTTTTGAATTGACGTTTCCGAGAATAGCCATCGCAACAGTAGTACTGTTACTTGCTCTCTCAATCAACCTTTCAGTCGCCGCCCTTCCATCGACTTCCAATAACGGTCGCACAACGCTCAATGGAAGCGCCCCCAGCTGGGCGAGCAGCAACAACTACAGGAGCGCCGCTGACCCGACGAGCTACGTAGGTTTCCGAGTCTACCTAGGCTGGAACAACCCGTCAAAGGTAGAGGCACTAGCTCAAGCGGTATCCGACCCCAAGAGTTCCTCCTATGGACAGTACCTCACACCTTCACAATTCCACCAACAGTTTGCCCCGTCCCAGTCGCAGGTAGGAGCCGTCCAGTCCTGGCTGCGCAGCCAAGGATTCTCTGTAGAATACACCCCAGGAAACAACCTCTACGTCTCTGCTGAAGGCACCGTAGCCCAGGCGCAGACAGCGTTCGGAACCGGCTTCGGACTCTACACTGTCTCAGGCCTAGACGTGAGGTCTCCCTCCTCAGACGTGTCCATACCCAGCTCGCTCGCAGGCACCATTACCGGGGTCCTAGGCCTAGACGACAGCGCGCAATTCGTCTTCACGAATCACTCCGTCGGGGACGCACCCCCACCCCCAGCCTTCGTCAGCGCTCAGCCATGCTCAACCTATTGGGGACAGAATCTAGCTGTTGGCTTCACCAACCCGTACGGAACGGGCACACTCCCCTACGCGCCATGCGGATACACTCCCCAGCAGATCAAGGGCGCCTATGGCATCTCCGGCTATGATGGGTCAGGCCAGACGGTAGCGATCATCGACGCCTACGCAGCACCGACCATCGTCCAGGATGTGAACCAGTGGTCGATCAACCGCGGGCTTCCAACCTTGACGGCCAACCAGCTGGTTCAGGTAGTCGCACCAGGGACTTACAACCATCCAGAGAAGGGCATCGCACAGGACCCGCAAGGCTGGTACGGCGAAGAAACGCTGGACATTGAAGCAGTCCATGGCATGGCACCCGCAGCAAAGATCGTCTACGTAGGCGCTCCCAACAACTTCCAAGACCTTGATGCGGCACTGAACTATGTGGTGGACAGGCACGTAGCTTCGATCGTCACCAACTCGTACGGCTTCCGGACAGAGATTCTCCCACAGGGCTACATCAAACCCTACGAGAGCATCATCCTCCAGGGAGTGGTCACCGGCATCGGAATCTACTTCTCGTCCGGCGACAACAATGACGAGTCGCTCGTGGTAGGCTACACGACCACTGACTGGCCAGCCTCAAGCCCATACGTGACAGCCGTGGGAGGAACAAGCCTCGCAGTCGGCGCATCAAACAACTACCTCTTCGAGACCGCTTGGGGAACGAAAACATCCTCGTGGACGGGCACGACATGGTCGCCCACACCCCCCGGCAGTTGGCTGTACGGGTCGGGAGGCGGCGTCAGCCGCATCTTCTCCGAACCCTCCTACCAAGTAGGAGTAGTGCCGAAATCCGTCTTCACAGCACAGGGCCGCACAGGCAGAGCCGTTCCCGACATATCAGCGGTCGGCGACCCCAACACGGGCTACCTGATAGGTGAGACCCAGACATTCCCGAACGGTACCATAGCATACTCTGAATACCGGATTGGTGGAACCAGCCTATCATCTCCACTCGTCGCAGGAATCATGGCCCTCGCCGACCAGGCTGCGGGACACCCACACGGATTCGCCAACCCACTATTCTACAGCCTCGCAGGCTCCGCAGCTTTCACAGACATCACACACCCAAGCTCCACAGTCGCAGTAGTAAGAGCAAACTACGTCAACAGCATAGACGCCAGCGCGGGAGTAGTCTATCGTCTTCGGACAATGGACCAGACTCTCAGCCTGAACGCTAGCCCTGGTTACGACGACGTCACAGGACTAGGAACCCCCACGAGCTCTTTTTTGAGCGCACTCAAGTGATGTGAGGAGCCAACCCGGCACCTCACGTCAACTACGTGCCCGCCATAACAAGACGTTGGTGGCAGCACCTTTTCAAGAAATTCTCCCCCGGTTTGTGTTCTGGGGGCTCTTCCGGATCAGGCTGAAGCTGAGGCGTTCCCAGACTCGCCTCATCTCACGACATTATGATGCGACGTGGGCTTGACCGCTTGTCTGGCGATGATTTTCCTCAACGGCCTTGAGGGCCTGATCTAGGTCCGTTATGATGTCGTTGGCTGCTTCGATTCCGACAGAGAATCGGATCAGCTCATCGGAGATGCCCAGCCGTCTACGCTCATCGACCAGCATGCCTGAGTGGGAGGTTCGTGAGGGTCTAGTCATCAACGTCTCGACCCCGCCCAGACTAGGAGCAACAATCGGCAGTCTCGCCTTCCGCATGAACAGTTCGGCAGCTTCAACACCGCCTCGAAGCTCGAAGCTCATCATCCCGCCAAAACCGTCGAAGAGGCTCCTCGCCCTTCCATGGTCCGGATGACTCTCTAAGCCTGGATAGTTTACTTTGGATATCCCTGGGTGCTTCTCCAGAAAACGCGCTATCTGCAACGCACTCTCGTTCTGACACTTGACCCGGACAGCGAGCGTCTTCACGCCTCTGTGCAGAAGAAATGCTGCATGTGGATCAAGACTCCCACCAAGATGGTTCAGCCGATGAGTGATCTTTTCGACCAGCTCTGATCCTCCGATGACCGCACCGGCTACAATATCCGAATGGCCGTTAAGATACTTGGTTGCGCTATGGACCGAGAGGTCGAATCCATGTTCTGGCGGCCGGAAGTTTATCGGGCTCGCGAAAGTGTTGTCGATGATAGAGACGAGTTTGTTATGCTTCGCGAATTCTACGACAGCTTCGAGATCAGGTACTTGCATGAGCGGATTCGAGATCGTCTCGATATAGACCGCCTTCGTGTTCGGCCGGACCTTCTTCTCCCAGGACTCTGGATCGTTTCCGTCGATGAAAGTGTATGAGATGCCGAACTTTTCCAGGTCTCTCGTGACAAAGTCGTGGGTCCCGCCGTACAGACAGTCTTGGGCAAGGAGATGGTCGCTGGCTGACAGCACTGTCAGCAGAGAGGTCGAGATTGCGGCCATGCCACTAGCGGTCACCAGCGCAGATTCCGCGTTCTCTAGCGAGGCCAGTTTGTCCGCCAGTGCTTGAGCGTTTGGTGTATTGTTCAGACGAATGTATGTGATATCATCATAGGATTTCTCACCCGCTGTCTCGTACATAGCCGATTGAAACACAGGCATGACGACTGCTCCACCTATCCGCGGGTTGGGCTCTCCAGCGTGAATGATCCTCGTCTCGATCTTCTGTGAATTTTTCTGCACGGACTGAACACCCGTTCAATAGAGACGTCTCAGTTCTAGATTCTCCTATTCTAACCTTGGCCCCTGCGGCGACCACCAGCCGGCCATACTGTAATCCCTCTAACCGACTTGCAAGCCGACAAATCTCCTTGGCTCCTGCAGAGGTTGGAGTGGCGTCTGACTATTTCTCGATGTATCTGTTGGTAGACGTTGGAAGATTTTTGGATCGCATAGATAAATACGGGAGGGCGCTTCGACCTTGAGGTGAAGCTAGCCTTCAACCGATCTCGAATCACTCTAATCGTACTTTTCGGAATTCTCCTCATATCGACAATGGAGGCAGCGCCATCCCTCGCAGGCGCAGTAAGCTCAACTCAATTTCCTGTAGGCTCCGGCTCGTGGAATCCTCGGGTATCCTGTTCCTCGCCCTGGATAGTTAGGATAACAGACATCACGAACAATATGACCGGGTCTTCGTCTCTATCCAACAGTATCTTCAACCCGGGAATCACATCGCCAGTTGGAACCGCAAAACGCTGGCTCGCACCTGGTTCGACTCCGGCAGGCTGGGTCTCGCCCGGACCTCCGTGCACGATCACAAACTCGCACGGACAGGTCTCCGTGTTCGTCGAGATTGATGGTGTAAAAAGGGGTAGCATCGCCAACGACGACTGCACAGGCACCTACGACCCTGTCAACGGGGGAACCTCGAACGGTGGAAACTATTGCGATACCGATTTTAACATCTACGATCCCGCCGTAGTTCCCACATATTCCAGCTCATGCTCGAACAGCTCGGACAAGACGTGCTATGGTCGAATCCATATCGAGATCGATCATGACTGGAAAGCCGCCAGGTACTGCGGAGCGTCGACCGCCTGCGACGATGCAGCAGTGAACTCTCAAACCACCAGCTCGTCAGTGCTTGATGTTCAAGGCTACGTCTATTGGGACCCTGGTCAGATTAACCAGCAGTGGCACAGCTTCAACGGCTGGGAAATCCACCCCGTGACGGGGTGGCGATTCCACCAGTCAACACCGCCTTCGCCCGACTTCAGCACTTCCGCTAACCCCAGCAGTCTGAATGCTCCTCTCGGCTCCTCCGCTAGCTCGACCATTACACTCTCAAGCCTCAACGGCTTCACAGGCACGGTATCCCTTTCAGCCACAAGCTCACCCAGCGGCCCAAGCCTCTCTCTGAACCCGACGAGCGTCACTCTCTCCTCTGGAGGAACCGCGAGCTCTAGCCTCTCCGTCAGCTCGTCAACCTCAGGCAGCTATACGATCACAGTCACGGGTACCAGCGGCTCACTTTCACACTCAGCCTCCGTCAACCTCATCGTTGCAGACTTTCGCATCTCAGCCAATCCCTCATCAATAACCATCGCACCCGGATCATCAGCCACATCTAGCATCTCCCTAACAAGCACCGGAGGCTTCACAGGAACAGTCAGCCTCTCCTCTACAGTCTCGCCCTCGGGTCCAACCGCGTCTCTAAACCCTGCCTCCGTCTCGCTATCATCCAGCAGCACCGGCACCTCGACTCTCACATTCCAGACCCAGCCTTCGACTCCCACAGGAACCTATACCGTTACGGTAACCGGTTCCAGCGGCTCCCTCTCACATTCTACAACAGTGTCTGTCTCAGTAGCAGTGAATCCTGACTTTTCCATCTCAGCGGACCCATCATCCTTCACTCTCTCACGATCCTCCACGGACAACTCAACCATCACAATTACTAGCCTCAATGGATTCAGCGGAACGATAAGCCTCTCGACATCAATCTCGCCCTCGGGTCCGAGGACTACTCTTAGCAGCTCTACGCTCACCCTAACCTCTGGAGGCTCGGCCACATCTATCCTCGGCATCAGGACACTCAAGAAGACTCACTTCGGAACCTACACTATCACCGTAACAGCCACGAGCGGCTCCACATCCCATTCCACGACAATCACTCTGACAGTCGTAGCCTAGCCTGCCCCGAGTTCAAGGGACACGCGAACCGACCGACAGGTAACAATCAGAACTTATCGAGCGTCGCCGAGTCCCTCAATCCTCGAGCATATAGACAAGTCTTGAACAGAACTCCGAGCACACGCATAGGCGTCAAGCGGATAGTAATAGAGGTCAACCGGGACTTGACAGTGGAGCAGCTGGAAATCCTCGATAACGCCCTCAAACAGGTTGGACTCGTACAGACAACCAAGGTCACGTTCCACAGGGGCACCGTTCACAAGCCGAGACAGGTTAGACCACAGCATCCAACCTTCCATTTCGGTGCTCAATCCAGCTCAGCCTCGAACCGCTGAAAGAATTCTGCAGAATCCGGCCATACCAGTCGACTAAGACCCGGGCCTCTCCAGATTTTTCCTTTTCAAGAGGAGATATCTCGTGACCGAGACTATCACTCCGACTTGAAGGATCGAACCTGCGACAAAAGTTAGAGAAGCGACGCTGACTCCGAATGAGTAGTGCTCCTGCTGAGGGAGCGAAACAGCGAGAGTCAGAACCGCAAGAACTAGGGACATGGAGTAGGCTGCATCTTTGTGCAGCGCGACCCCCAGTCCAATGATCAAATAGGCTATCCATCCCGCTAGGACCGAGTAGAAGAGCAAGGTTGGGACAAGTGAGTAGAGCTGTGCCACGAGGACGACGCCGAGTATGATTGAGGCATAGATCAGCCAGTTGGCTATCATCCTTGGATGCCTGAGCCGAGCATCGACAGGTTCCAACAAGTAGCACCTGAGGGTGGAGAGAAATCTAGTTTTCTTACTGTCTTACCGCTCCGGGACCTGAATGACCTGCTGCTCAGTCTCTCCTACACGGCGGAGAAAGTCCTCGTTGATCTTGAGCCTCTCCATCCCCGCTTCAATTCCCATCCCAGCCTCTGGTATCTTGTTTGTCGCAAAGAATCGCTTCAACTCCTCAGCCCGGCCTATTCCAAAGAGTGGAATGGTTGCGGTTAGAAGACGCGAAAGAGTTCCGACTCCCTCGTATATCTTCCTCAACCAGTCAATGTTCTTCGAGACCCAGCTCCACGTAGCATCTCTCGCATCCGGATTTCTCGAAGCACCCAGGAGAAGACTCTGCACATGCTGCTTCCTAATCTCCTCGGAACCGGCCAGGCCGAGTGCCCGCGAAACCAGTGAAGGGTCTTTGTAGCTGACGAGACCGCCGAGGAATCTAGTCTTCTCCTCCTCAGATGATCTGCTCTTGTAGTTCTTGATGACTGTGTCAAAGTCTCCCTTGGAGCGGGCATAGGCCGCGACGATCGCTGCTTTCATGTCCGGCTCGGCCTTCTCGTAGTCCCTGAACTTGGTCGCGGTCTCCCTAGCGTAATCCTCATCGACCAGCGCGAGCCTTCCTGACATCACTCCCCGCAGAAGGACGCTATTCTCGTCGGCCTTGCTGGCCAAGATTTTCAACTGCGCTCTATGGAACTTCTTGGAAGCCTCTGCAATGGCCTTCGGCGCAAGAGCGTAGAGTGAAGCTAGCTGGTCTGAGACTTCGTAGGCGGGAAGATACTCTTGCTCGTTCGTGTACCGATCAACTAGCGCTAGATACTCGTCGAAGCGTGTCCTTCCCTGGAAGACAAACGCATAGCTGTCCGAGATGATCCCGTAACGATCCAAGGGGGACAATTCCGCCTTCCAGACCTTGTCGTATATCCCATCATAGTGGACTCTGTAGAAGCCGGTCTGATCAACATTCAGCTTGACAGACTCGACCTTGCCCGGAACATCGACAAGCTCCTCCTCCTTGTCCATGAGCAGCCTCTTGGTAGCCCCGTTCAATCTCATCGTAATCGGAACAGGCCAAGTCGTCTTCTCCGCCCTACCCGAGAAGAGGAACCGTTCCTGCCTAACCGCTATCTTCCCGCTCTTGAGACTCACGCTGAGCACTGGATAGCCTGGTTTCTTGATCCATTCGCTCATTACTCTCTTCACCTGGGCCTTCGAAGCCTCCTCGATCTGGGTCCAGAGGTCGATGCCAGCAGCGTTCGAGTACTTGTACTTCTGAAGATACGACCGAACCCCCTTCATGAAATTCTCCTCGCCAGTATACGCCTCAAGCATCCGGATCACACTCGCTCCCTTTCCGTAGCTAATGTCGTCGAACACCTCCTCAATCTCTGACGGCGAGTTGACCTTCACCTCAATCGGATGAGTATTCAACAGCGAATCACGGCTCAACGCACCCGCAGTATCCAGTCTGACAAATTCTTCCCAAGTCCTCCACTTGGGAAACATCGCATCCTCAGCCTTCGCCGCCATGAAGGTTGCGAAGCTCTCGTTGAGCCAGAGATCATCCCACCACTTCATAGTCACCAAGTTCCCGAACCACTGATGGCTCACCTCGTGAGCGATGACCTCGGACACCAGCTTCTTGATCCGAACACTGCTGTCCTTGTCGATAAGCAGGGCGATCTCCCTGAACGTGATCGCTCCCCAGTTCTCCATCGCACCAGCCGCAAACTCTGGCACCGCGACCAGGTGAAGCTTGGGAAGAACATACTTTATCCCGAAATATTTCTCGAAGAACTGGACCGATTGTTTCGCTACATCAAGTGGGAATTTCGCGCCGGATGATTTCCCAGGGACCGTCGCAACCGCGTACTCGACGCCGTCGTGTTTCTCCTTCACCTCCTCAAACTTGCCTACTCCAAGGTATAGGAGGTAAGTGGACATGCGAGGCGTCTTCTGAAACTCTACAACCTTCTTGGTCCCTTCAATCTTCGAAGAAGTCGAAGGCGTGTTCGAGATTACATCGAGATCCTTGTCGGTTTTGACTGTGAGCTTGAATTCTGCCTTGTGCGCCGGGTGGTCGATAGAGGGTAGCATCCTCCTCGCGGAAGCCGCTTCAAACTGGGTCGATGCGATGTATCCACCATCATAGGCTGCCTTGTAGAAGCCCACAAGCTTCTCCGAGATCGTTCCTCGATAATCTATGTCAAGGGTTCCCGAGAACTTCCCAGTCTTGACGCTGAGACCCTCTCCGCTCATCTGGTACTTCACAGGGCTCCCATTGGCCTTGACCTGGCTGACCTCCAGATCGACGGCGTCAAGCTTCACATCAGCTTCGGATTCGAGCCTGATCTTCACCTTACCGTCAAAACGGAGCTTCGAGAGGTCAACGTCGAGGAAGATATCGTAAGATTCTACTTTCAAAGTGCGCTGACTTTCTAGCACCCGTGTAAAAGAGTTACTTCCTATAGACATTGTCAACCCATCGCGGGTGGGTAATGCGATTAGCTGTCTCAGACCAACCTAGAGATTAGTCCGCGGCTCGGCAGACCCGTCCGTTCCACGGCCAGAGGCAACATTTCTTTTGGAGACTATGCGCTCGGTCTTCTCGATCACCTTCTTGACTATGGCGAGATAGTTTAGAGCTTCATGAATTCCGGTTGCTACGAATCCGACACTTTGAGCGACCTCTTTATTCGAGAGTTTCTTTGACGTACGGCTGAGATCTCTCTCCATGCCATCCAAGTACCGCTTGAACTCCTTGATAGCCAGCAGAGTCTCTTCCGTCTTCTCAAGCGGGGTCTGTTCCGGCTTCTTCCCCAATCTGTTTCCCTTTCTGAGTCTTGACGCTGTTCATGAATAGTTCGATGAACCGGTCGACTCCTCCCTTGTCCGGAGACGCTTGGGTCTCCTTCTTAGGGAGCTTTGGGTTGGCTTTGGAATCTCTTGACAAGGCCGAACATTCCTAGGAACAGTGCGATGGAAGCTGCAACGTTGATCGCGGAGCTGAGGATTGTCGTTGTCACTCCCACAGACTCTATCAGAGAGGATACTTGATCGGCTGGGAGCGAGAGCGTGAGGACGAGGGACACCATGTTTCTGACGGTTAGGAGAGCAAAGGCGAGAATGATGAGGGTCCACGCGCGGAAAGACCCGGTCATTTTTGTTACCCGGTACGCATAGTAGAAGACGGCGGCCTGTAGTATCAGCTGGAAGATTGCGACGAAGTAGAGGGTTGGAACTACGATAGGGTCGAGCATCTTCTCATCTCCTCACTTGCGTTTCTCCGAGGCTCCACGGAACAGTTCCGTGAACTTCTCTGACGCAACCCTTCTCGGCGAGCCTGTCATCACGCCTTCGTAGTTTGAGAAGGCCGATTCTATCTTGATGCCTGCGGGGGTTATCTCGAACTGTCTGAGCTGCTTGTCATGGTCGCTCCCTCGCATTTTCAATATCACCAAGGCTTTCCGCACTGCGGACTCGATCTCGACGGGTTTGAGCGCGACTATACAGTCAACGAGGAAGCTCAGCCCCACCTCGGTTACACTGAACGAGTTTCCACTCATCTGGCCAGCTTCCCAGATCAGGAGAGAGCTCATCCCCTTCGTCTTTAGGAAGCTAACAAGCCGGTAGGCTTCCTTCCTCAGGTCTCCTTTCGCCACGAACATTTCCAGATGACTCAGCGAGTCGATCACTATCCGTCTGGGGTGGAGCTCTTTTATCACCTCGTCTAGGAGGTTCTCTCCCTGCGATTCCAAGAGAAGATCTGGGGAGGTGCAGATTAGCCGGAACTTGTTCTCTTCCTCCATCTTTCGGAGGTCCCATCCGAAGTTCTTCGCGTCTCTGTAGATCTGGTCCGGCATCTGTTCGAAGGTCAAGTAGATTCCGGGTTCCCCGAACTTGACGATCCCGTTGACCAGGTATTGGAGTGCGAGGGTTGTCTTACCCGAGCCCGCACTACCGGCCACGAGAACCGCGTCTCCTTCCATGAAACCCCCTCGGAGCATATCATCAAGCTCCGCTATTCCGGTCTGGACCCGTGCGCCTTGTCCCTGTCCTGCTCTACGGACGAATTGCTGTTCGAACTCAGGTCCTCGTGTCCTAGAAGTGGGTGATGTCAACTTCGCTCGCTCCTGTTGACGCTCTTGATATGGTTCGCAACGGCTTCGAGAACTTCTCTATCCCTAGCGCGGTCGAGGAGTATGACCTCCGAACTGCCGATCTTCTTCATCTTCAGGACACCGAGCTTCACCAGGTCCCGAACGTCATTCTCGATTGAGAACCCTGTTCTTCCTATTCGACGAGCGACGCCGTCGATGGTATCTACCAGCCCCGAATTTCTATGGAACAGGACCAGAAGATCTCCTCTCACTTCCGACGATAATAGTGTGGCGATTATCTGTTGAGCTTCACTCATTTCCGCCTGCTCTCCACTAGGTGGACGTTTCTTGCCACTTCCAGGGTTTTAGCGTAATCGAAACTCAGGTTTGAATCGAATGGTATCCGGAGTTTCTGGTAGAGCCCTTTCATGATGATCCTTTCTAGCACTGAGGACGCGTTCCCGAATGTGGAGTTGAGTTGTCTCTCCAGCTCTCTCGGATTTTCCGGGTCGTCCAGCAGTCCCTTTGAGACTAGGAGCGCGAGGACGTTCTTGCCTAGGCTGTCTTCAATCGACTCTCGGATGCTGTCTGTCAGTAGGGAAGCGAAGGCCTTCTCGTCAGCGAGCTTCGCGCTTTCTCTAATGAGGCTTTGAGGTCGCATTTCGTAAGTGGGGGACCGCGCTATGCTCGGGGAGCTCGTCTCAACCACCAGAGAGACCCTTATGGCCATCCGACGCGCGTGCCTCCGGATTAGCTGACTGTAACTCGAGGACTAGGAGCATTGTCTCATTTCTTGTAGGCTGTGCGAGCCCTGATGCCTAGTTATTAACCATGGGAGACTCGGGCTCGTAGTGGTTCCCGTTTTCGGCAGGACATTGTTACACCATGCCTAATCGGGCGAGGAAATGCAAGTCTTTCCCAATGGGGACTTTTCAGTGCGCACGTCGTTAGTAGAGACGTTTCAGTCCACGATGAGCGAGTGCTTTATCAGGACCGTCCGAGACATGCTGGGCTCTGCTGTCACCAGCGAGGTATGCCGGCTACTGGAAAGGAACGGGATCCCACCCCGTGACATTGCGTCAAGATTCGACGAAGTCGTGGAGATCCTCACGCACAGCTTTGGGAGCTCAGCGAGAGTTCTAGTCTACAAGACAGTAGCATCACTATACGAGGAGTATTCTCTCAGACCTAGCTTCGGCTTCTACGATTCTCTGAAAGACCGAGTCGCTCTGTTAAGGGAAAAGGTGATCAGTGATCTTTTGAAGCCGAGACATTCTCCTAGTGTCGACGACTCGATCTACATTGCGACACGATGACCAACCCTCTCCCAGGGACTAGGACTTAGTGACGATATTCAACGATAGAGGGCATCGACGCGGCACTTAGCTGGATGTATCCTTGGAGTCTGGTGTCTGGACCAGATACGAGATAGGGTTGACGGTCTTCTGTTCGTGTCTTCGGCCGAACGCCCGCGGTGGAACAAGAATCTGCAACAGGTTTCTTAACGACTGTCTTGAATCCTCATCGCTTTCGACGGAGGCTGGGTCATTCTCGACCGCGCGATCGGCTGTCGGCTCTGGCTTAGCGGGGCCATGCTTGTGACTGGGGCTTCCCAGGAGATGTTCAATCATCAAACTTTTCGGAGCTTGCAGCCCGCATGCCGGACAGGAGTATACAGCTGTTTGAGAGACCGTGGCTACGCTCGAATTGTCAGTGACCGTCTCGATCGGTTCCGGTTCTGTCCTCAAGCGTGGTCCTTGCCTCGTTCTGGATCTGACTCTTCGGGTTTTGTTCTGCTTCCTGCTGACTCTGGGCCTGCTAGCTAGACGCCTTCTAGAGCTGACTGTCTTATGTGGGGCAGTCTTCTTTCCACTACGCCTCACGGGAAGTAGTCCCGAGATGGCTCCGGCGACTCCTTGCAGGAATCCGAAAATCAGCGCCTTCGTTCCACTAGCCCCCATGACTACTATGAATGATAAGGGGCATGGACTGGTGATTCCTACTTGCTACCAGTGCCCGGAGATAACGGTAACAGTCTCTCCGACCATGGAGAAAGTTTGGAAAGAACCTTCTCGAAGGTCACCGGTTTCGACGAGCCTTCAGCTCGGCTGTTGCAACTCCAGGACTTCCGCGTGAATCCTTGTCGTTCTGAACTCATTTGCGGAATTCTTTGCAATCGCACTTGAAGCCAAAGCTCGAGTAGATGCACTTTGGATTGTGCAGTGTCCTGTTGTGCCCGCAGTTCGTGCAGTATTCTTGGCCTCCCACCTGGCTCGCAACCGCCTGGTCCGTCGGGCAGACCTTGTGAGCCATATGGTCCACAAACTTGTTCCGTCCTACCTTTGTCCTGATGATGATGACCTGATCCTGTGGAATCCTGATGGGTTTGTGACACTTGGGACAAAGATTCATGCTCAATGAGACCAGCTCTACGAAGTCTATGAGCAGGGACCGTGGGTCGGTCTTATGATTGTTAGGCCCCCGAAGTATCAAGTGATGTGGGAATCGCGGCTAGTTTTGTGGGTTGGTCGTGATTCCCTTCATGGCAGCCGAGATCAACCTAGCCGTCACAAAGGACAGAATGAAGACCGTAAGCATGACGACCGCCACCCCATAGGCTTCAATCCCAAGCTGGTTGAGCGCCGAGAGTCCCCCGCCGTAGAATAGTCCGTCAGGCAATGAAGTAGCAACCAAGGCACCGTTCTCGAAAGTCAAACTGGCAAGTGAAGTGACGAAGCCCTTCTGAGCAAAGAAGGCGATCATCAAGACCCCGAACACTCCACCGAGAAGGTGTCCCGGAAGCAGTCCGACCGGATCTGTGAACCATTTGAATTTTCCAAACCACTTCTCCCCCACGAGGAAGAGTGGTCCGCCGAGAAGTCCGAGTATTACGGCACTCAGTGGACTGACAAATCCAGCTAGTGGCGTAATGATGATCAGGCCCATCAAGACGCCATTCGCTCCATAGATGAGGCTCGGCATCTGCTTGGTCATCTGATATCTGAAGAACATGATGGAGAGGAATGCTGAGGCCGCCGCTAGGAAGGTTGTCAGCACGACAACCATCGCCTCGTCGTTAAACGCTAGGACGCTGCCAGGATTGAAGCCAAACCATCCAACCCAGAGGAGGAGTATCGAGAGCGTAAGCCACGGAAGATTGAGCTTCACAGACACTTGAGGACTCGTAGAATTTCCCCTCTTCTTCTCTTCCCTCCAGACCTGGAGGACGATTCCTAGACCGGCTGCACCAGCGGCTCCGTGGACAACTAGCCCTCCGGCGAAGTCGGCCATGCCCATCTGTGCCAACCATCCTGTGGGATTCCAGATCCATGCCGCGGGCAGGTTCCAGATGATGATGAAATAGACGATCGAGTAAAGGAAGAAGGCTTGCATCTTGACCTTCCTCAATACTATCACGCCTACGAGGGCGAGTGTGACTGATGCGAAGGCGGTCTCGAAGAGGAAGTAGGTCCCGATGGTGAGGCCTGTGCTCTGCTGGGACCACCACATGCCCGTAAGTAGGCCTTGAGTATTGGTTGCGGAGCCGCCGAGAAAGAGACCATGGTAGAGCGGATTGCCGATGATTCCACCTAAGGTCGGCGCGAACGCTGTGTTGAATCCGAGGAAGGCCATGAAGAAGAGGGCTGAGCCTGTTATCAACATCGTTTTGAGAAGACTAATCTCAAGGTCGGAGCCCAACTCTCCGATCTCCAAGAACCCTACAGAAATCGTCATTGTAAAAACGAGCAGTCCACAGATGATGACCCAGAGATTGTTCACCAATAGTATTGGGTCAGCCAAAGGATGATCGGGCTGACGCTAAGAGGGTCCAGATTTAAGATGTGAGGAAGAAGCACCGACTGGACCCTTCTGACACCATTCTCTCAACGTCTAGTCTTCTCGCCATTTGAAGAAAGCGACCGCGAAGACGAACGCGATGGCGGACAGAACGAACATCAGCTCAAGATCAAACAGCGCTTGTGAGAAATTACTGTATATCATTACCTGGTTCAGCCCATCAATCAAGTAGAACAGCGGCAACCCATGAGCAATATTCTGCAGATACATAGGCATCAGACTAACAGGGAAGAAGGTTCCGGAGAGGAACATCATTGGGAAGGTGATCAGGTTCCCGACCACCGCTGCCGACTCTACACTCTTGCTCACCATCCCGACAAGCATACCCAGCGACACGAAGAACAGTGGTCCAATTACTAGGAACGGGATTATCATCAACGCATAATCAAGATGCGCACCAAAGAGCGCCGATCCAACCTGGGTCATCAGGAAGAACGAGATAATTCCCAAGACGACGTACCAGATTACCTTTGAGGTTAACCATTCAGTCTTGGTAAGCGGGGTTAGGGATAGTTGCTTGAATAGCTTTGTCTTCTTGTACTCGCTGCTGATGTTGACTAGGCTGAACATGGGGCTCGTTAGAACTGAGAACCCTACGAGTCCTGGGATTAAGAAGTCGATGTACTTGTAGGTCTGAGACTTGATATTTAATTGATTAATTCCGATGCTGTGCAATCTAGTCGAATTCGCAGCGTTGAAACTGGTTACGATGCCATTCACTGTCTCGTAGACTATGGGGCTTGAAGTGTCCGCGGGATTTGTGTAAACGATCACGTTGACCGTGGTATTGGAGAGGTAGTCTTGTGTAAAACCGGACGGGATAAGTACGCCCTGGTTCGCCGAGTGTGACAGAAGATACTGCGAGAGATTCTGATTGCCCTCAACCAGAGTCACGCGCGTCGTATTCTTGTTGTCTAACGCTTTGACGAACGCAACGCTTACCGGGCCACCGTCCCGATTCTCCACGTAAACGTTGATGGGCCCACCGTTTCCACCTGAGAAGATGGCGCCGAATAATAGAATCAGGATGATAGGGAAGACGAGGCTGAAGAATAGTCCGATCTTGCTACGGGTGTAGCCTCTAATGAAGACTTTGAGATCAGCCAAGACTCGACGGGGGCTTGCCATGATTGTACTACCTAGTTGTTGTCTCCCGAGCTAAGTTCGATTTGTCTGAGGATCGCTTGATGGTTCCACCCTCCTCTAACGATCCCCCGACGAGTTTGACGAAAATGTCCTCGAGGCTATCGTGCCGTGTCCTGAGATCCTTCCAGGGCAGACCCGACTGGTCGATGCTGGCGAGCGCGATGACCGCGTCACGCTTATCCCGCAGCCGGACGCTAACATTCCCTGCATCATAGGTGACGTCGAAGCCAGTCTTCTCCCTCACATAATCAGCCAGCATCTCGTCGCCCCGGACCTCTAATCTTTCTCCAGATCCGTGCTTCTGGATGATATCGGCCGGTGTCCCATCAGTGATTATCCTCCCATGATTCATAATCGCAACTCTGTCAGACAACACTTCCGCCTCCTCCAAGTAGTGGGTCGTCAACATGATAGTATGCCCCTCCTTCTCCAATCCCCTTATCACATCCCACATGTTGCGACGCGCCTGCGGATCAAGGCCAGTCGTAGGCTCATCCAAGAAGAGCAGCTCGGGACTGTTCACCAGGGCAAGTGCGAGCCCGAGCTTCTGCTTCTGACCCCCAGACAGGTTCTCGAAGTAGACCTTTGAAGCATCGTCGAGGATAACCTTTCGGAGAATAACATCAGGATCATTCTTCACTCCAAAGAGAGTCGAGTAGTACGTTACCGCCTCTCGCGGGGTTGCCTTTGGGAAGAACGTGAACCCTTGAGGTATGATCCCGAGTTTCTTGTGAAGTTGGTATCCCTTCTTCCACGGGTCCGCTCCCAACACGCTGATCTGGCCGCCGTCTCGCTGCCGGAGCCCCTCGAGAATCTCTATCGTAGTGGTCTTGCCCGCGCCGTTCGGGCCGAGCAGCGAGAAGACCTCGCCTTTGCGCACGGAGAACGAGATCCCGTCAACGGCCTTCAGTTGACCATATAATTTTTCGAGTGAGGAGACTTCTATCGCCGACATTCCGGCCAGCTTTAGCCGACGGTCTCGTTCCTATTTACATTCTAACCCTAGGCCATATCGTCCAATCGGTTCCCGTTTCGGGCTCATCAACGGGAGCGAAACGTACAGATGACCACATCATTCTGCGACAGCTCTATCATCGCAGACTATTTCTATCAAGTAACCGTCCGGGTCCCTAATCTTGATGCTACGATACTTCCCCTCCGTCACGTCATCGTAAATGATCATGTTTCTGGCTCTAAGCCATGCTTGCCACTCGTCGACCTTCGAGGGTGAATCCACGCGGAAACCGAAGTGGAAGCCAGACCTCCCACGGCGCATCTCGTGCAATACGAGCGTGTCCCGGCCTGAACGAATACGTGCCACTCTCTTCTTGCGCTCGCTGCTATCGAGGCCAAGAACTTCCTGGTAGAACTCTACAGACTTTTCGAGGTCACGCACCTTTAGCCCAACATGGCGAATCCCCGATTTGGCCATTGAGCCAGGACGACGATGCTTTGGTGTTCTGCGGCTCATAACTCTCCTCCCTTTGCACGGGATTTGTTGCCTTTAGGATCAGGTGCTAGGAGCCGGACATAGTCACACGGTTCCGCTTCCTATCTGGAACAGTTTTCGTCGAACTCATATTCTACTCAGGGAGGCGGTTGAGGCTATGCTGCGGATAATCGCCGATGAGAGGGAGAAGCCCTCGGGAGTGCCGGAAGCGCTTCGATCCCTAGGCGTGTCAGTAGAGTACCGCCTCCTTGACGTCGCCGACTATCTGGTAGGCGCATACGCGATTGAACGGAAGTCCGTCAGAGACTTTGTCTCCTCACTCTACAGCGGCCGACTCTTCGACCAGGCTCACAGACTCGGCGAAG
>Ga0209375_1001112_pt1 | contig 20848 bp, 20 predicted proteins | sample GraSoiAngelo_131_FD_185888 | JGI IMG/M metagenome (GOLD analysis project Ga0209375, IMG submission 185888) | Grasslands soil microbial communities from the Angelo Coastal Reserve, California, USA - 14_0929_02_30cm (SPAdes) (version 2) | ecosystem: Environmental > Terrestrial > Soil > Grasslands ... | reverse complement strand
CCCAATCCCTACGGCGACGGCCACGCCGCCGAGCGCATCGCGCGGGTCCTGCGCGAGGTCGAGCTGGGCCCGCGGCTGGTCGTGAAGCGGGAGGTCGCGTGAACAACCTGAACGACGTGCTCGTCCGGGAGGGCGCCACCCTGCGCGAGACGCTCGAGTGCATCACGAAGAGCGGCAAGCAGCTCGCCCTCGTGGTCGACGCGACCGGGCGCCTCGTCGGTCTCGCCACCGACGGCGACCTGCGTAAGGCCCTCCTGCGCGGCCTCACGCTCGAGTCTGCCGTGGACGACGCGATGAACCGCGCGCCGGTGGTGGCCGCCGCCGGGGTGTCGGCGGTGGCCGCGATCGCCCTGATGCGCGGCCGCTCGATCCGGCAGCTGCCCGTCGTGGACGGCACGCGGCGCGTCGTCGACCTGCTCTTACTCGAAGACCTCATCGCGCCGCCGCCGCTACCAGCCTGCGCCGTCATCATGGCCGGCGGCGAGGGCAAGCGGCTGCGGCCGCTCACCGAGGCCACGCCCAAGCCGCTGCTGCGCGTCGGCGGCAAGCCGCTGATCGAGATTCTCATCGAGCGACTGCGGCTGTCGGGGATCCAGCGCATCGTCGTCGCCCTCCATCACAAGTCGATGATGATCCGCGACTCTCTCGGCGACGGGGCCGCCCTGGGCGTCCGCGTCGAGTACGTCGAGGAGTCGCGGCCGCTCGGCACGATGGGCGCGCTCACGCTCACCCGCGAGCGCCTCACGGCGCCGTTCTTCGTGGTCAACGCCGACATCCTGACCAAGTGCGACTTCCGTGCGATGTGGGCCTTCCACCGCGCCCAGGTCAAGGCGGCCATGACCGTCGGCGTGTCGCTGCATCAGGTCGAGATCCCGTACGGCGAGTTCACGCTGCGCGGCGACCGCGTGCTGCGCGTGGACGAGAAGCCGCGCAAGGAGTACCCGATCAACGCCGGCATCTACGTGCTGGACCCCACGGCCCTCGAGGCCATCCCCGCCGACGAGTACTTCGACGCGACCGACCTGATCCGCGCGCTCGTGATGCGCGGCTCGGTGGTCGCCGCCTATACGATCCGCGAGTACTGGCTCGACGTCGGCCGCCTCGACGACTTCCACAAGGCCGAGCGCGACGTCGCGGAGGGACTGCTGGAGTGACGCGTGTCGGCGTCGTCGGTCTCGGCTACGTCGGCCTCACGCTCGCGGTGACGCTCGCCAAGAAGGGCTTCACTGTTTTCGGCGCGGACCGCGTGCCGCGGGTGGTGGAGGCGCTCGCCGCCGGGCGGCCGCACCTCTTCGAGCCCGGCGTGGAGGAGGCGTGGCGCGCCTTCCTCGGCGAGCGGCTGCACGTGGCGACCGCACTGCCCCGCGCGCCGCTCGACGCCATCGTGCTCTGCGTGTCCACGCCGGTCGAGTCGGCCACGCACGCCCCCGATCTCGAGGGGCTGCGCGCCGCTGCGCGCGCCGTCGCCGCGGGCTGCGCGCCCGACACGCTCGTGATCGTGCGGAGCACGGTGCCGGTGGGCGCCAGCCGCGGCGTGGTGCTGCCCGAGCTGCTCGCGCGCTGGGGCCGCGCGCGGCTCGCGTTCTGTCCGGAGCGCACCATCCAGGGTCAGGCGCTGCGCGAGCTCGAGCAGCTGCCGCAGGTGGTGGGTGGGCTCGACGACGCCAGCGCCGAGGCGGCGGCCGCCCTCTTCGCGCGCGTCACGCCGCGCGTGGTGCGCGTGTCCTCCCTCGAGGCCGCCGAGCTGGTGAAGCTCGTCAACAACTGCCACACGGACCTCATCTACTCGTTCGGCAACGAGGTGGCGCTGCTCGCCGAGCGCGCGGGCCTCGACCCGCTCGAGGTGATCCGCGCCGCCAACGTCGATTACCCGCGGCCCGACCTCTCCAGGCCGGGTTACGTCGGCGGCGGCTGCCTGTCGAAGGACCCCTATATCTTATTGGCGAGCGGCAAGGCGCTCGGCCACGAGCCCTGGCTCGTCGGCCGCGCGCGCGCGCTCAACGAGTACCTGCCGGGCCACGCCGCGCGCCACTTCCTGGCGCTGCTCGGGCAGGCGCGCGGCGGTCTCGACGGGGCGCGCGTCGCGCTGCTGGGTTTCGCATACAAGGGCTGGCCGCCGACGGACGACATGCGCGGCGCGCCGGTGCTTGCCATGCTCGAGGTCTTCCGCGAGGCGCGCCTGACGCTCGTCGGCCACGACTTCCTGGTGGCGCCGCAGATCATCCGCGACCTCGGCGTCGAGCCGCGGCCGCTCGAGCACGTCTTCGACGGGGCCGACGGTGTGCTCGTCGTCACCGACCATCCCGAGTACGCCAAGCTCGATCTGGGCGCGGCGCTGGCGCAGCTGCGCCGCCCGGCACTCGTCTACGACTCCTGGCGGATCCTCGACGAGGCGGCCGTGCGCGCGGCGGGCATCCGCTACGCGGCGATCGGGTACGCGTGAGCGCCGTGACGCGCACGCTGATCCTCGGCGGCGCGGGGTTCATCGGCTGCCATCTCGCGCAACGCCTCGCCGACGAGGGGCACGAGCTGACCCTGGTGGACGACTTCTCGCGCGGCCGGGACGACACCGTGCTGGCAGCCCTGCGCGCCCGCCCCAACGTCGCGTGCCTCACGCGTGATCTCACGCGGCCGGACGCGCTGACCGGGCTGGGGCGCGAGTGGGCGCACGTCTACATGCTGGCCGCGGTCGTCGGCGTCCGCAACGTCGAGCAGGATCCGGCGCGCGTCGTCCGCGTCAACACGCTGGCGCTGCTGCACCTGCTCGACTGGCTGCCGGGCGCGGGGGAAGTCCTCTTCTTCGCCTCCACCAGCGAGACCTACGCGGGCGGCGTGCTCGCGGGCAGCGTGCCGGTGCCGACGCCCGAGGACGTGCCGCTCTCGATCCCCGACGTCGCCGCGCCGCGCTTCGCCTACGCGGCGAGCAAGCTCCTCGGCGAGGCCGCGGTGATCCACGCCGCGCGCGCCCGCGGACTGCGCGCGGTGATCGGGCGCTTCCACAACGTGTATGGGCCGCGCATGGGCGCCGACCACGTGGTGCCCGAGTTCGCGCTGCGCGCCTGGCGGCGCGAGGACCCGTTCCGCGTGTACGGCGCCGAGCAGCGCCGCGCGTTCTGCCACGTCGCCGACGCCGTGGAGGCCGTGACGCGGCTGGTGGCGACGCCCGCCGCGTGGGGCTCCGTGGTCAACGTCGGCAACGACACGGAGGAGACGCGGATCGAGGACCTCGCCGCCCTCGTCCTGCGCGCCGCCGATTTCCGTCCCCGCCTGTTGCGCGGGCCCGCGCCCGCTGGGTCGGTGCCGCGCCGCTGTCCCGATCTCACGCGCCTGCGGACGCTCACGGGGTTTGCGCCGAAGGTCCCGCTGGAGGATGGCGTGCGCGAGACCGTCGCGTGGTACCGGACGTGGAGCGCGACGTCCCCCCCGGGGGGGCAGAGATGAGACATCCTGTGTCAACCCCGAGGCGCGCCACGGCTGCGCCGGGGCGCGTCCGAGCGATGGCCGGGGGAGTCCGAGGGGGGCGTAGCCCCCTTCGCTTGAAGAGGCTGGGGGGCCATATCGGGGCCCCCCACGACGATCGATGAGCGAGCGGCCGATCCCCAACGCGGTGCCGCACCTCGCCGGCAACGAGTGGCGTTATCTCAAGGAGTGCCTGGACACCAACTGGGTGTCGTCGGTCGGTCCCTTCGTGGACCGCTTCGAGCGCGAGACGGCGGCGGCCGTCGGCGCCGCGCACGCGGTGGCGGCGGTGACGGGGACGGCCGCGCTGCACGTGGCGCTGCTGACGGCGGGCGTGCTCCCCGGCGACGAGGTGCTGGTGCCGACGCTGACGTTCATCGCCACCGCGAACGCCGTCTGCTACTGCGGCGCGGTGCCGGTCTTCGTGGACGTCGAGGCCTCGACGTGGGGGCTGGACCCGGCCAAGGTCGACGACTTCCTCGCCAAGGAATGCGACGTGCGCGGAGGCGTCGTGGTCAACCGCGCGACCGGCCGCACCGTGCGCGCCGTGCTGCCCGTCCATCTCTACGGCCATCCCGTGGATCTCGACGCGTTCCTCGACGTCGCCGCGCGGTGGCCGGTGGCGCTGGTGGAGGACTCCGCGGAATCGCTCGGCGCCCGCTACAAGGGCCGCGCCGTCGGCGTGGCCGGACTCGCCGGCTGCCTGTCGTTCAACGGCAACAAGATCGTCACCGCGGGCGGCGGCGGCATGCTCCTGACCAACGACGCGGCGGTCGCCGAGCGCGCCCGCTCGCTCACGACCCACGCGCGCGCCGACGCGACGGAGTGGATCCACCGCGAGGTCGGGTACAACTACCGGCTCACGAACCTCCAGGCCGCACTCGGCGTCGCCCAGCTCGAGCAGCTCGGCGCCTTCGTCGAGGCCAAGCGCCGGACGGCCGACGCCTACGCCGCCGCGGTGGCGGCCTTCGAAGGCGTGGAGCCGTTCGTCGAGCAGCCGTGGGCGCGCTCGACGTACTGGATGTTCTCGGTGCTGCTCGACCCGCGCCGCTTCGGCGCCGCGCGCGAGGTCGTCCGGGCGGCCAACGCGGACGGGATCGGCTTCCGCCCGCTGTGGTATCCGCTGCACCGCCAGCCGGTGTTCGCCGGCCGTCAGGCCTACCGCATCGAGATCGCCGACGACCTCCACGCGCGCGGCGTCTCGCTGCCGGTGTCGGTCGGGATCACCGACGCCGAGCGCGCGCGCGTCATCGAGCGTCTCGCGCGTTGCCGGCGGCCGCGCTGAAGCGATCGAGGCACAGCAGGAAGTCGCCGAGACACCCCGTGCAGAGCTTGCCCGTGCGCTCCTTGCCCGGCAGCGGCCAGGTGCCCGCGCGGCAGGCTTCGCGCAGCTGCCCGATCGTGAGGTCGGTGCAGTAGCAGAGGAGCAGCGGATCGTGCTCGGGCGACGGCCCGGGCGTCGTCACTTGAAATAGGTGAAGAGGTGGTCGAAGAGGACGAGCCCACCGGAGTCGGCGCGGCGCCCGGTGACGTAGCTGGCGAGGCGGAAGAGCGTCTTGAGCTCCACGCGGCGCAGGCGCGCGCCCTCGCGCTCGAGCGGCAGCTCCACGTCCGCGTGCTGGTGCGGCGCCAGCGTCACCGGCACGACCGCGCGCGCCTCGCCGTGGTAGGTGATCACCTGCGCCTCCACCGACGAGAAGCGCGCGAGGTTGCCGAGGCGCAGCCCGTAGCGCTCGCCGGCGGGGCGCGAGAGGAAGAGATAGCTCTCGAAGTTGTTCTGGCGCGTGGCGGCCTCGATCCGGTCCGGCACCCCGCCGAGCGTCGCGTTGACCGCGTAGTAGAGCGGTGGGTCCGGCGAGTCGCGCAATTTCAGATAGGCGTAGTGGTGCGGGCGGTACGGGAAGACGCGGCTGTCGTAGCGCGCGTCGAACGTCACCATGACGCGGGCGAAGCCGGGAGCCCGCGCAGCGACGAGGGCGGCGAGGTCGAGCGTCTCCTCCCGCGTGTCCACGGCCATCCGCCCGAGAGAGGCCCCGCCGGGCTCGTAGAGCTCGAGCTCCAGCGACTCGAGGCGGCGATGGCCGACGCGGTCGCGCTGATGCACCAGCTCGACGAGGTGATCGTAGCCGGGGTCGACGAAGGTGGCCGAGCAGAGCGCGGAGCTACTTGACATGCATGAGCGAGAGCGGCCCCGCGAGATCGTTCGGGCCCGCGCCGACGAGGTACAGGTTGAACCACGCGTTGCCCGTGAAGCGCAGGTGCAGGACGCGCGCGGCGGAGCCGGCCGGCGCCAGCGACGCGACGTCGAGCAGCGCCGCGCCGCGCGGGGCAATGGCGTCGAGGCGCCGCGCCGTGGTCGCGCCGTCCGCGACGGCGGTGGTGCGGATCCGGTTGGTCACGTTCGACAGGTTGAGCAGCAGCACGTGCGAGCGATCCTGAGCACCGACGTAGACGTACTGGTGGCGCACGAACGCCGGCAGCGTCAGGCCGGCGAGACCGGCCACGGCGCCCAGCGCGGCGTGGACCGCGCGCGTCCACGCCGGGTACGTCTCGACGAACTCGTGGCGGCCGTGCGTCGCCGTGTAGGCGTCGTCGTCGCCGAGCGTCACGTAGAGATCCGACTGCAGACGCGCGGTGTCGACGGTCACGAAGCCGTGGCCCTCGGCCACGGCGTCGAGGGGCAGCTCGAGCGGCTCGGTGGCCGTGGGGACCTTCGCGTCGTAGCGCGCGACGACGGTGCCGCGGGCGTCGTACTGGACGACGGCCGCCGGGAACGGTCCTCCGGCGCGGGCGCTCGTGAACCGCGACTCGACGTTGTTGAGGATGAGCACGCAGCGCAGGCCCGGTCGTGCGATCCACGGCAGGTAATAGGTGGAGGTTCGCGTCACGCCGAGGAGGCGGCGCGCGGCGGAGCGGAGGGCGCCGAGCATCCGGCGACGAGCCTACCCCGCCGTTTTCCGCGGTGTCAAGCGACGGCGCGGTAAAATACGCCGACGTGATCCCGGAGCACGAGCTCGCCGAGCGTGTGCGTCACTATTACACGCGGTACTACCGAGACACTCTCGGCATTCCCGACTGGGCGGCCCACGTCGCGCACCGCGAGGCGGAAGACCGCCACGAGCGGGCACGCCTGCCCCGCCTGCGCGCGCTCGTCGGCGACGCGCTCGCGCGCGGCCCCGTCCTCAACCTCGGCTGCGGCACCGGCGGCTTCAACGTGGCGGCGGAAGAGGCGGGCGCGCGCGTCGTCGGCGTGGATGCCGACCCGGACGCCATCGCGATCTGCGAGCTCAAGCGCCGCGTCCGCGGCGGCCGCTACGTGCGCGCGGCCGCGGAGGCGCTGCCCTTCCGCGACGGCGCCTTCGCGCTCGTCCACTGCTTTTCCGTCATCGAGCACGTCGAATCCGTCGAGCGCGCCGTCGGCGAGATGGTGCGTGTGACACGGCCCGGCGGCGCCCTCTACGTGCACACCCCCAACGCGTGGTCGCTCTTCGAGGGGCACTACAAGATCTTCTGGATCCCGTTCCTGCCGGCGCCGCTCGCGCGCGTTTATCTGCGAGTGCGCGGCCGCCCGACCCCGTACCTCGCCCATCTGCGGCGCCTCACCGTCCGCCGGCTCGCCGCCGCGTTTCGCCGCGCCGGCGTGACGGCGCTCGAGCTCGCCGCCGGCGATCCGCCGCGCGAGTCGGTGGGGCCACTGCGGACGCTGGCGGCCGCCTACTATCGCCTCACGCGCGTCACGCCGTTCATCGAGCTGGTGGCCCGCAAGGCGTGAGCCGACGGTGAAGCGGACGATCCTCTTCGCGACCGAGTACTGGCCGCCCTTCGCCCCCGGGGGCGCCGAGTGGACGAACGCCGCGTGGGCGGAGGCGCTCGCGCGCCGCGGCCACCGCGTGATCGTGGTCACGCCGGACTACGGCGCGTCGCCGCGCGAGGAGCGCGACGGCGTGCTCGTCGTGCGGCCGCCGTTCTCCGTGAAGCTCCGACCCGGACAGCAGGAGGCCGGCTGGCTGCTGCACAAGAACCCGCTCTTCCACGCCTGGGTCGCGCGCTGGACGCGCCGCGTGGCGGAGGCGGAGGGCGTCGATCTCGTCCACGCGCAGAACAAGGGCGCGCTCGTCGGCGCGTGGCGTGCGGCGCGTGCGCTCGGCCGGCCGCTGGCCGTGACCGTGCGCGACGTGGGGCTGCTGTGCCCCGTCGGCGCGTGCACCCTCTTCGAGCCGTGGACGACGTTCGACTGCACGATGCGGCAGTACGTGACCCGCTGCGTGCCGTACTTCCTCGCGCACTACGCGGCCGGCGACGGGCCGCTGCGCCGCGCGCGGCGCTGGGGCTCGCTGCTCGCCGCGTGGGGCGATCACGCCGCGCAGCGCCGCGCGCTCGCCGAGGCCGATCTCGTCATCGGCGTGAGCCGCGGGATCCTCGCGCTCTACCCACCGGCGCTCGTGGATGGTGGCCGCGCGCGCGTCGTGCACTCGCTGCCGCCGCGCGTCGCCGGCGTCGACGAGGATCCGGCGGCCGTCCGTGCGCGCCTGGGCATCGGCGGCGGCCCGCTCGTGCTCTACGCCGGCAAGCGCTCGCTCGGAAAGGGGACAGAGGTGCTGAGCGCCGCCCTCGACGCGATCCGCGCGGCCATTCCGGACGTGCGCTTCGTCTTCGCCGGCAAGGGTGAGATCGCGCCGCCCGCGCGCGACGACGTCCACGTGCTCGGCAGCGTGCCGCAGCCGACGCTCTTCGCGCTCTACCGCGCCGCCGACGTGGTGGTCGTGCCGTCGGTGTGGCCGGAGCCGCTGAGCCGTGTGCTGATGGAGGCCATGCGATTCGGCCGCGCCGTCGTCGCCACGCGGGTGGGCGGTAGCCCCGAGCTGGTGGAGGACGGCGTCACGGGACTGCTCGTCGCGCCGCGGGATCCCGCCGCGCTCGCGCGCGCGGTGGCGGTGCTGCTGCGCGATCCCGAGCGGCGCGCCCGCCTCGGCGCGGCCGCCGCGCGCCGCACGGAGACCGAATTCGACGAGGAGCGGCTCGTCGGCGTGCTGCTCGACGCCTACGACGACGCGCTCGCGAGGCGCGCCTCGCCGGCGAGGCCACGCGCGTGACCGGCGGGCTCGCGTACTACCTCGGCACGTCCTACCGCCGCAAGCGCGTGGACGCCGATCTCGAGTCGGTCGCCTCGGTGTTCGCGGGCCGCGTGCTCGACGTCGGCGGGGCGCGGCGCCGCGGGCGCTTCCGGCCTCCCGCCCACGCGCGCTGGGTCGTCGCCGACGTGGCGGTCGCGCTGGGCCCGGACGTCGCGGCCGACGTGGCGGCGCTGCCGTTCCGCGACGGCGCCTTCGACGCGATCAAGGTCACCGAGGTGCTGGAGCACGTGCCGGATCCGGCCTCGGCCCTGGCCGAGTGTCGTCGCGTTCTGCGCGCCGGCGGCCACGTGGTCATCAGCGCGCCGTTCCTCGAGCGCCTGCACGGCGATCCCTCGGACTACGGCCGCTACACCGAGACGATGTGGCGGCGGCTCCTGGCGGCGGCCCGGCTCGAGCCCCTCACCATCGCGCCGCAGGGCGGCTACTTCACGCACCTGGCCGGGCTCCTGCGCTTCCTCGTCCTGCGCGCGCCCGCCGGAGTGCGCCACCTCGGCTACGGCCTCTTTCCCGCGCTCGACCTCATGGCGCGCCTCGACCGCTCGCGGCGGCTGGCGTCCTCCGACTTCGCGGCGTTCGTCGGCGGCTACCTCATCGTCGCCACGCGGAAGCCCTGATGCGCGTCTGCTCGCCCCACTGCGGCGTGGCGCCCGAGACCGTCTCGGGCGGGGAGACCTACGAGCGCGAAATCCTCACGCGCCTCGGGCGGGCCGGTGTGGCGATCGACCTGATCCTCGCGCGCGGCAAGCCGCATCCGACGGATGTGCCGAACTGGACCGTCCACCGCTTCGGCATCGGCCGCGGGCTGCGCTGGTGGGTCGCGCCCTTCGTGGTGCCACCCGCCATCGCGCGGGTGCATCGGGCCACGCGCTTCGACGTGCTGCGCGTCCACTCGCTGCGCTTCATCGGGCCCGCCGCGCTCTGGGCGCGCCGTCGCCACCGTCTCGACGCGCCCGTGATCGCCCACCACCACCACCTCGACCCGAGTCCGCTCAATCGGGTGCTCGAGCGCCGCGTCGTGGAGGGCGTGGACCACCTGGTGGTCGGCAGCGAGTTCGCGCGACGTCAGCTCGCCTCCGAGCTCGGCGTGCAGACGGACCACGTCTCGGTCGTGCCGTACGGCGTCGACGTCCGCTTCGTGCCGCGCCCGGCGCGCGCCGATCTGCGCGCGCGCCACGATCTCGGGCCGGGGCCGGTCGCGCTCTTCTTCGGCGGCCTCAAGCCGCGCAAGAACCTGCCGCTGCTGCTCGACGCCTGGGCGAGGGTGGCGCCGCTCCATCCCGGGGCGCGGCTGCTGATCGCCGGCGGCGGCCCCCTCCTCGGCCGGCTCCGTGCCCTTGCGGAGCGCCGCGGGCTCGCCGGCAGCGTCCGCTTCGCGGGCTACGTCGCCGAAGCCGAGAAGGCCGACCACTTCAGCCTCGGCGACGTCTTCGTCTTTCCCTCCGCGATGGAGGGCTTCGGCTTCGCCGTCGCCGAGGCGATGGCCTCCGGCCTGCCGGTGGTCGCCTCCGACCGTGGCTCGATCCCCGAGGTCCTCGTCGACGGCGAGGGCGGGTTCCTCTGCGATCCGACGCGGCTCGAGCTGTTCGTGAACCGGCTCGACCGCTTGCTCGGCGACTCGGCGCTGCGCGCGAAGCTCGGCGCCGCCAACGCCGAGCGCGTGGACCGCCTGTTCCGCTGGGACGGCTGCGTCGCGCGCACGCGGCGCGTCTACGAGGACGTGCTCGCGGCCTGGCGCCGCGGGGAGCGGCGGCCGTGAACCCGCTGCGCCGCCTCGCCGTGCGCGGCGTGGACGCGCTGAACCGTCGCGGCAAGGCCGTCGGCGTGCGGCTCGTGAAGCTGACGCGCAAGGCGCCCTACGCGATCCATCCCAAGCACCTCGTCGAGGAGCCCTGGCACGACTGGTACCTGCCGTACCTCGGCGGCACCGAGGCGGTGCTCGACGTCGGTACCAGCAACGGCGCGCACCTGATCCGTGCCGCGCGGCGCAGCCGCGACATCGTGGGCTTCGACCACGACGAGGTCCAGCTCGCCCACGCCGCGCGCGAGATCCGCCGGCGCGGGCTCGGCCACGCCCACGTCTTCGCCGGCGACGTGACGGGCAGCTTCCCGTTCCGCGATCGCGTCTTCGACGCCGTCCTCTTCCTCGACGTCATCGAGCACGTCGAGCCGCGCGTCGCGGTCCTGCGCGAGATCCACCGCGTGCTGCAGGACGGCGGCCGGTTGCTCGTCTCCGCGCCGAACAAGAACACGCGCTGGCGGGCGACCCTGCGCGCCGCCGGGCTCTTCGCCTACTCGGATCCCGACCACAAGGTCGAGTACACGCGCGAGGAGTTCCTGCTCGAGCTGCGCGCGGGCGGCTTCGAGCCGATCGGACCGCTCATGCCCGTCGTGCTCGACACGCCGTGGGCGGGGGCGATCGACGCCGTGGGCGGGCTCTCGCTCGCGCTCTACGACCGCCTCAGCCGCTGGAAGCGCGAGGCCGCGCTGCGCCGGCCGGACGAGAGCACCGGGTTCCGCGCGGTGGCGAGGAAGCGCTGATGGCCGTGCTGGGCCTGCTGCCGAGCATCCGCGGCGGCCTCGGCGAGCTCGCGCGGACGGGGCAGCACTCGCGGCTCATCGACGGCTACCTGCGTCCATACGCCCGCGCCTTCGAGGAGGTGCGCTACTTCAGCTATCTCGACGAGTCGCTCGCCGACTTCAGCGCCGACGCCGAGCTCCTCGCCCGGGTGCGCGTGCTTCCCGGCGGCGGGTGGCACCCGTGGCTCTACGCGTTCGTGCTGCCGTTCCGCCACCGCCGCGCGCTCGCCGCCTGCGACGTGGTGCGCGTCTTCCAGGTCACCGGCGTCATCCCGGCTCTCGTCGCCCGGCGCCTCTACGGCGTGCCGTTCGTGACGACCTACGGGTTCTGGTACGGCCGCCTCGCGCGCTCGCGCGTGAGCGCGCGGCTGTCGCGCGCGGTGGCCGCGGCGGGACTGGCCGCGGCCGGCGCGGTCATCGCCACCACGCCCGAGCTCGCCGAGGAGGCCCGCCGCCGGGCGCCGCGGGCACACGTGCACGTGATCCCGAACGGCGTCGACACGACGGCGTTCCGGCCGCCGGCGCGCGCGGCCGCGCCCGGCCACCTGATGTATCTGGGCCGGCTGTCGGAGGAGAAGCAGCTGGACACGCTCGTCGACGCGGCCGGGAAGCTCACGGCGCGCCACGCCGTCCGTGTGACGCTCGTCGGGGACGGCCCCGTGCGCCCGGCCCTCGAGGCGCAGGCGCGCGCGTCCGGCGTCGCCCTCGACGTCCGGCCGTTCGTCGATCACCGCGAAGTGCCCGCGGTGCTGGGCGAGGCCGACGTCTTCGTGCTGCCGTCGCGCACCGAGGGCCATCCCAAGGTGCTGCTGGAGGCGATGGCTTGCGCGCGGCCGTGCATCGCCTCCGCCGTCGGCGGCAACCTCGCCATCGTGGAGGACGGCGTGACCGGCCTGCTGTTCCCGGCCGGCGACGCGGGCGCGCTGGCCGACCGCGTCGAGCGGCTGCTGCGCGACCGCACGCTCGGCGCGGCGCTCGGCGCGCGCGCGCGGCAGGCCGTCGTCGCCCGCTACGACCTCGGCACACTCGTCGCCCGCGAGATCGAGCTGCTGCGCCGGGTGGCCGGGCTCGCCTCATGAGCGACGTCGCGTACCGGCTCGAGGACCTCGGCGACCATCGCGTGCTCACGGTGGACGGCCGTCGTTACGAGACGGGCTACAGCGCGCGCGTCGTCCAGATGCTCGTCGAGCGCAAGGGCGCGCGCCGGGCGCCGCCCTACTTCGCCTACAAGCGCACGCGCGGCGACCACTTTCTCGGGCCGCTGTTCCGCTGGCTTCGTACCGAGCGGCGCGAGCGGCTCCGCGTGCTCGAGGTCGGCTGCTCGTTCGGCCACATCACCGAGTACCTCGACGAGCAGTCGCAGGTCGCCGCCATCCACGCGTTCGACACCGATCCGGCTTTCGTCGCGATCGTCCGCGCGAAGGTCGAGGAGCTGCCGCTGCGGCGGGTACGCGAGGTAGCGCACCTCCCGGGCGACGCGACGCGGCGCCTGCCGTGGGACGACGGCGCCTTCGACCTCGTGCTGGCGCTCGGCGTCGTCGAGCACCTGCCCGCGCGCCACCGGCGCGCGCAGGTGGACGAGTACTATCGAGTCCTCGCTCCCGGCGGCCACCTCGCGATCCTCGACACGCCGAACCGCTGGTTTCCGCTCGAGACGCACTCGATCGGCCTGCCGCTGGTCCAGTGGCTGCCGCCGCGGCTGGCGTGGCGGTATGCGCGGCTCGGGCGTCCGGGCAAGTTCGGCGCGGTGGCCTACGAGGACTTCGTCGCCGACGGCACGGGCTGGCGCAACGCCACCTATCGCGAGTGCCGGCCGTCGTGGGGGAGGGGCGGCATCGAGGACGTGACCGAGGACGCGGGTTACGGGTGGGTGTTCTTCCGCGATACCGCGCGCTCGCGCATACGCAAGGGGCTGCTGCCGGCCTTCGCCGTCGCCGTGGCCGGGCTCCGCGCGATCGGCCGATCTCCCTCGCTCTGCCTGCCCTATCTGAACCTCGTGTTCCGCCGGGCCACGCGGTGATCTCGATCGAGATCGCGCGACGGCACTATCTGCTCTACCTGCTGCTGCCGCACTGGGCGAAGGTCGCGCTGCTCTCGCCCGGCTCGCGGGCGCGCCTGGACCGGATCAATCTCGCGTTCAACGACACGCTCTACTCCGGCGAGGGCGCCGAAGACTACGATCGCATCCACGCGTACGCCACCGAGCAGCAGCACGAATACCCCGCGCACGCGCTCGTCGAGAGCGTCTGGGCGCCGGAGGGCTACGGCCGCGCCCTCGAGCTGGGCGCCGGCAGCGGCTACTTCACGACCGCCATCGCGCGGCGCGCGCAGTCGGTCGTCGCCGTCGAGCCCGTCGCCGACATGCGGGCGGTGATCGACAAGCGGTGTCGCGAAGCGGGCCTCTCCAACGTGACGACCCTGGCCGGGACGGCCTTCGACCTCGCGGACCGCGTGCCCGACGCCGCCATCGACTCCGCCCTCGTGCTGCAGAGCCTGCACCACTTCCACCGCCGGCCCGAGGTCTTCGCCGCGCTCGGCCGCGTCGTTCGCCCCGGTGGCCGTCTCTATCTCGTGGAGCCGCACCACAATCTTCGCCGCGTCGCGCGCCTGCTGCGCAAGTACGCGACGACCTATCGCCGGCCGTCGTTCTGGGGCGACGAGCGCAACTGGGCCACCCACGACTTCCTCACGCGGGGCGAGCTGCGCACGCTCTGCCGGCACGGCGGCTTCGGCGACGTGCGCATCACCGGCTACTGGATTCCGTTCTCCCGGCGGCTCGTGCCCGAGCCCCGGCGTCGCTTCGACGCCGAGCACCGCCTCGGCCGGCTGCCGCTCGTGCGGCACCTCGCCGCCGTCCTCGCGGTCGAAGCCCGCCGCGAAGCGGGAGCCGCGCGGTGACGGCGCCGCGCGTGTCGGTCCTCCTGGCCGTGCACGACGGCGCGCCCTGGGTGAAGGACGCGGTGGCGAGCGTGCTGGCGCAGACGCTCGCGGACCTCGAGCTGGTCGTGGTGGACGACGGCTCCGCCGACGCCACGCCCGCCCTGCTGGCCGGCATCGCCGACCGCCGGCTGCGCGTGGAGCGCCGGCCGCGCGCGGGGCTCACGCGCGCGCTGAACCTGGCGCTGGGCCTCGCCCGCGCCCCGATCGTCGCGCGGCTCGACGCCGACGACGTGGCGTTGCCCGAGCGCCTGGCGCGCCAGGTCGCGTTCCTCGATGCGCACCCGGAGATCGGCGTCCTCGGGAGCGCCGCGCGCGAGGTGAACGGCGACGGCCGCGAGGTGCGCGTGGTCCGGCCCCCCGAGGACGACGCCGCGCTCCGCCGCGCGCTGATCCGGCGCAACCCGATGGTGCACTCGACGGTGACGATGCGCCGGCTCGCCGTCGAGGGCGTGGGCGGCTACGACGCGCGCTTCGCGGTGGCGCAGGACTACGACCTCTGGATGCGGCTGGCCGCGGTGACGCGGCTCGCGAACCTCCCCGACGCGCTCGTCGTGCGGCGGCTCCTGCCCGGGCGCGTCTCCGTCGCGCGCGACGCGGACCGGCTGCGTGCCGAGGCGCGGGCGCGCTGGCGAGCGGTGCGCGCCGGCGCCTATCCACCGTGGTGCCTGGTGTTCGTGGCCCGGCCGCTGCTCGCGCTGGCCGTGCCGGGGCCGTGGCGCCGCGCGCTGCGACGCTCCCGCGGATGACGCCGTCGCCGGGACCCATTCTCGAGCTGCTCGTTTCCACTCAGCCCGGCGGCGGCCCGCAGCACGTGCTCGCGGTCGCCACGTGGCTGCGCGCGCGCCGCTGGCGGCCGATCGTGGCCGGCCCGCGCGACGGCGCGCTGTTCGACCGCTTCCGCGAGAGCGGCATCGAGACGGTGGAGCTCGCGACCGACCGACTCCGGCCGAGGACGCTGCTCGCCCTCCGCCGGCTCGTGAGCGAGCGCGGCGTGAGCCTCATCCACTCGCACGGCAAGGGCGCCGGCCTCTACGGCCGGCTGGTGGCGAGGCTGCTCGGCGTGCCCGCCGTGCACACGCTGCACGGACTCCACTTCGAGGGTTACGGCGCGGCCGCGCGCGCCGCCTATCTGGCGCTGGAGCGCCGCCTCTCGCGCTGGACGCGCGTGATCGTGAACGTCTCGCGCGCGCAGGAGGCGGAGGGCCTGGCCCTGCGTCTCTTCGACCGGCGCCAGAGCCGCGTCGTCGTCAACGGCGTGGACGTCGCCCGCCTCGGCGCGACGGCGCTCGAGCGCTGGGACGCCCGCGCCGCCCTCAACCTGCCGCCGTCGGGACCGGTGGTGGGCTGCGCGGCGCGCTTCGATCCCGTCAAGCGGCTCGACCTCTTGCTGCGCGCGGCCGCGCGCGTGACCGACACCACGCTGCGAGTCGTGCTCATCGGCCGCGGCGACGAGGAGCGGCGGCTGCGTGCTCTCGCGGTGTCGCTCGGGCTCGGCGGGCGCGTGGTCTTCGCGGGGGAGATCGTCGACGCCGCGCGGCTGTTTCCCGCCTTCGACGTGTACGCGGCGCCGTCGGCGAAAGAGGGGATGCCGCTCGCGGTGCTGGAGGCGATGGCGCTCGGCGTGCCCGTCCTCGCCAGCGACATTGCTGCGCATCTCGAGCTCTTGGGCGGCGCGTCGCCGGGGCTCGTGGCCGGCACGCCGGAGGCGTTTGCCGTGGGGCTGGGCGGGCTCCTCGCCGACGGGGAGGCGCGCGCGACGCTGGCGGCCGAGCAGCGCACGCGCGCGCGCAGCGAGTTCGACGCGCGGCAGATGCTGACGACGGTGGAGGCCATCTACGGGGAGGTGCTACGCCTGTAGTAGTATGGCTCGGATGCGGATCCTGATCACCGGGATCACCGGATTCGTCGGCAGCCACCTGACCGAGTGGGCCCTGAGTCGGGGCGCGGACGTGATCGGCGCCCTGCGCTGGCGCAGCAACACCGAGCACATCGAGCACCTCCGCGACCGCCTCACGCTCATCCAGTCGGAGCTGCGCGAGCTGTCCTCGGCGCGCGACCTCGTCGAGCGCGCGCGCCCCGACTACATCGTCCACCTCGCCGCGCAGTCGTTCGTGGGCGCGTCCTGGCAGACGCCGGCCGAGACGCTGATGACGAACGCCATCGGCCAGATGAACCTCTTCGAGGCGATCCGCCAGCTCGGCTCGGCGTCGCGCTTCCTCGTCATCGGCTCCAGCGAAGAGTACGGCCTCGTGGAGCCCGATGAGCTGCCCATCCGCGAGACGAACCCCCTGCGGCCGCTCTCGCCGTACGCGGTGAGCAAGGTCACGCAGGATCTCATGGGGTTCCAGTACTTCAAGAGCTACGGCCTCGACATCGTCCGCGCGCGCGCGTTCCATCACACGGGCCCACGCCGGAGCGACAATTTCTCGACCTCGACCTTCGCGAGACAGATCGCCGAGATCGAGGCGGGGCTGCGCGAGCCGGTCGTGGTCGCGGGCGACCTCAAGCCCGTGCGCGACTTCTCCGACGTGCGCGACATCGTGCGCGGGTACTGGGACCTGCTCGAGCGCGGGACCGCCGGCGAGGTCTACAACCTCTGCTCGGGTGTCGACTGGACCATCGAGCGCATGCTGACCTTCCTCATCTCGCAGTCGAGCGTCCCCGGCATCGAGATACGCACCGACGCCGCGCGCCTGCGCCCGTCGGACGTCCCCGTGCTGCGGGGCAGCTACGAGAAGATCGAGCGCGCGGTGGGCTGGCGGCCACGCATCCCGCTCGAGCAGACGCTCACCGACCTGTTGGACTATTGGCGACAGCGGATCCGACGACCCGTGTCCTGAGCGGCGGCGCCGCCGGCGCCCGGGCGCCGCGCGTGGCGCTCGTCCACGACTGGCTCACGGGCATGCGCGGTGGCGAGCGCTGCCTGGAGGTCTTCTGCGAGCTCTTCCCGGACGCGCCGCTCTACACGCTGCTCCATGTCCCCGGCAGCGTGTCGGCGCCGATCGAGCGCCGCCGCATCGTCACGTCGTTCGTCCAGCGGCTTCCGCGCGCGGCCTCGCAGTACCGGCGCTACCTGCCGCTGTTCCCCGCCGCCGTCGGCGGCTTCGACCTCTCGGGCTACGACCTCGTGATCTCGCTCAGTCACTGCGTGGCGAAGGCCGTGCGCCGGCCGCCGGGCGCGCTGCACCTGTCGTACTGCTTCAGCCCGATGCGCTACCTCTGGGACCTCTACGACGATTATTTCGGCGCCCGCGCCGGACTGCTCGTGCGCTCGCTGATGCCTCCGGTGGCCGCCGCCCTGCGCGCCTGGGACCGCCGCACCGACGGCGTGGACGCCTTCGTCGCGATCTCGCACCACATCGCCGACCGCATCCGCCGCGTGTACGGCCGCAGCGCCGACGTCATCCACCCGCCGGTGGACGTCGCGCGCTTTTCGCCCGCCGCGCGGGTGGAGGACTTCTATCTCGTCGTCTCGGCGCTGGTGCCGTACAAGCGGGTGGACCTCGCCGTGGCCGCCGCCACCCTTCTCGGGCGGCGACTCCTCGTCGTCGGCACCGGGCCCGAGGCGCGGCGGCTCGCGGCGGCGGCCGGGCCCACCGTCGAGTTCCTGGGCGGGCGCTCCGACGCCGAGGTGGCGCATCTCTACGCGCGCTGCCGGGCCGTCCTGTTCCCGGCCGTCGAGGACTACGGCATCGTGCCCCTCGAGGCGGCGGCGGCGGGACGGCCGACCATCGCGCTGGCGCGCGGCGGCGCGCTGGAGACGATGACGGGGCTCGAGCAGACCGCCGCGCCGCCGACCGCCGTGTTCTTCGGCGAGCAGACGGCGGGCGCGCTGGCCGACGCCATCGGCCGCTTCGAGGCGGAGGCGCGCCGCTTCGAGCCGGCCGCGCTGCGCGCGCGCGCCCAGCAGTTCGACCGGCCGATCTTCCGCCGCCGCGTGGCCGAGTACGTGGACGGCCGCTGGGCCGAATTCCTCGCGAGGCGCGCGTGCTGAAGGCGCACGCGCGGCTGTTCAAGCAGCTCACCTTCGCGACCGACGTCGCGCTCATCGCCGGCTGCTGGGTGCTGGCCTACTGGGTGCGGTTCCACTCCGGCCTCTTCGGGCGCGGCGACATCCCCCCGTTCCGCGACTACGTGTTGCAGCTCGTGCCGATCCTCCTCGTGTGGACCTTCGCCTTCAAGGCCTTCGACCTCTACCGTCCGCTCCGCCTCGGGTCGCACCTCGGCGAGTGGTGGGACATCACGAAGGCGTCCAGCCTCGGCGCCATCGTGCTCGTCGCCATCATGAGCCTCGTGTTCCGCGGCTACGATTACTCGCGCGCCGTCATCGCCCTCTTCTGGGTCTTCTCCATCGCGGCGGCGAGCTTTTCGCGGGCCGTCTTCCGCGAGGCGCTCCGCGTCGCACGCCGCCGCGGCTACAACCTGCGCTATGCCGTCGTCGTGGGCGGCGGCGAGGCGGCGGCCGAGGTCTTCCGCGTGCTGCGCCGGCGGCCCGACGTGGGCGTGCGCGTGCTCGGCCGCCTCGGCGACAAGCGGGAAGAGGGCGAGACGCGCTGGCTCGGGGCCCCCGAGGACATCCGCGCGGTGCTCGACGCTCACCAGGTGGACGTCGTGATCATCGCGCTCCCGCACGCCGACTACCCGCGCCTGGGCGCGATCCTCGACGGGATCGGCGACGACCCCGTCGCCATCCATCTCGTGCCCGACGTGTTCAGCCTGGCCTCGCTGCGCGGAGGCATCGAGGAGTTCGAGACGCTGCCGATCATCCATCTGCGCGAGTCGCCGCTCTACGGCTGGAACGTCCTGCTCAAGCGCGCCTTCGACGTCGCCCTCGGGGGCGCCGCGCTGCTCGTCCTGGCGCCGGTCATGCTCGCGATTGCCTGCGCCGTCCGGCTGACCTCGCGCGGTCCCGTCTTCTACCGGCAGGAGCGGATGGGCCTCGACGGCCGGAGCTTTTCCATGCTGAAGTTCCGGACGATGGTGCCGGACGCCGAGGCCGCCACCGGACCGCGCTGGGCGGTGCCCGACGATCCGCGCCGCACCGGATTCGGCGCGCTGTTGCGGCGCCTGAGCCTCGACGAGCTGCCGCAGCTGATCAACGTCCTGCGCGGCGAGATGAGCCTGGTGGGGCCACGGCCGGAGCGGCCGAGCTTCGTCGAGGACTTCCGGCGCCGCGTGCCGCGCTACATGCTGCGGCACACGGTCAAGGCGGGCATCACGGGCTGGGCGCAGATCAACGGCTGGCGCGGCAACACGTCGATCGAGAAGCGCATCGAGTACGACCTCTATTACATCGAGCGCTGGTCGATCGGCTTCGACCTCAGGATCCTGCTCCAGACGCTCTGGCTCGGCTTCCGCAACCGCAACGCCTACTGATGGCCGTCGCCGACGCCCTGCGAAGCGCCCCGCCCGTCGAGCGCTCGGGTCACCGGCGGCTGCTCGACGCGCTCCTCGTCACCCTCGCCGTCGGTCTCGCGTGCTCGATCACGCTCTCCGAGACCACGCTGCTCGTCATGGCGCTGGTCCTGCTCGCGCGCGCGCGTCCCCGCGCGTCCTGGCTGCGTGCGCCGCTGGCCTCGCCCGTGCTCGCATTTGCCGCGTGGACGCTGGTCACCACGGCGACCGCGATCCGCCCCGGTGACAGCCTGCGCGCCGCCGCCGAGAAGCTCCTCTTGCTGGGGACGTTCTGGGTGGTGCTGGCCGCACTCCCCGATACCGCGTCCGCGCGGCGGTTCGCGACCGCGCTCTTCGTCGCCGTGTCCGTCGTGGCCTTCCTCTCGATCGTGCAGGTGGCCGGATGCGTCGAGGGCGGCTTCGAGGACACGCCCCAGATCCCGCTGCTGACGACCTACTTCAAGAAGTGCGTGCGCGCCCACGGCTTCTTCAGCATCTACATGACGCTCGCGGGCGTACTGACCGTCGTCAGTACCCTCACGCTGCCGCGCTTGCAGGGTTTTCGCCGCGGCCTGCTCGCGGCGTTCGCCTGGCTCGCCGGCGCGGTCGCCCTCGCCCTGACGGAGGTGCGGGGCGCGTGGGTCGGCTTCGGCGTGGGCGGCGTCGTGACCGTGCTGCTCGGCCGGCGCGCGCGGCTCGCGCTGTTGCTGGTGGCCCTGCCGCTGGCCGCGCTCGCATTTCCGCATGTCCAGGAGCGCTTGCGCTCGATGCTCGATCCGGCGGATCTGACCGCGCGGGAGCGGGTCGTCATGCTGCACGTCGGCCTTCGCCTCGTGCGCGAGCACCCCGTGGCCGGCATCGGTCCGGGCCAGGTGAAGCACGTCTACCCGACCTACGCGCCGCCCGAGGCCCTGCGCCGCCACACCGGGCATCTGCACGACACGCCGCTGCAGATCGCGGTGGAGCGCGGGCTGGTCGGTCTCGCCCTCTGGCTCTGGATCTTCGTCGCCTTCTTCGTGCGGGCGGTGGGCGTGCTCCGTCGCGTGCCCGCGCAGGCCGCCGCCGACCGCGCGCTCGTCGTCGGCGCGCTGGCCGCGGTGGCGGCCTTCCTCGTGGCCGGCCTCTTCGAGTACAACTTCGGCGACACCGAGGTGCTGCTGGCGATGCTCAGCGTGATGGCGCTGCCGTTCGTCGTCGAGCGCGGGCTCGCGGGGCACGCGGCATGAAGCGCCCGCCCGCCGGCCCGCGGCTGGCCGCCGTGCGCCTGGTCGCGATGGACGTGGATGGCGTGCTCACCGACGGCGGCATCTGGTACACCGACGGCGGCGAGGAGCTCAAGCGCT
>Ga0209375_1001110_pt1 | contig 20867 bp, 19 predicted proteins | sample GraSoiAngelo_131_FD_185888 | JGI IMG/M metagenome (GOLD analysis project Ga0209375, IMG submission 185888) | Grasslands soil microbial communities from the Angelo Coastal Reserve, California, USA - 14_0929_02_30cm (SPAdes) (version 2) | ecosystem: Environmental > Terrestrial > Soil > Grasslands ... | reverse complement strand
CGGCGCCCAGCGGTCCGTGGCCTTGTCATGGCGACGAGCCTGCGCACACCGGCACGCTGAAGCAGGCCGCTCAGCAGCTAGGGGGAGTCGCGGTCGGCGCCACGTGCCGCCGTCGTCTGGTGGGATCCGCGGCCTATCTGTCTCTTGTGCTCCGCCGAGGCCCTTGCGCTTGAGGCCCTGCGCTTCGCCGAGACGTTAGCTTCAGCAGCTCCGCACGCTGGGCGTTGAGCACGAACCTTTCGCGATGCCCGACCAAGCGGAGCGCTTCTCGAGCAGCAGCTGCTTGGCGGTGTTCGACGTCACCACGAAGCCCTGGCGGTTGCTTCGGGCGTCCGTGGCGATGTTGTGGCTGACGATCCCGATGACCTCGCCCTTCAGATTGAACATGGGCCCGCCCGAGTTACTGGCGTCGATGGTGGCATCAGCCTGGAAGAACTCGGCGAGGGGCATGGTCCGGTACGCCGTGTTGGGCGCCCAGCGCGCGCTGATGGAGCCGACGCTGAGCGAGTAGGAGGGGGCGCCCACGATGAGGACCTTGTCCCTGACCTGGACCGTGTTGGAGTCGGCCATCGGGGACACGATCGAGCCCAGCGGCACCCGGTCGAGCTGCAACAGGGCCAGATCGGCGGCGGCCGGCTCTGAGGTCACCACCCGGGCCGAAACCTTCACGCCGCCCGGGAACTCCACGGAGATCTCATCCATGCCGTGCACCAGGTAGGCCGCGGTGAGCACCAGGCCGTCCCGGGAGATGAGCACGCCCGAGCCCCTCTCGATGATGCGCGTCTGGCTCCCCGACATCGCGTCGCGACCCTGGGCCCGGATCGCCACCACCGACGGCGCGACCTTCTGGAACACCTGCTGGAACGCCTGAGCCTCGGCCGGGGGAACCTCCCCGGCGTGCGCCGAGACGACGCGAGCGACGAGGTAGAACACGATGAGCCACGCAACCATCCACGCAACCTTCGCGGCCCGAGACGTCCTCACCATACCCAGCCCCCCGTGGCGATCGCGAATCGTTTCGACACCCGGGAGACTACGGTTTCGAGAGCGAACGGACTACTGGCAGAAATACCATTCGCAGAGCTGGAAAACCGACAGGGAGATCGGGCGTCAGAGACCCCCGTAACTCTTGTAGAATCGGCCCGGCCGGCTGCGCTTGTCGGTCAACAAGGATCGCGGCGCTCGAGCGCACGTCCAGAACATTGAGCAGAAGAGCCTGATGGAGTGGGAGACCGCGGCTCCACGGGCTGATGGCGTCGATCACACTGTCAGCCGTGGCGGGAGCGCGCCCGGCCGGAGCCAGCGGGGGCCCGGCCGGAGCCAGCGGGGGCGCACCCGGAGCCAGCAGGGACGTATGATGTCACGCGCCGCCAGCACCTTCGCCCTGGTCGTCAGCGGTTCCGTCCTGCTGGGCTGGCAGCTTGAGCTCCCAATTCTGAGAACCATCCTCCCGGGACGGGCAGCCATGAGCCCGCTGACTGCTGTCACGTTCGTGCTCGTCGCGACCGCGCTGTGGCTGGAGACGGAGTCGTCGGGCGGCCATCGGCCGATCCGGTGGCTGGCCCGGGCCGCGGCCGGCCTCGTGCTCCTCGTCGGACTCGTCACGGTCTTCGGATATGACCTGGGGGAGAACCTCAGCCTGGATCAGTCGCGGTTCCTTGATCGACTGGGAACGGACGGGATCGAACCCCACACTGGCCTCTGCTTCGTTCTCCTGAGCGCCGCTCTGCTCATGCTCGACTCGGAGAGCCACCCGAGAGTCTGGCCTGCGCAGTTCATCCTCCTGATATCGGCCGCGATTTCGCTGACCTCTCTGCTCTGCGGCGCGTATGGCGCCGAGGCCGGGTACGGTCTCGCCCGCTACATTCCCGTGGCGTTACCGACCGCCGCGACGTTCTTCGTGCTCTCCCTCGGTACGCTCTGGGCGCGGCCTGGTCGCGGCCTCGTCGCCGTCGTGACGGCCGACGATCAGGGAGGCGTTCTGGCCCGCCGACTGTTGCCGGCCGCCATTCTGGTCCCGGCCTTCCTCGGCTGGCTGAGGCTCGTCGCTGAACAGCGAGGACTGCTCTCGGCCCAGCTCGGAATCGCGATCATGGTGATGGTCAGCATCTTTCTACTGACCGCCCTCGTTGTGGCGACCTGCCAATCGCTGCACCGCGTGGACCTGATACGCAAGGCCGGCGAACGTCGCCTCGCGACTCAGTACGCGACCACCGCCATCCTCGCCCGCGCGTCGAGTCTGTCGGAGGCGCTCCCCCAGATTCTCGAGGCGATCGGCAAGAGCCTGGACTGGAGCCTGGCGATTCACTGGGCCCTCGACGCTGAACAGCACGTGCTGCAGTGCACAGAGACGTGGATGGCGCCGTCCCGGACAGGACAGGCACTCGCGGACCAGAGTCGTCGTATGGCGTTCCCGAGTGGCGTAGGCCTTCCTGGTCGCATCTGGAGCTCCGGACAGTCTTCGTGGATCGTCGACGTCGTACGGGACACGAACTTTCCCCGAGCCCCGAGCGCGACAGCTGATGGGCTTCACGGCGCGTTCGGCTTTCCCGTCGTGGGCCCCAGCGGATTTCTGGGCGTCATGGAGTTTTTCAGCGCCGAGATCCGTGAACCTGACGACGCGACCCTGCAGATGTTCGACGCCGTCGGGCGGCAGATCGGGCAGTTCATCGAACGGACAATCGCGCAAGCCGAGGTAGAGCGTGCCAGGCGCGCGGCCGAGGCCGGCCGGCTGCTCCAGGCCCAGGAGAACGAATCTCGGCGGATCGCACGTGAGCTGCACGACGATCTGGGCCAGGGCCTGGCGCTCCTGACGGTGAAGATGGATCTCCTGCGCCAGAAGCCTCCGGAGGCAGCGGACCAGCTCGGCGAGCGGATGCAAGAGCTGTTGGCCCACGTCAGGCACCTGTCGTCATCCGTGCACGACCTGTCACACCAGCTCCATCCGTCGAAGCTGGAGCAGCTCGGACTCGTGGCAGCGATCGGCGGCCTCTGCAGGGAGCTGACTCATCACCACGGCCTCAAGATCGAGTTCACCCACGATCAGATGCCGGCAGCCATCTCACCGGATACGGCTTTGTGCCTATATCGCATCGCGCAAGAGGGGTTGCAAAATGCCATCAAGCACAGTGGCGCCCAGCAGGCCGAGGTCGCGCTCAACGGGGCTGCGGATGCGATCTCCTTGGGGATCGTGGATCACGGGCGTGGGTTCGACCCCCGGCAGCTCCGCGGCAGGAGTGGGCTCGGGCTCGTCAGCATGCGCGAGCGAGTGCGTTTTCTCGGAGGCGAGATCGTGATCGGCTCACCGCCGTCGGGCGGTACGCGGCTCTACGTCCGTGTCCCGCTGAGGGAAATCGTGAGGGAAACCGCGCCGCCGCGAACGGGATGAGACGCACGTGAAGCGACACAAACCGTGAGCAGAAGCGGATGGAGGGCGAGACGGTGGCTCCCTGGGCTGATGGCGTTGATGACGCTGTCGGCCTTCCTGCTCCTCTGCCCCTGCGCGGGAGCGGTCGCCGCGGCGGACGTCAGGACCGTGGTGGTGCTCTACCCGGAACAGGCGGACGGCCGGCCGGCGAATGAGCTGACCGATCAGAGCATCCGCACGGCATTCGCTGCCGGCGCCCCCGAGCGGATCCAGACTCGCAACGACTACCTCGAACTCTCACGCTTCCAGGGCGCTGAGGGACGGAAGGCTCTGGCCGAGTTCCTCCGGAAAAAATACGCGGGCGAAACGATCGATCTCGTCATGTCCGTCCTCGGCCCCTCGCTGGAGTTCGCGCTGGAGTTTCGCGATCAGATCTTTCCGGGTGTTCCCATCGTGTTCATGGACGTCGACGAGCAGGGAGTGCAGAAGCACAAGCTGCCGGCCGACGTCATCGGCGTTCCGGTCAAGCTCGACCCGGAGGTCACGCTCGAGGTCGCCCTCCGCCTCCATCCAAAAACCCGACGGGTCTTCGTCATCACGGGCAGCGCGGCGTTCGATGTCTATTGGGAGGGAGTGGCACGGCGGACGTTCCGCCCGTACGAAGGCAGGATCGAGTTCGTGTACTTGTCGGGGCTGGCGATGGACGATCTCCTGAAGCAGGTGGCCACTCTTCCCGACGGCAGCATCGTCCTCTACCTCCCCGTGTCTCGTGATGCCACCGGTAAGATCTTCATTCCAGCCGAAGCGCTCAAGCTCGTGGCCGCGGCCGCGAATGCTCCCATCTACGGCTTCGCAGACTCCTTCATGGGCCGCGGGATCGTTGGTGGTCACGTGCTGAGCTTCGAGATGGAGGGCAAGCACGCGGCCGACCTTGCCTTGCGCATTCTGGCTGGCGAACGACCCGAGCAGATCTCCGTGACGGGCGTCAGCCCGAACGTGGCCATGTTCGACTGGCGTCAGCTGCGGCGTTGGGGCATCAGCGCGGCGAGCCTGCCGCCGGGCAGTGATGTCCGCTTCCGGGAGCCGAGCCTCTGGGATCTGTACCACTGGCACATCATCAGTGCCATTGGGGTCTTCGCCCTCCAGACGGGGCTGATCGTTGCGCTGCTCGCACAAAGGGCGAGCCGCAGACGGGCGGACAAGCAGTACTGGCAGGTGATCGAGACGGCTCCTAATGGGATGCTCATGGCCGGAGCTGACGGCGTCATCACCATGGCCAACGCCCAGGCAGAGAAGCTCTTCGGCTACCCCAGGAAAGAGCTGGTGGGTCAATCCGTGGAGATGCTGGTGCCGGAACGCTTCCGGACGCAGCACGCTGCCCATCGGGAGCGATTTTCCGCCTCGCCCGAGGTCCGTCTCATGGGGGCAGGTCGGGAGCTCTTCGGGCGGCGCAAAGACGGAAGCGAGTTCCCGGTGGAGATCGCGCTGAGCCCGGCCAAGCCCAGCACCAGGCCGCTCGTCCTGGCGACGATCGCGGATATCAGTCTGCGCAAGCAGGCAGAAGACGGGCTCCGCCGGAGCCAGATGGAGCTGCGGATACTCACCGGCCGATTGCTCCAGGCCAGGGAGAACGAAGCCCGGCGGATCGCGCGCGAGCTGCACGACGACCTGGGCCAGGGCCTGGCGCTCCTGACCGTCAAGATGGACCTCCTCCGCCAGAAGCCCCCGGATGCGGGCCAGTTCGGCGCACGGACGCAGGAGTTGTTGGCCGAGGTCAAACACCTGTCGTCGTCCGTGCACAACCTGTCGCACCAGCTCCATCCGTCGAAGCTGGAGCAGCTCGGACTCGTGGCGGCGATCGGCGATCTCTGCAGGGAGCTGGCTCATAACCACGGCCTCAAGATCGAGTTCAGACACGATCAGATCCCGCCAGCGATCTCACCGGATGCGGCCGTGTGCCTCTATCGCATCGCCCAGGAGGGATTGCGAAATGCCATCAAGCACAGCGGCGCCCAGCAGGCCGAGGTCGCGCTGAGCGGCACTGCGGACGCGATCTACTTGCGGATCATCGATCATGGGCGTGGGTTCGAACCCGGGCAGGTCCAGGGCAAGAGTGGGCTCGGGCTCGTCAGCATGCGTGAGCGGGTGCGTCCTCTCGGAGGCGAGATCGCGATCGACTCGCAACCGTCGCGCGGCACCCAGCTCCACGTCCGTGTCCCTCTGAGAGAAACCACGGAGACACCAACGGTTTGATACGCGCGTGAAGCGCCCGCGCGTCCTGCTGGCCGACGACCACCGGCTGCTCCGGGAGGCGTTCGTCAAACTGCTCGAGCCCGATTGCGATGTGGTGGGAGCGGTGACGGATGGCCGCGCGCTGCTCGAGGCGGCGCCAAAGCTCCGGCCGGACGTCGTCGTGTTGGACATCGCCATGCCCCTGCTCAACGGCCTGGACGCCGCCCGTCAGCTCAAGCGCCTGATGCCGGAGGTCAAGGTGATCTTCCTGACCGTGAGTGAAGATCCCGAGCTCGCGGCCGAAGCCTTTCGGGCTGGCGCGTCGGGCTTCTTGCTCAAGAACTCGGCGGCCTCCGAGCTTCTCCAGGCGATTGCCGACGTCATCCAGGGGCGTTCGTACGTCACGCCGCTGGCCACGCGGAACATGGTCGACAATCTCCTTCACCAACCTGAATCGGGGAAGGGGCCTCGCGAGCTGAGCCTGCGCCAGCGGGAGGTGCTGCAACTGCTGGCCGAGGGACGCACGATGAAGGAGGTCGCCGGCATCCTCAACATCACCGCGAGGACCGTCGCGTTCCACAAATACAGCATGATGGAAGAGCTCGGCATCAAATCCAGCGCCGAGCTGGTCCAGTTCGCCATCAAGAAGCGCATCGTCTCTCTGTAGCGCCCGGTCGGCCTCGCCCCGTCCGCTCCCGTTTCGGCTGTCAGTTTTGCCAGGTAGCCTTTTCGGCCCAGAAGCGATTACGCTCGACGTGATGCCATTACCGCGTGTTGGGTCCTCGAATGGACCAGGATCGAGAGCCGTCCGCATGAGCGTACTCTTGGCCGATGACCATGGTGACTTTCTCGCTGCCGTTGCTCGACATCTCGAACCGCACTTCGAGGTGCTCAAGACCGTTGGCAACGGGCAGGCGCTGGTGGACGAAGCCACGCGGCTCGAGCCCGACGTGGTCGTGCTCGACATCTCCATGCCCGTGCTGAACGGCATCGAGGCAGCCAGGAAACTCAAGGCGACGGGCTCCTCTGCGAGGGTCGTGTTCTTGACCGTGCACGCGGACCCGGACTACGTGAATGCTGCGTTCGGAACCGGGGCCCTGGGGTTATGTCCTCAAGTCCGAGCTCGCGTCGGACCTGCTGCCCTGCCTCAAGGAAGCCCTGGTCGGCCGATCTTTCGTTTCTCCCTCCATCGCACGGTAAGGGTCCTCCTGGTCACTGGATGACGTAATCGGCGCGGAGAAGTAAGACTGCGGGATGGTCAGCCCGCGCGAGAGAACATTTCTGGAACGTTTGGAGAGTAGGAGAGCAACCCGCCAACCTCCACGAACTCGCGCGCGCCGTACATCGCAGGCAACCGATTCTTTGCCGCGAACTCCAGCCGTCGAAGTCTTCAGGCGCACGCACCTCGACGCGCTGGAGCTCGACCCGAAATGCCTGGGCGCCGATCTCGACGGACCGAATGTAGAGCGAGAAGAACGGATTGTTCGGGTTCACGAGATGCCCCAGGCGAGCTGCCTTCGGCGCGACTTCCTTGAACAGCTCCAATCGCTTCGCGACGGTTTCGGGCGTCACATCGAACGACAACCCCGTGATGTTGCCACCCGGCCGAGCCAGACTCGTGACCAGTCCTGCCTCGAGAGGACCGGCGACCCCGACAAAGACGATGGGAATCGTCGTCGTGACCTTCGCGGCGGTAAAGCTCGCGTGCGTGCCTCCCGTCACGATGACGTCCACGTTGAGTCGGGCCAGCTCGGCCGGCCTTCCGCCGGTCGCCACTCGACGGCCACGTTCTTCCCCTCGCGGTAGCCGAGCTCGCGCTGGCCTAGCCCGGCCAGGAACGATCGCCGGTGCATGACATCTCCACCGAGCGGACGGATGGGACCGGGCGACTTAGGAGAGAGGCGTCAAGGCGGGCACGATTTCCCGTGGGTGTATCGTGATCGCGCCGGCTGAGCCGGCTGAAGGCGACGCGTGATGACATGACAGAGATGTACGCCGAACGTCGCGACCAGATGTTCCCCAAGTTGACGCAGGCTCAAATCGCTCGGATCTCCGGCGTCGGCGAGCGCCGCAAGGTCCGCTCGGGCGAGGTGCTGTTCGAGCTCGGCGAGCAAAACACCCGCTTCTTCGTGGTCATCGAGGGCGCCATCGAAATCGTCCGCCCCGTCGACGGGCGTGAAGAGCGGATCACGGTGCTCGGTCCCGGGGAATTCACGGGCGAGATCAACATGCTGTCCGCGCGCCGGAACCTCGTGCGCGCTCGGGCGCTCGACGTCGGATCCATCGTCGTGGTCGATCGCGAGCACGTGCGCGCTCTCGTGCAGCGGGACTTCGAGCTCAGCGAGATCCTCATGCGCGCCTTCATTCTGCGGCGCGTGGCGCTCATCGCCCAGGGCGGCAGCGGCCTGGTGCTCATCGGCTCTCGGCATTCTCGACGCACCCTGGAAATCCGGGAGTTCCTGAGCCGTAACGGTCAGCCCTTCACCTACCACGAGCTGGAGAGCGAGCCGGACGTGCAGGCACTCCTCGATCGCTTCGAGGTCGGGGTCGGCGACGTGCCGGTGATCGTGTGCGAGACGGGCCAGGTCTTGAGGAATCCCACGATCGAGACCCTGGCCACCGGACTCGGGTTGAGCCGCGAAATCGATGCCTCGGCGACGAGAGACGTCGTCATCGTTGGCGCGGGGCCTGCGGGGCTGGCGGCCGCGGTCTACGCCGCGTCGGAGGGCCTCGACGTGTTGGTGCTCGAGAATTCCGCGCCCGGCGGCCAGGCCGGCTCCAGTTCTCGCATCGAGAACTATCTCGGATTTCCCACCGGCGTTTCTGGTCTCGATCTCGCCGGACGCGCCCTCACGCAGGCCGAGAAGTTCGGCGCTGAGGTGGCCATCGCCCGCGGCGCCGTCGGCCTCGACTGCACGGCGAAGCCCTACACGGTACGGCTCGCGACCGGCGAGGCCGTGCGAACGAGAACCGTGGTCATCGCCAGTGGCGCGAGGTACCGGAAACCGACCCTGGCGGAGCTCTCGCGCTTCGAGGGCGCCGGGGTCATGTACAGCGCGACCCACGTCGAGGCGCAGCTCTGCAAAGGAGAGGAGATCGCCATCGTCGGAGGCGGAAACTCTGCCGGACAGGCGGCGGTTTTTCTCTCGCAGAGCTCGGCCGAAGTTCACATGCTGGTACGAGGCCCGGGGCTCGCGGACAGCATGTCGCGCTACCTCATTCAGCGAATCGAAGACTGCTCGAACGTCGTGCTGCGAGCGCGCACGCAGGTCGACGCGCTCGAGGGGACCGGCGGCCTCGAGCGGGTCCGATGGCGCGAGCTCGACACCGGACGGACGCAGACGCGGCCGATCCGCCACCTGTTCTTGATGACGGGCGCCGACCCGAACACGAGCTGGCTCAAAGGATGCGTGGCGCTCGACGACAAGAACTTCGTCAAGACCGGCGCCGATCTCAACCCCGCCGAGCTCGAAGAAGCACGATGGCCGCTCGCCCGGCGACCTGATCTGCTCGAGACAAGCCGACCCGGCGTCTTCGCAGTCGGAGACGTGAGGTCTGGCAGCGTCAAGCGCGTGGCGTCGGCGGTGGGCGAGGGCTCGGTGTGCGTCCAGCTCATCCACCGGGCCCTTCGCGAGCTATGAGGTGGAGATTGCTCCGTGGGCCTTTGGCCACGCGTAACGCGCAGTGATCTGAAAAACGGGCAGTTACGTCACGCCGCCGGAAGCACGAGAAGATCACGGTGCGAAGGGGACGACACAGCGGCACATGAATTGCTCTACGAACGAGCATGATTGGAACACTCCTGCTCGTGCTCCTGATCCTGATGCTGGTCGGCTCGGTTCCGGCGTGGCCCCACAGTCGGAGCTGGGGTTACTACCCGAGCGGTGGTCTGGGACTGGTCGTACTCGTCCTGGTCATCCTGCTGCTGACCGGGCGTATCTGACCGGCAAGCGTAACGACGCCGCCAGGGCCACCTTTCGGTCCTGACGACCTGAACCCCATCACGGCTGACGCTTCCCCCGCCCTCACCTTGCACGGTCTGGGCGCGACAGCAGCCACCAGTACCACACGATCGACAGCACGAGCCCGAGCAGCATTGCTCCCACGAACGCGATGACGACGAGCCACCATGAGCCGCAGATCATTGCTCTAACGGTATCCCACGGCGCAAGGCTCATCGCCGATTGACGCTCCCACGCTGACGCCCTAAAGTCCCCGCGTCCCATCCGTGCTGACACCAGGAGATGCCGATGAGATGGCTCCCGCGACTTGCCCTGGCCCTGACGGCGCTTCTCGTCCTTTCCGCGGCAGCGATGGGGCAGGGGACGCGTCCGCCGATCAAGATCGGCCTCTTGCTGCCCTACACCGGCGTGATCGCCGTCAACGGCCAGGAGACGACCAGGGGCATCGAGTTCTTCCTGTCCAAGATCGGCAACAAGGCGGGCGGGCGCGAAATCCAGCTCCTCAAAGAAGACGACGAGGCCAAGCCCGACGTGGGCCAGACCAAGATCCGCAAGCTGGTGGAGCGGGACAAGGTGGACGTCCTCGTCGGCCCGGTCCACAGCGGCGTCGCGCTGGCCATTCGCGATTACGTCCACGCGCAGGGCATTCCGCTGATCGTCCCGGTCGCGTTCACCCGCGATCTCACGGCTCCGGCCAAGGCGAGTCCGTGGATCTTCCGCGTGGTCGAGACGAGCGATCAGGGCAACTTCCCGATGGGGACCTGGGTCTTCAAGAAGACGCCGTACCGAAAGATGGTCGTCATCGCGTCGGACTTCGTGGCCGGGCGCCACTCGGCCGAGGCGTTCACGGCGGCGTTCAAGGCGGCCGGCGGAGAGGTCGTGAAGGAGATCTACGCGCCGCTCAACACCCCCGACTTCGCTCCATACATCGCGCAGGTGGCGGCTCTCCCCGCCGACGCCGTCTATGCCTGGTTCGCCGGTGCGGACTCGATCCGCTTCGTGAGGGCCTACAAAGAATACGGCCTGGCCGGAAAGCTTCCGCTCCTCGCCTACAACACGCTGGTCGACGACGTGCTGCTTCCGACGCTCGGCGACGCCGCGCTCGGAGTCGTCAGCGTCGGCCATTACAGCGCCGCGCTCGATACGCCGGAGAACCGGGCCTTCGTCCGGGAGTACGAGGCGAAGTACAACGCGTGGCCCACGCGCTATGCGGAGCTCGGCTACGTGTCGGGCCAGCTCATCGGCGCGGCGCTCGAGACACTCAAAGGCGAGACGGGTGATCGCGCCGCCGTCCGAGACGCGATTCGGAATGCCGCGACGGCGATTCATCCTCCGCGCGGGCCGATCCGGTTCGACCGGTACCAGCAGGTCGTCACCGACGTCTACGTGATGAAGGTCGAGCGCCAGGGCAATCGGCTGGTCAACGCGATCGTCGATCGCATCCCGGGCACGTCCCAGGAAGAGAGCTGGAAGTGGTGGAACAAATGAAAATCTACGCGTTCGACCTGATGCCGTGGCCGTACCTCGACGAAGCGTCGTATTACCCCGATCCCAACGGGCTGTTCGATCCGGTCCGCGCCCAGCAGGTGTACGCGGAGCACCTGGACCAGATGGTGATGTACGAGGAGTACGGGTTCGACGCCATCGGAATCAACGAGCACCACGCCAAACCCTACGGCCTGATGCCGTCCCCGAATCTCGTCGCGGCCGCGCTCAGTCAGCGCACGCGTCGCATCAAGATCGCGATCCTCGGTAACCTGCCCGCGCTTCACGACAATCCGGTCCGGCTGGCCGAAGAGATCGCGATGCTCGACTGCATGTCGGGCGGCCGCATCATCTCCGGATTTGTGCGCGGGGTGCCCCAGGAGTACCTGGCGCTGAGCGGCTCGCTCGACGATGCGAGGGAGCGGTTGCGCGAGGCGTGGGATCTGATCGTCAAGGCGTGGACCACCCGCGAGCCCTTCGACTGGCGCGGGAAGCACTTCAGATACGATCGGGTCTCGATCTGGCCCCGGCCGATCCAGCAGCCACATCCGCCGATCGTCCTTCCCGCCGACAGCGACGAGGGGCTGGAAACCGCGGCCAGCCGTCGGGTGCCGACCGGCGCCGCGTACCGATCGCTCACGCGCACGAAGGAGATCTTCGAGCGCTACCGAGGGTTCGCGCGGCAGCACGGATGGACGCCCGGACCCGAGCACCTCCATCTGCTACGCCACGTCTACGTCGCGGAGACGAATGCGCGGGCGCGCGAGGAAGCCGAGCCGCATCTGGACTACTTCTGGCGAAAGCTCCTGAGCTACCACCGGGGCTCGATGAAGCTGCTCGGCCTGAATCCCCGGCCGCGACCAGCCGTCGTCGAGCTGCCCGAGCAGATTCACTTCCACGATTTCGACTTCGACCTGACGCAGAAGCACGGACTCACCTTCGTCGGTGACCCGGAGTACGTCGTCCATGAGATCCGGGCCCACATGAAGGAGCTGGGCGCCGGGGTTCTCATGGGGCTGTTCCAGTTCGGCAGCATGCCGCACGCGCTGGCGAAAAAGAACATCGAGTTGTTCGCGACGAAGGTGCTACCCGCGCTGAAGCGAGACTGAGCAGACGATGAAGGGGCAGACGGCGCTGGTCACCGGCGCCTCGCGGGGGCTGGGACGAGCCATCGCCGTCCGGCTGGCGCGGGAGGGCGCGGCGGTGTGCGTCAACTTCCTCACCAGTGAGGCCGACGCGGACCGGGTCGTCGACGAGATCCGGAGCGCCGGCGGTCGGGCCGTGGCCGTGCGCACGGACGTGGGGGATCCGGCGGCCGTCCGGCGCATGGTGGAGCGCGTCGGGGCGGAGCTCTCTCCGATCAGTATCCTGGTGAACAACGCAGGCCTGTCGGTGCGTGGGACGCTGGAGACCTTCGAGAGCGCTGACCTCGAGCGCATGCGCCGCACGAACGTCGATGGCCTCATCCACATGACTCGGGCCGTCATCCCCGGGATGAGAGAGCGCCGGTACGGGCGCATCGTCAACATCACCTCCATCGCGGCCCACGGCACCAGCCTCCCCGGGACGACGTTCTATGCTGCCACCAAGGCCGCGGTCATCACGCTCACGCGGCGCTTCGCCATGGAGCTCGGTGCCCACGGCATCACGGTCAATGCGGTCGCGCCGGGCTTCTTCCCCACCGACATGTCCCGTCGCAACGGGGAGCAGCTCGCGACGGCCGTCAAGCAGATCAGCGAGCGCACGATGGTCGGCCGCGTCGGCCACCCGGACGACATCGCGCACGCCGTCGCCTTTCTCGCTGCGCCGGAGTCGAGCTTCGTCACCGCGCAGGTGCTCACCGTGGACGGCGGGCGCATGGACTACATCGGTCATCCCTGATCGCGGTCGACCGATGCGTGACCACCGACCGCGTCAGCGGTGACTCGAGGATCGCGACTCACGAGGCGACGTTGACCTCGATGGCCGGACGCACGCCAGCCACCTGGCCGCGTGGCATGACGAGGGGACGACAGACGACTAGATGCGGGCGCTCAGACGTTCCGGCGCGGCGCCGCGTTCGCGGCGGTCTGCGTGGGCCGCCCGGCCACGCTCGCGATGATGGTCGTGAGCTCCCCGGGATCCACCGGCTTCGGCACGTGCATGCTGTAGCCCGCCGTCAGCGAGGCCATCCGATCCTGCACGCGTCCGTACGCGGTCAGGGCAACGGCCGGCGTATGACCTCCGCGCTCACGGTCCAGCGCCCGCACCTTCTTGATCAGCGAATAGCCGTCCTCGCCCGGCATCTCGATGTCCGACACGAGGACGTGCGGCCGCAACTGAGGCAGCACCTCCAGCGCTTCGGTCGCCGAGCGACAGGTCCGGACGCTTGCCCCGGCGCCCTTGAGAATGGCCGCCGCGAGCTCGAGGGCGTCCGTATCATCGTCGACCACCAGCACGCGAAGACCATCGAGACGCGCGCCTTCTGGTGATGCGTCCATCGACGAAGCGGTCGGATGAGACTGCGGCGCGGGGAGCCGCGCGATCGTGACCGGCAGCTTGACCACGAATGTCGAGCCCTGCCCCCTGCCGGCACTGTGGGCGACGACGCTGCCCCCGTGCAGCTCGACGAGGTGTTTGACGAGGGCCAGGCCGAGTCCGAGGCCCGCGTGCGCTCTCGTGCTCGAGCTGTCCGCCTGCCGAAAGCGCTCGAAGATGTACGGCAAGATCTCCGGGGTGATGCCCTGTCCCGTATCGCTCACCACGATCTCGACGTGCGAGTTGACGAACTGCAGATGCACCTGGACCCGGCCGCCCTTCGGGGTGAACTTCACCGCGTTCGCGAGCAAGTTCCAGACGACTTGCTGGAGCCGGGACGGATCGCCGATGGCTGGCCCCGCCCGAGCGTCGAGCACTTTCTGGAGCCGGATCTCTTTCGCCTCGGCGGCCGGCCGGACGGCATCGAGCGCGCCGTCGATCACGGCGTGGAGATCGACCGGCCGGACGTCGAGGCGCATCTTCCCCGTGATGACACGAGAGACGTCGAGGAGGTCGTCGATCAACTGCACCTGGGCGTTGGCGTTCCTGAGAATCGCGTCCAGCGCCCGCTCCGCCCCGTCCTCGTGGAGCCGCCCCGACCGCAACATGCGAGCCCACCCGTACACGGCATTGAGGGGCGTGCGGAGCTCGTGCGAGAGGACCGCCAGGAATTGGTCCTTGGCCCGGCCCGCCTCCTCCGCCGCTCCCCGCGCTTCCTGCTCTTTGCGCAGGAGCTCCTCGCGCTGGGCGGCGGCCGTGACCAGGGCGTCCGAGACGTCGCGGATTTCTTGAATCGAGGTGGTGGGCGGCTTCAACTCTTCTCCGCGCCCCAAGGCCTGGGCAGCGGCACGGAGCTGGCTGATCGGCTGATTGATGCTGCGCGCGACCCATAATGCCGCGAACGTGCCGAGCGCGACGGACAGGAGGACGCCGCCCGCGTAGGTTGCGAGTGAGCGCAACGCGGCGCCCTCGATGAGCGCGGCGGGGATGCCGGGCGCGGCCGACCAGCCACTGTCCTTGAGCCTGCTGTACGAGGCGTAGATCCGGTCGCCCTCGAGGCTGAAGGTCATGCCGAATCCCTCGTCCGCGCCACTGGCCATCAGCTTCTGCAGCGTGACGGCGGCCTGCCCGCCCAGATTCTCCGGGTGAGCACGGGAGCGGGCCACCCGCAGGCCGTTCGCGTCGAAGATGGATATGACCCAGTCACTCGGTACCTGCTGGCGTTTGACGACGTCGAGGATTTCCTCGGGCTTGACGACAGCCGTCAGGACATAGCGCAACTCGCCGTTGCGAAGCACCGGCACCCGCACCGGAAAGAGCAAGCTGCCGTCGAGGCCTTTGGCGAGGTTGCCCACCGCGGGCGCACGAGTCCGGACCACGGTGTCGAAGCTCAGTGGTTCGGCCAGAGGCTGGGGCGCCGGCGACGCAAAGCGGGTGTCCATCAGGCGATGGCCTGCCGGATCGGCGAGCAGCACCGCGGCCCAATTGGGTTGCGTGTTGAGAACTCGCTGAGCCCGCTCCCGAAAGCCCGAGGTGTCGTTCCGGTCGAGCGCGTCGGTCGTCGCGAGCGCCTCGAGAACGGAGGTCGAGCTGCGGAGCTCGGCGTCGACAGCGGTCGCCAGCGCACGAGCCAGCTCGAGACCGACGCGCTCAGCCTGGACCTGTTGCTGCCGCAGCAACAGATAGAATCCGATCGCCGACATCGCGGCAATCGGCACGACGCTGGCGGCGGCGAGCGCGAGGAGTCTCCGGCGCAGGGGAATACCCGGCATTCGCTATGCCCTTAACATGGTGCTTGACGGTCGGTGATGACGAAAGAGGGGAGCGGCCTGAGAAAGGTTTTCCCCTATAGGTTGAGCACCGTCGGCGACACTATCGCACGGTTCTGCAGGGCCGCAAGACCAGGCGTGATCGAAGGTGCTCGACGCACAACGATCAGATCAACGCGGATCTGCCCGCGTTCTTCAAGGCGTGAGCGCGATGAAGCCTCTACGCCGCGATTGGAAGGGAGGCCTCGCCGGCGGGCGGGAGGGCGGATAGGGCGGCAGCGCCGACGATCCGCCGCTTCGTCGCCGGGCACAGCGGTGCCAGGACGAGATCGTGGAGATCGAGCAACTGCTCGATGGTAAGACGATCCACATTTTCGGCGACATCTTGAAGCCAGGCGCCCGAATCGAGCCGCATGAAATTCCTCCTGGTGCTTTCGATCTGGCCGGCCACCAGGCCAACCGCCAAGAAGCTGAGCAAAGTGCGAGCCAATAGACGGGGGTTTCGGCCCGCTGACGGCGAGGGCGTGTGCAAGAGTTTTCCTACGCGCTGCGCTTGACGCCTCCCGGTCGAGGCCCTACAGTCGCGCCGTCCCACTCGGGGAGGCACAGTGACCGCTCGTGTGATTGGCCGGCGGCTGACCGAGCCCTCGTTCGCCTTCCTGCTCAATGTGCCGGCCCTGCTCGCGATCGTCCTGCTGGTCGGCTATCCGATTGTCTATTCGGCCTGGCTCAGCCTCCATCACTACAATCTGAAGCGCCCGCGCCTCTTCCGCTTCGTCGGACTCGAGAACTATGCCGGGATCCTCCGCTCGGAGGAATTCTGGACCGCGCTCCAGGTGACGCTGCTCTTCACCGCAGTGGGCGTCGCCATCGTCGTCGTCCTCGCCACGCTGATCGCCCTCCTGCTCAACGAATCGTTCCCGGCGCGCGGCCTCGTCAGGACGCTCGTGCTGATACCGTGGGCCATCCCGCCCGTCGTCAACGGCCTGATGTGGCAATGGATCTACGACGCCAAGGTGGGCGCGCTGAACGGGCTCCTCGTGAGCCTCGGCTTGCTCGCGGGATACCGTGGCTGGCTCTCGGACCCGACGAGCGCACTGCTCGCTCTGGTGACGGCGCACGTGTGGAACGCGCTGCCGCTCGCCGTGATCCTGCTGCTGGCCGCCCTTCAGAGCATTCCGGCGGAGCTCTACGACGCGGGCCACGTGGATGGCTCGGCCGGCTGGCGGCTCTTCCGGCACGTCACCTTGCCGTGGCTGGCCCAGCCGCTCCTCGTCGTCCTGATCCTCCAGACCATGCTCGCGGTCCGTGTCTTCGATCTCATCTACGTGCTGACGGCGGGCGGGCCCGGGACGGCGACGACCACGCTGGTCTGGCAAACGTATCTCACGACGTTCGACAGCCTCGACTTCGGCCTCGGCAATGCCTACGCCTATACGGTCAGCCTGATCACCCTGGGGCTCGCGCTCCTCTATTTCCATCTGCTCTACGGCCGAGGGGAATTCGAGGCGTGAAGAGCGGGAAGCGGCGTCGTACGCTGTGGCTCACGGTGGCCGGTGTGCTGGTCGCCGCGTATTTCCTCGCCCCGTTCTCCTGGCTCGTGCTGACGAGCTTCATGCACGAGTCAGACGCCATGGCCGTGCCGCCGCGATGGCTGCCGGACCGGCCCACGCTCGTCAACTACGCCACGTTCGCCGCGCCGGGCGGGACGCGCTCGATCGTGGGAAGCCGCGCCGCCGAGAACACGATGCCGAGCATCGTGAACTCGCTGGTGGCCGCCACCGGCACCGCCGCGTTGAACCTCGCGCTCGGGATCCTGGCCGGCTACAGTTTTGCGCGGCTGCGCTTCCCCGGGCGCCGCACGTTGCTCTTCCTCTATCTCGGCTCACGCATGGTCCCGGGCATCGCGCTCATCGTTCCGCTCTACCTGGTCATCAAGACCCTGGGCCTCCTCGACAGCCTGCTGGCCCTGGTGATGACCTACCTCACGTTCACGCTGCCGTTCACCATCTGGCTGCTCAAGAGCTACTTCCAGGGGATCCCGCGCGAGCTCGAAGAGGCCGCCCTCGTCGATGGCTGCGGCCGCGCCCGCATGATGCTCCGTGTGCTGCTGCCCGCCGCCGCACCCGGCCTCGTCGCGGCCGCGATGTTCGCCTTCATGACCGCCTGGAACGACTATCTGTTCGCCGTGATCCTCACCTCCAGCATGGCTGCCAAGACCGTCCCGGTCGTCGTCGCGGGCTTCGCCACCGACGTGACGACCGAGCGGACGCTCATGGCGGCCGGCGGCGTCCTCGCCGTCGTCCCGCCGCTGGTCCTCGCGTTTCTCTTCCAGCGGCTCATCGTCCAGGGGCTCGTCTCGGGCGCGGTCAAGGGATGAGCCCGCCTCGAAAGGAGTCGACCATGTCCCTCGCGATGTCTCGCCGCCGCTTCGTTGCTGCTGGCGCGCTCGGCCTGGCCACCGCCGCCGCTCCTCGCGCGGCCCGCGCCCAGACCGTCGTGCGCTTCTCGGGCTGGGCGTTCGAGCCCCAGGTTGTCGAGGCCAACGTCAAGCGCTTCATGGAGCAGAACCCGGACGTCAAGGTGGAGTACACGCCGCTCGACCTCCAGCTCTACAACGAGAAGATGGTCGCGCTCTTCAACGCCGGGACCCAGCCGGACGCGTACTACGTCCGCGACATCAACCTCGGGGCCTGGGTCGAGGCCGGCTGGGTTCAGCCGATCGACGGTCTCCCGGGACTGGCCGAGCTCGACCGCGACATCTTCCCGTTCAACCGGGAGGCGCTCGCATACAAGGGCAAGCAGTACGGCACGCCCTATTACGGGGACATCTACGTCTACATGTACGACCGGAAGCTCGCGCAGAAGGCCGGCGTCGACAAAGCGCCGGTCACGCTCGAGCAGCTCAAGCAGGCGGCGCTCGCCGTCAAGAAGACGGGCCTGGCCGACTATCCGATCCTCAAGGGATTCAAGACGAACGTGGACGGCCTCAGCGAGTTCTGGTCGATGGTCTTCGCATCCGGCGGCCAGCTCTTCGACGAAGAGCTGACTCCCCTCTATCCGGACAAGGACAAGACCGCGCTCGGCGTCCTCGAGTGGCTGGTCCAGGCCATCCACGACTGGAAGATCCTCGACCCCAAGGGGCTCGAGCTGGACGAGACTCAGGCGCGCGACGTCTTCGTCAACGGCCAGGGCGTGTTCACCTCGAACGTCGGCAACGTGCTGCCGCGCGCGAACAATCCGAAGCTCAGCAAGCGCGCCGGCGACATTGCGGCGACCCGGTTCCCGGGCCTGGCCGACGTGGGCAAGGGCCCGATGGGTTGGACGCGCCTCTACTGCCTGGACGCCAAGACCAAGGTGAAGGACGGCGCGTGGCGCCTCATCTACTACATGGGTGGCAAGGACAAGACCGGAACCTATTACACGGCCAAGGACTGGTACCGGAAGTACGGCGTCGGCTACGCCTTCATGTCGCTCGACCGCGATCCTGAGATGATCAAGGTCCACAAGGACGCCGGCTGGGACCTCGAGGTGCGGAGCCAGCAGTACGCGAAGGCCCAGAGCCGGACGAACGTGAAGGCGCCCTGGTACAACGAGTGGGACCGCTTCACGCAGCAGCAGATCCAGAATGCGCTCATCAAGAAGGCGAGCCCGCGCGACGCCTTGACCGCGTCGGCCAACAAGGCGCGCGACCTCAAGAAGCAGTGGGGCTGAGCGGATCGACACGGCCGTGCTCTTGGGTACGTGGCTCGATCAGCAACTCGTGGCCTTCGCCGTCGTGGCTGGCGTGCTGACGGTCATTCCCGGTGCTGACATGGCTCTCGTCGCGCAGAGCGTGCTCTCGCGCGGTCGGCGCGCCGGATACGTCACGAGCGTCGGAGCCTGCACCGGGCTGTGGGTGCACGCGATGGCGTCAGCGCTTGGTCTTTCCGCCATTCTCATGACGTCGGCGGAACTGTTCTCAGCGGTGAAGGCGGCAGGCGCGCTCTATCTGGTCGTGCTCGGCGTGCTGTCGCTCCGCCGTGCGCTCACGTCGGCCCCGGGCGCGCTCGTCGCCACGGCGACGTCACAGGACACGCGGCGAGCATTCGTCCGGGGATTCCTCTCCAACGTCCTCAATCCCAAGGTGGCGCTGTTTTATCTCACGCTCTTGCCGCAGTTCGTCCGGCCGGAGGACAACGTGCTCGCGCGCTCACTCGTGCTCGCGGGTGTGCACGTGGTCATCGGGTTGATCTGGCTCGTCTCGTACGCCTATTTCTTCAGCCGCGTCAGCGACGTTCTCCGACGGCCCCGCATGCCTCGTGCCCTCGAGGGCGTGACGGGAGCGCTGCTCATCGGATTCGGCGGGCGACTGGCGTGCGAGCGCCGCTGAGACGACTCGCGGCTGGCTCCGCGGCGGCTTCACTCCGATCGGCTTCGCTCTGATCGAACTCCGGTGCACACGCGCCGAGCTTCGGCGACGTCAACGGCGGGCTGCGTCGCGATTCGTTCCTGCAGCGCCGGATGCGTGCTCAGCCAGCCGCCACTGCTACCGCCCGATCGCTGCTGGAGCGTTTCCAGCGCATAGCGCAACGACCATTCGGGCTTGCCCGCGTCCCGCAGGATCTTGACCGCGAGCTGATCCGCCTCGGATTCCTGACTGCGGCTATACGCGTTCAGGCCGAGACTGGCCGCGCCCTGCACCAGGTAACCGGCGCCAGGGACGAAGAGTCCGGCCGCCGTCCCCAGCACGGTGCCGACCACGTTCGTCGCGTCCGACGTCCTCGCGATCGTCTCGGGGTGCTTGAGAATGTCGTGAGCGATCTCGTGGGCCGCGATTCCGATGAGCAGACATCGATCGCCCGTCGCGACGACTCCCCGCGTGACGTAGAAGTGATGATTCCCGGCCGCCGCCGCATTCAGGGCGTCGCTCTTGTGAAGCGCCACGTAGACGGTGTGGGGGTCGAGGCCCCCGCTTTGCGCCAGATCGCGGAAGACGGCAGGGACGTCACCCTCGGCGTCGACGACGGGCGTCTTGGCAGCCTTGCGGATCGCCCCCTGGAACTGGGCTTGCTTGGTCGAGGCGCATCCGCCGGCCACGACGACAACGGCGACGGCTCCTGCAAGAACGCCCCACGTCCGCATGCATCGACTATAGAGCAATCCCGGTCGGGGTCGGCGATCACTCCGCCATCGACGTCGACATCACGACGGTGCGCTGGCTGACCAGCGATGACACTTTTGGCAATCGGCGAAGCCGTGACGACACGCATCGGATCATCGTGGACTCGGATCGTCGGCTAAGCCGGCGATCTTTCTAATACTCGCGAATGGCACCCCGTGTGCACCCACCGGCGAACCGACGATGGGCAAGCCGGCCTCTTCTTTTGATGTGCGGTAGTAGGCGAATCACCGAGGGGAGGTGACCTTATGGCTGATAAGCCGAAGGAACAGCCGAAGCCGTGGCAGAGCAGGCCAGGCCAGCCGCAGCCGCCCAAGAAGTAACGACGACCTGGTGGGGCGCTCCGGTGATCCTGGCCGGAGCGCCCATCTCAG
>Ga0209375_1001108_pt1 | contig 20892 bp, 20 predicted proteins | sample GraSoiAngelo_131_FD_185888 | JGI IMG/M metagenome (GOLD analysis project Ga0209375, IMG submission 185888) | Grasslands soil microbial communities from the Angelo Coastal Reserve, California, USA - 14_0929_02_30cm (SPAdes) (version 2) | ecosystem: Environmental > Terrestrial > Soil > Grasslands ... | reverse complement strand
CGGCGGGTCCCCCGATCCAGTGCCGAGACACCCAATACCCTGGCGAGCCGCTTGCTTCACAGGTTGACCTGGGGGGGGAGACTCGTAGGTTTGTTCCCGGCTTTCGGCGCCGCCATCATCATTGCAGACCTTGCCTACAACTGGATGCAATCCGCGAGCCCATCCCTCCAGACGGAGGACACGATCGCACTCCTCGCCGCCGGGACGCTCCTGGGATACGGATTTGTCCCGGAGCGGTATGCTCGAGAGAGAGACTTTACTCTGCTGTTCTTCGTCCTGCTAAATGCGTTTCTGGTAGCTCCACTACTCATTACACGTGTTTACTACGCGGACCTGAACAAATCTGTTGATGTATATTCATGGGTCGCCCTTGCTCCCCAAACGAGCGGCGTGTTGACGCTGCTCGGGGTGTCCAATCAGGTCCACACGGTTTCTGGGTCCACCGCCCCCGGCCTCACGTTCACGCCAGAGCATTTCTCGGTTCAAGTGACCGTCGTAATTACCACAGCTTGCTCCGGGATCTATTCGTTCGGGGTTTTCGCGTCGGCGTTCGTTGCATTCGAGCTCACCGAGTTTAAGCGGCCTTCGACGAGGATGTGGGCATTAATCGTCTTGGGCTTTGCGACTTCGTACCTGGCCAACGTCCTCCGCATGGTGGTAATCATCCTGGTCGGATACTATTCGGACACGCCGGGCACCGACCTTCAGAACATGCTCCTTGCTCACTCCTACCTGGGTTGGATCATATTCCTCGGATGGATTACGCTGTTTTGGTCGTTGCTTCTTCGATTCACGCCACAAGAAAGCAACGCGGACGTGCCTCACGAGCTCCAGAGACGGGGGGTCCTCTGCGGGATTTGTCGTCGCGAACTGACCCCGACGTTACACGGCTATCGATGCGAATGTGGGAGTTTTTTTCACGTCGCATGCGCCTCGCAATTAGAGGCGTGTTCGAACTGCCAGAGGCCGTTAAAGAGTGTAGCCCTCGAACGGGCCCAGCTCGGTGGCTGAGTCTCATGGGAAGGGCCAGGGGATGGGTAATCGCTTGCGCCCGGTTCTGAGAAGGATAGTACCCGCTAGCATGCGCAGGCAACTTTTCAATTTTCGCGAGGCACGACAAGCCCCTGATGATTGGAGGCGACTTGTCCGGGCTTTCCCCGAATTGGAAGATTACGCAACCCTGGCCGAACGAGCGAGGACAAGCTTGGAGAGTAACTATCACCGCTATCTCACGGAGGTATCAATTCCTTCAATGGCAATTTCGATTGAGCTCGCTACATTCCTCCTGGTTGCCTGCCGTCTATTCCGGCCGCGAAAGATCCTAGACCTAGGTTCCGGATTCAGCAGTGCAGTTTTCCTTCATTATGCGGCGACTTCGACCACGGAGGTAGATCTGTGGTCGATAGACGATTCCGAAGAATGGCTCGCCAGGACTGACCTGTTCGCAAGGAAGGTCGGTCTCGTACCGATGAGGCTTCTTCCTTGGCAAGATTTCCTTCGAAGAAGGGAGGAACGATTCGATCTCGTTCTCCACGACCTGGGCTCGATGAAGACACGGCTAGCTACCCTTCCCGACGTCCTCGGACGAGTGAATTCTGGAGGACTCGTAGTTCTGGATGACATGCACAAACAGCCCTACAACTCAGCCGCCAGACGCGCCGTCAAACGCCATTGCATGACACTGATCAGCCTTCGCGCGGTAACCTTGGACCAAATCTCGAGGTACAGCATGCTTGCAATCCCCACCTGACGAGGTGGCCACGCAGCCGGCTTAGAGCGAGACCGGTTCCCTGTTACCACTTGGCGATTTAGGACGAATTTTCGAAAGTGTCACGAAGGAGCATCCCGCCACTTTGGCGCCGGTAAGGAACATGTCGACCGCCTCTAGGAGCCCTCGGTCCATTCGAAGGGGATGTGCCTGGATGACGAGCAAGCTCCCCCTCATCCGTTTGAAATCTCGAAGAGCCATCAACCAGTGTTCCGCAATGATCGAGGCTTGTTCGGGTCGAAGCTTAGGTCCCTGCGAAGCATCAAGAAAGAACCAATCATCGAGTTCGAAAACAGGGATCTCCAACAAGCCACCATAGACATCGTACGGCCTCGATAGAGTCCGCCCAGAGAAATACTGGATGAACACCCGCGGAATATCCGCGAAACTGGAAGGGTATGTATGGATCGCACCATAACGTGCCCGCAGGTACATGAGCGGGTCTTTACAAACACGACTACTGTCGTATTGGAAACCCGTTTCGAGTAACGCGCGGTATGTATCGGCATTGTGCCTTAGGTATGGGGATCGGAAACCGTGAGGCTGCAGGCCGAGATAATGTTCAAACTGGCGTAGCATGACTCGCAATCGTTCGACCTGGACGTCGAACGGATCACGAAACGCGGCGTGGACGTCGCCGTGGCCTGCGATTTCGTGGCCATGATCTGCAAGTAACCGAACAGGACGATGAAATTTTTCAAGGCAGGCCGAGGTGACCGGAATCGTCATGTTGACGCCGTGACCGTCTAGCAGTTCGACGAGTGGTGCGAGGCTTCGACTGAGGTCTTCGCCGGCGTCGACATCGCCGGTTAGTGCCACTGAGAACACTTACATTCCATCCCGTCGGATCCGATGTGGCCGACTGCTAATAAACCCCGGCCTGTTCGGTTCCGGACCAGAAGGTCCCAAAGACCTATCAGAAAGCAGCTAGGAAACATGAGCACGGCAAACGGGTAACCTAGCGGTAGAAACCGATCATGAAGACGCCAAGCAAGACCGCCAAAAAGACCGAATGTGTATTTGATGTGAATATTTGAGGCGCCAACGCTCCTAAGAGCCTGTTCCAGTTCTGCAATCGAGTAACCCGTCGATCCCACCATGACTTGACCGGTTTGGACTTCGTGAGATGGGAGCCGAGAGATGGTGTGAACGACTATGTGTCCTCCTGGCCGTGTAAGCTTCGACGCGCCGACAAGCAACTTTAGATCGCCATCGCGGTTGGCTATCACGTCAGACAAGACAACAGCGTCCTGGTTGGGTCGATTATTCGGGTCGGCTAGGTCGAGGACCGAGAAACTGAGATTCGCAACGTGGGTACTCGATAGTAAGCTCCGATTTCTCGAAATGGATCCGCGATCGATGTCACTCCCGGTAACCAACCGTGACGGATTGAAGATCGCCAAGAGAAAGGGATTCAGTGCAATTCCACCGCCCCAGCCAACCTGCCCGCTTAGCGAGCATCCCGCATCGAGAACTGAATCCCAAACGAGGTGTCGGAGGACGCTCCGTACATGCAATGAGCGGAGCCTCGTTCCGACATTTGGGTCTCCGAGGCAGAAGAGTCGGCTGACGAAAAAAAGGAAACGACGCATGCGGCTCGACCTCGACACTGCTACAACCACCTTTCGAGAAGGCGGGGCTGAAAAACTTCGGCGAATAGCATTCTGCGGCTGGACCTCGGAGCAACCTCGGAAGGGTCTCCCCAGGAAACACCGGTAGACCGAACTCGACAACCAGCGCTCTGTTCACACGCAGACCGGCGGTAGTCCTTCAGGTGAGGCCATTTACCCAGCCCAAATCCTAGTCGTATGCGCCAGGCAGGAATCCTAAGTCACCTCTTTCAAGAGCGAGTCTGCAGCCCTCGGCCGAATTGTAAAGGGAATTCGTGTCCATCAATCGAGAGCTTGGAACTAGCCCGATGTCAACGTTGATGCTGGACGTCCGAACCAGAGATGTGTCGTACGAAGGTCCACACAGCCTCTTTCGCTTCATCTTGCCACTAATAAACGCTGGTAAGAACACGGCGATTTGATGCATTCGCCCCAGACCCCACGGAATAGCACAGTAGCCGCGAATGTACAACGATAACGGAATCCAATCGGCAATCGCTACCTTGTCGCGGCACTTAGCATAGAGTCTTAGTACCCTCTCTAATGACCCTCTTCCCGGGACCCGTTTGAAATTCTCTCCACAGACTAGCGGATACGTGCGATATGCCCCTAAGCCAGCTAGACGGATCCAGAGGTCCACATCCTCCCAGTATTGGAATCCGCGCCATCCGCCCACTTTCGTCAGCAGTTCTCTCGGGTACACTTGACTATAGACGCAACTTAGTCCGAAGTTGATACGCGTTGCAACGGCCCAATGAACAAGTCGTCCCCAATGCTCATTGTATACCGTATCCAGATCAAAAGTAACGATGTATCTACCGCGTGAATTCTCGAAGGCAATCTGTCTGCCCTCACCTCGAGATGACTGTCTTCTGATGACGCGAAGCGGGCAGTCTAAGGAGAGAGTTTCGAGAATCTCGAAGGAGCCGTCGCCCGAAAAATTGTCCACGACAACCACTTCTCGATCGAGATCGCTTGTCAAGTCGACGATCGAGGCCACGGACTTCGCCGTGATCGGATGAGAATTGTAGTTCGTCGCGCACAAACTGAGATCCGTAGACATTCGAGGCCTCAGTTTCGTTGCTGTTTGAGGGCGAGCGAGATTGGAAGTCCCGGCTCTTTTGTGACCTGTTCCGTCCGCGGGTACTCTGTCGCGTCTCGAGGTTTCCGCATGGCTCCGAGCAAGAAGGCCACATGTCGTACAGTCGAATAGGGAATGCCCTGAAACACAAAAATGGTTTCGCGCCACGTCAACCCGGCCCTGTGACTCAGATACCTTGCCATGACTATTGCCATGGCGTCTACGCCAAGCGCCACAAACCACAGGTTCCGTGTCGCGCATGCAACGTTGGTCAACACGACTGTAGCGACCAAGAAAACCAAGGCGTAGTTCCTGAGATGCTCCAAGTTTAGATAACGGAGAGGTTTTCCGAGGCCAACGGACCCTTGATCACGGTGACCCAAGCGAAAGGCTTGACCGTCTCCAAAACTCCACCAAAAGGCAGACTTTAGAAAGCTCACGTAATCCAGCTTCAACCCCCTAGGCACTCGCCTGTGCAAGCCCATGGGAATGTCCAAGCCTTTCAACGAGTAGCCGGCCTGTCGAAGTCGTCGCGCCAATTCCCGATCTTCACCGCCGCGTAAGAAGGGGTGGAAGCCACCCGTGGCGTCTAGCGCATCCCGGCGGTAGAGGCCAATCGGAATCGCTTCTGGCTCCGCGCGATGTTTCCCGACCGCTTCCATGAGCCGTTTGGCAAGGATCGTCGAGTCTTCGTAACGCTCTTCGATGCGCCCAGAAACCGCTGCGAGCTTGGAGTCGCTGTCGAGGCATTGGATGGCCTCGGCAAGCCACGGGGGACTCAACTCGAAATCTCCATCAACATATAAGATACGACGACCCCTCGCGTGTTTCAGGCCGACATGACGTCCGGCGGAGGCCGAAAGAGGCGCTAGACTGGACAATCGTATGATCGAGACAGGATATTTCTCGACAATCTGGACCGTGTGATCAACCGACGCCGAGTCGACGACAAAAATTTCCGCTGTGCTGATGGACCCTTTGCAAAGAGCATCATCAAGCGAGCGCATGCAGGCTTCGAGGCACGGGCCGATGTTGGCCTCCTCGTTCTTCGTGACAACGATTGCGGTGAGATCCATGTCATCGAAGCTCTCGCAAGATTCTTAAGAGGTGTTCTTTTCGTCGCTGGATCGAGAACGCCTCAATAACACGCTTTCGGCTGCCATCTGACCCTGGTTCCTCGAGTGCTTTCGCGACTGCAGCGGTTGTTGAATCGATATCGCCGTAGGACACGACACGACCGACTCTCCCAACGATCTCGGGCAGAGAACCCCGATCGCTCACGACGGTATTGCAGCCGCAGGCCATGGCTTCTGCAAGGGCGAGTCCAAAAGCCTCGTGAGCGGACAATTGGACATACACCTTGTGCTTCTGGAACTTGGCGAGGAGCGCGCTCCGCCCGATCCAAGGTGAAATCTTTACGTTATCAGGAGCAACCTCTCCTAGACGCACCATCCACTCTGGTGATTCGACACCAATCAGCTCGAATGGGGTTTTCGGAAGCCTACGTGCAACTTCCAAGAAAATATCAATGCCCTTTGTTTTTATCACCTGTTCGTGTGAGATCCCTGCAACTGTCATGACCGAGTTCTGTTTCGCCTCTCCAGGAAGGAAAAACCCTGTATCGACTGCGAGCGGTACTACAGTGGCCTTTCGATCCATCCACTGAAGGGCCTCACGCTTGCTTGCTTCCGATGCGACTATTACCTCGTCCGCAGCCGACAGAGTCCAGCTTACCCTCCTGCGGCTTCGAGACGCAAGCATGGCGCCATAGGGGATCTCAGGGATCGCGGCGACATCCCAACCGCCGACAACCACAACGCTGGGGACGCGTAGGAGCTTCGAGAGGTGAACCGTAATCCATGCGTGGCTGAGTGCGAACCAAGAAAAGGACGCGTAAGCACCGCGTATTGAACGCGCCAAATGCGGAATGTCCATTTTGCTTTTGTACTCAAATGGGGAAACCTCATATTCCGGGGAAATGAGTCCAATATCCGCCTCAACGAATGGCGCCATTCTTGTATGCACGAGAGTAATGACACTCAGAACTTCACGACCTTGGCCTCATCAACCCGGATGATTGAGAGGAGTCTTCCATTGCCTCAATCAGGGTTGCTTCAACGCGCTGTGCCGCCATCGCCCACGAACAGAAGCTGACTGCGAAATTTCTGCCATTCCTGCCCATGCTCTGCATCTTCGCTTCATCCTTTAGCAATGAGCTAATTGCCGAAGACAATGCGCCAGGATCGTCCGAAGGAACGAGCTCGCCTGCACCGGACTCTCGAATCGCTTCAGCAACTCCAGGAATCTCGCTAGCAACTACTGGGCGACCGCATGCGAAATACTCGTACAGCTTCAGCGGAGATAGACCAATCTTAGAATTCCTAACACTCACGAAAGGAGCGACGCAGAGATCCGCCGCGCAAATCAAGCGCGATACTTGTTCATGAGGCACCGGGCCCATCATATGAGTTCGCTTGAGCACGTCGAGTTCGGAGGCCAAATGAAGGATCTTATTCCGGAGAATTCCATCTCCAACTATGGCCAAGTGCGCGTCCGCGACCCGAGACAGAATCAATGGCATCGCCTGAACGAGGACCTCGACGCCTTGCCACGGAACGAGGTTTCCGACGTACACGACCCAACTTCCGCGTTCTAGTTCGAGAAGCCTGCGGCACTCAGCTTTGTCGAGCGGCTGAAATCTTTCCGTGTCGACCCCGTTTGGGACCACTATGAGCTTGTTGCGAGGGAGGCGATAGGCCTTTCGAACACCTTCAGCGAGCAAGTCGCTAACGGCGACCACTTTTGCCGCTTGGTGATACATGTGCCTCCGGACCGAATGGCGCATTCCCTGCGCCTTTCGCGGCCGCGAGGTTCCTTGCATCTCTGCTTCGTCTTCAGAACCGTTGATCTCGATAACAAAGGGAAGTCGGAGCAAGCGCGAAAGAGCATAGGAAATCTTCGGCGACAACCTCCGTTCGTAAACCACATCGCAACCTGTTCTGCTAGCGATTTGACGGCAGAATCGAACTAGGGTCAGATCGGATGACCCGGGGGGGACGTAGTGGGTAACATTCGGACCCAGTTCGGGCGACCCGATACCGTTTGGGGCGGTTACTAGATGGACACTGACTCCCATACCTCCGAGGAACCTGGCGAGCTCGAGGGTGTGGATGGAGTCCCCTCTCAGCATCGTCGGATTGACATCTAGAGCAAGAAACAGTATACTCATGGTCCTGGTTGGCAACGAAATCGCGTCATCGAACCAAGGAGGGCCTGAGATAACTCTATCGCCGTAGTTCTTGCATTCCGCAATATCCGACCTGGAGGCAGTGCCTCGAAGGACGGGTAAACCCGGAAGGTGGTCGCTGGCCGAGAACCAGGTCCAAAGGTTAATTTGCAAGCAGGCGAGGTCCAGCGAAATCCAATGGGCGCAGGGATGACCCTTCGGGAGCGAGGCGCAAGAGGACTGGCGATTCTGACAGTCCTTAAAGTGAGTGCTACGGCTACTGCCCGATTCACGGCGATCATCCTCGCCATCCTCCTGTCGCCCGAGGATTTCGGATTGTTCGCCGTAGCCTCGGTTTTCGTTGGAACTCTGACTCTTCTGGCCGATGTCGGTTTGGGAACCGAACTCGTCCGCCGATCAGATCCATCTCAAGAAACGTTGGAGGCGGCGTTCACGATTCGGATTGGATTGGCTGGGGCCATCATGGCCGCCACGCCTTTGCTTGGTGCATTTGTGGCCTGGGCTTACAAAGAGCCTCGATTCGCGTTGCTCATCCCGATTGCAACGCTTCCCCTTCTGGCATTTGCTGTGACTTTCCCATCGCGAGTTCTTGCTCTTCAACGTTTGCAGTTCGGAAGGGCCGCCATTCCTGATCAAGCTGCGAAGTTCGTCGCGCCATTCGCTGCGATCGGTTTTGCGCTGTTTGGTTTGTCATACTGGAGCTTCCCGCTCTCAGCTCTTCTTGCTTCGGTCGTGGCAATTGCACTTTTCCAAATTGCCGTTCCGTGGAGGCCGCGACTTCGATTCAATCGTGCAATCTCGCGGAATCTTATTACTTTTGGCAGTTTCATCATGCTGACCTCGTTGGCACGATTTATTGCAAGTTCAGTTGACGTCGCCTTTGTCGGGTTATTCGGCGGCGCAGCCGCGGCTGGCCTCTACGTCGTCGCGTCATCATGGGGAATCTTCCTTTCCTCCAGCCTCTCCGGATTGATCAGTGACGTGACGTACCCATTGTTTGCCAAGATTCGGGATTCCAAGGAGCGTCTTGGAAGAGCCTTGCGACTTGCAATTCGCTACTACGGGGGGGTCTCAGCTTACCTCAGCTTCGGAGTGCTATTGTTCGCTCCTCGGTTCGTATTAACAATCTTGGGCGCGAGTTGGGAGGCATCAATCCTACCGATGCAGATCCTCTGTGTTTCCGGCCTACTTATCGGTCTTTCCGGAACCCTATTCGATGCCCTCATCGCAGCCGGAGAACCAAAAGAGGTTTTTGCCATCTCCCTCCTTGCCGTAGCGATTCTGGCCATCGGTCTTCCATTTGGAATTCTTCGAGGGGGTCTGGTCGGCGCAGCAATTGTCCTTGACGCCAGTTCCGGCGTCCCCGTCCTCCTGGGCCTTTGGCTGGTGGGAAAAAGGCTCTCTCTGCACCCTACGAGCCTCGTGCAACCATTCGCAAAACCCCTCGCGGCGGCAGTCGTGAGTGTCTCAATTTTGTTTCAGGTGGAACGAAGTGTTGGCCTCGGATTAACGGAATTTTGTCTCCTAATTGGTTTCTATTCCATCCTGTACGCAGCCCTCCTGGCCGTCCTAACCAGGGGCTCCGCCATCCGAGAGGGTCGCGACCTCATTCATCTTGTGCTCGCGAAGCCTGGTCCGAAATGATGAGATCGGACTCAGTTGGCCACCTGGGCAAGGCGCAACCTCGGGTTCTGTTTCTCACCCCTTACGCATTTCGCGGATCGGGAGTGTGGACTTTCGTCACGAACCTACGGAAAGAACTTGAGACCCAGTCCGTTGAGACAAGCTTACCGGATTTCACGGCCCGGACCGTACCTTCGGTCTTGAAAAGCGCGTTAGTATGCGTCAACACCTTCACCAGCGTTTGGCGGCGACGGCGATCGATTGACATCATTCATTGCCAACAGCTCTACCTGCAGTCATTCGTAGCATGTTTTCTCGGCCGCGTGCTAGGCAAAGCCACCCTCATCACCGTGCACGGACTACCGCCTAGATCTCCAGGGCTGCGTGGTGCTTTCCTCAGACTAGTGGAACTACTCTCGGTCAAAATCTGCAATACGATGGTTTGCGTCGCAGACTCGCTCAGAAAGCAACTTGGAACTGGTACGGTCATCTCGAACGGGGTAAGAGTTGCATCTATTCGTTCGGCGATGCTTCCGCGAGACGAGGTCCGGAGAAGCCTAGGCATTGGAGACGAGTTTGTCGCGGTCTTCGCTGGAAGGATAACGCAAGACAAAGGTTGTTTGGTCCTCTTTGAGGCCGCGGAGCGCATCCTAATCTCTGGAGAGGTACGTCTACGGCTACTTCTATTTGGTCCTGTAGAAGAAAAAATTCGAGCTTTAGTGAGCTCCCGCCTCCAGCAGTCGCAGGGACGATACACCTACATGGGAGAGTTGGATGAGCCGTGGAGATTCTACGGAGCCGCCGACGTGTTTCTCCTCCCTTCGTTTCGGGAGGGAATGCCGATGAGCGTGCTCGAAGCAATGGCGGCTGGCTTGCCCATCATCGCGACGCCGGTCGGGGACATTCCCGAAGCGATCTCCGAGGGGAAGACTGGCTGGCTTGTCCCCGTTGGCGACGGAATCGCTCTCGGAAAGGCAATCGTGGCGGCCTCGTTGGCTGCGCGCAGAGAGGAGATCGGTAAAGAAGCGGCACGGGTTGCAACGGCCCGTTTTGATCTTTCGGCGACAACTCGGGCATACCTCTCACTTTACTCCGACTTGATCAAGTCGCTTCGGGGATGAATTGAGGCGTTGTCCCTGATATCCTCGGCGCGCCACATGAGGTGCCAGACGAACTAAAACATGAAAGACCTAAGGACCTTTCCGAATCGAAGCGCCGATTGAATTCGCGGTAGAAAAGACGTTGGTCTCTCCCACTCGCCTTAAGAACATGCGGAGCGGTTCGAGATCGCTGCCACAGGCCCTAGAGAGCCAACTGGGCAGGTCTCGCCGACTACCGACGAGGTCCACCGCCTCCCACGGGTGTATTAGGAACGACACATATTTGCTGACCGACCTGCCCACCGCTCTTAGTGTATCCTCGACTGAATGGGAATTCAGGTATCCGAGACCGAGAGGGGTTCCGAGTTGGAATGGATTCTCGGTCAAAGGAAGCTCTATCACAGAACTGGACCCCCGAATATCGATATCGCGTGTGGAAGGAGAATACGGCTCACGTGGAGCGCCGCGATGGTCATAGGCGCGGAGGAGACGCCGTTTCCTCAAGCTCCTACCTGGCAGTACCGATGAATCGAACGGAATGCCCAGTTCTTCCAGAACGCGAATCGTATTACCATCTGCCCCGAAGTTAGGAGCCCGAAACATTCTCACGGGCCGCTCGGTAAGGTCAGATACAAACCGAATCGCGCGTCGAATTGTGTTTCGCTGAAATTGGAGCGGTCTGGAGCACAGCAGCCGATGGGTGTATCCGTGACTGCCGACCTCGTGTCCGTGTGAGACGATTTTCTTAACAATAGTTGGATTATCACGGGCGACCTGACCTAGCACGAAAAAGTCGACCGGGATCTTGAGTTCGTGAAACAAATTCAAAAGCTGAGGAAGGGCTTCTAGCAGACCTCTATGCGATTTGGCGAAGTATTCAGAGATATCGGGCTCGACGTCAACCGAGACCCAGATAATCGGCACGGGTTACGCTCCATCATAGATTGAGCAAAATTCTTGTGCGACCAAATCCCAGGTATAGTGGTGGGCTACGGTCTCATACCCAACTTGGCCCAGCGAGTCGCGCAAGTGGTGATCCGCATGTAGGCGAGACAAGGCAGCGACTATTTCGGTCTCGTTGTTGCGAACCAATATGCCTGACTTCCCATCTTCCAAGACTTCGGGAATGGCGCCAACCCTGGAAGCGATAACAGCTTTTCTCGCCAACATTGCCTCCAACATTGAAAGAGGCAGTCCCTCCATGAAGCTTATGTGGGCGTATACGTCGCATGCGTGCAGATAAGGTGCCGGGTCCATCGTCTCCCCGACCAGGACGATTCGAGCATCTGCTCGCGCTGCGGCTACCAAAGTGCGCAGCTCCCGGAGATAGGGTCCCCCACCTACAACAAGCAGCCTACTCTCGGGCACGTGATTCGAGAAGCCCTCGAATGAGTGAATCAAGAGTTTCACCCCGGCGACCTTGGCGGGCCAGTGAAGAGGTCCAATGAAGGTTGCTACGAAGCAACCTTCTGGAATCGCCAGGAAACGACGAGACTCTAGGTATGCTCCGACTCGCACGGTAGCTCCGGGGCTGATCTTCTTTACGGTGACGTTTGCCGGAACTTTGCTACGAAGATCGCGGGCAATCTCGTCGCTGACGGCCGTAACCACGTCACATTTTGCCATGAGCTTTGAGATGAACCACGAAGAGAGCAGGGGCTCGCGAGCTTGAGGTGTATGTATGGTGAACACAACTTTGACTCGTCTGTGAAAGGTCTTGTACAACACGGCAGGCAAGAGGGTGTGCCAGTGAGCGTGAGCATGTAGTACACGTGGCCGGTAACGAAGTAGCCAAATCGCGGCGCGAATCACGAAAAGGGGTTTGGGGCCGCGCAGCATCGTCGTCCGGCCAGGGATTCCGCCGATATTCACCAAAAGCTCGCAATCGACCCCTAACCTCCGCAAATTGTCCGAGAGAGACATTGCAAACGAGGAGATGCCCCCAATCCATGCCGGCCCATAGGGAGAAATCATCGCGACCTTGCGCTGGTCCACACTCTACCCCACGTACCAAATCGACAGTTTTCCCGAGTCATACACTTCGTAGTCTGTGTTGTGCACGAGCACGAGAAATCCGCTTGGGCGATCATAACCATACGACTGAAATTCGAGTGGGATTCGCATATCGACGACGACAAAGTGGACCCCGTAGGTCTGGAGATCTCGTGCCGCGAGTGAAGGGGCAGTGTAACCCAGGATTTCTTCCCAGTCAAATTCGGCGGTGGGGATGTTTACGGGGACGAAAATCGAATCGGTATTGAAGGAAATCGTAGCCAGGTCCAGCGGCCGAATCTCTAGCTGCTTGGGATCAACGAAACCCCACAAGAGCTGTTGGGGACTTGTCCAGTGAAGGGAGGCTCCTCCGAGGGGCAACACTGCTCGACCAGAGGAGGCTGCGAGTTGACCGCCCATAAGACCATCATTCGAGAGAATTGTGCCCGATGTCATGAATTTCAGGTACGTTCCGGTCTGATATGCCAGGGAAGGGACCGCAGCGTCCGTGGGATATCGTTGACGCCAGTAGTCTTTCATGACCCAAGAGGTCGCCAGCGAACCCAGGACCAAAATTGCGATTCCTGCTGACAGGAGTTTCCTCCGGTTCGGTCGGACTTCACGAATCCAAAGAAGGCCAACAACAAGGAGTATGACGAAGAACAGGAAAAGAAATTCCGCGATGTAGTCCCTGAGCGGCAGTAGCGGGAGGAACAGCACCACAGCGGTCAACAAGAACTTGTCGGCAACCTCTTTCGGCCTGCGCCAAGTTTGTGCTACCAGTCCCACGCCCGCGAATGGAATTAGAGGCCCAACCTTTCCAGCCAAGCTGAAACCCATGTTGGCTAGCACAACGGGGAATGAGGATCCTGAGAAGACGCCTTTCCCATATTGCTCTACCACGTTCGCGCCTCCGATTCCAGGGTACGCGAATTGGACGTAGAACACCGAGACGAATCCCATCACGCCCGAAAGGAAAAGTGCATACCGAGACGGTCGCTCGTAGCGGGCGAGAGCGAACCTTAACTTCTGTGTCACTTTGTGGAACGGGATCGCAAACAAGTACGCAACAAGAATGAAAAATGCCAGAATGCCCATTCTATGAATACTCGTGAGCAACACGATTAGCACTATCGCCAGTACGAACCAGAGAAATCTTCGGGTACGCAAATGTCCTGAAAGGAGAAGCACCATGATCGGCACAAGACCAACCACAAAACCTCGTGAGGAGCCCACCCAGAAAGTGTCTTTTAAGTAGTAGGGAGTGAGCGAAAAAAGTGTGGCCACTAACAGAGCAAACACGTCGTCCCTCCGAACACTCCGAGCAGCAAGGTACGCGCCGAACCCACCCACCACCGCGATAATCCAGCCGAAAAGAAGCATCGACGCTTCCGACGCAATGCCCAGAAGCGACATCGAGGCAAATGTGAACGGCATGGCGCTTGGATAAGAAAGGGCGTACAGTCCGAAGTAGGAGAGTGGATGTAGGATCCAGGCAGCATGACCGTCCTGCACGAGACCTGTCGTGAGGGTGTGAACGAAGGTCGTATCCGCTCCAAGTTCATGACCAACGTCAAGTGGATAGCGGAATAGTATGTTGCCGCCGGCCAAAACTAGGAGCAAACAGTATACGACTTTCTTCGGGAGGATCATCGGGCCCACTCCATAAAGAGGATTTTTAGCCGAACCACGTTCTCCCGAGAGAAACGCGTCCGCACCAATTCGCGGTTGCGACGCCCTAGCTCCTCACGGAAGTCTCGATCCAGCCCAAGTCTAGCAATCCCTTGAGCTATCCCTTCAGAGTCACCTTCGTCGACCAAGATTTCGGGCACAAGCTCTGGGATCCCGGCATGTCGCGTTGCAACGACGGGAAGACCATAGGACATCGCTTCCATGAGGGCAACTGGGAGACCTTCTCGATCCCCGGAACGACTTTTCTCCGATGGCAAGCAAAAGATTGTGGCAGTGCGATAGGACTCTTGAAGATCAAAATCATTTAGGCGACCGAGTATGCGGACACGGTCACCAACTCCGATCGCTTTGGCAAGGCCAGCGACATTGAGCGGGCCGGCCCCAACCAACCATACCTCGTAATTCTCGGGGAGCTTACCTAGGGCCTCAAACAGAGTACGATGCCCCTTTTTCTCAACAAAACGTGCAACCGTGAGGACGATGATTCGGCTACTGTCTTCGGTCTTTGCCCGGGTCAGGGACGGGAGGTCGGCAAAAAGGGGGACGACGTGGACTTTGGCTGGTTCAACTTCATACACTCCACAGAGCACTTCTCTGTTGTACTCGGCGACTGCAACGATTCCCTTTACAAATTTTAGGGCCCTTCGGAATAAACGAGGATTGGGGTTGTTATACAACTCATAAGCATGAATCGTAACACTTACTGGATCATCACAGAGCCGACTACAGAAGTAGCCGACAAAGAATTTGTGATCGCCAAAGTGGCAATGAATCAGACGCAGTTTCTCTCGTTGGGCAGTCCTCGCGACAAAAACCGCAAGGGCAAAGTCCATCAGCCCGCCAACCAGAAAGGCTTCCCGCAACACGTCGAGATACCGATACGAATTCGTCATAAGCGATTGAAAATGCATTAGGAGCAGGGTTGGCAACGAGGGCCTATGAACGGGCCAACCGGCATCGGGGTTGTACGGCCCAGGGCCAACTTTGGTCGGAAAGAGGTGGACGACGACACCCTGGGCAAGTAGTTCCCGCACTTCTCGATAAACGAAACTCTGTAGCCCATCAGCCATGGACACGATGTATCCAACCTGCAAAGTTGGGCTCTGATTCTGAATCATGTCCTCGCTAACCCCAGTGGTTTGTCGCCGTCATCGAGAAAACGTAGGATCCTCGCGGGAACACCGGCGACGACTGCTCTGAAGGGCACGTCTTTCGTGACGACAGCACCTGCCCCAACAATGGCCTGCTCCCCTATTGTCACGTTGGGCAGGATAATCGCGCCCGTCCCAATCCACGCGTCTTTCCCCACAACGATTCGTCCGCGTACCGGTTTCACATACGTTGGAGAAATCCTAGACTGGTTCGGGTCCGAGGATGTAACAAACGTAACCCGAGGGCCAACGGCCACACGGTCCCCAATAATCAGTTTGTCCGAATTGTCCGCCAGAATCTCCGCGACAATCATGTCCTCTCCGATGTACACACCGTCGCCGATCTGGAATCCGCACGCTCGAAAGAGTCCAACCCGAAGATAATTCCCGGGGACATGCTTTGCTATAGTCTTGAAAAGCCGCTTCATCAGAGGTCTCACTCGGCGGCCTCCCGGAGAGGAGCGGCGATTCGCGCCTTGATGGCACCGAGGCTTGCCGGCCAATCCTCGATGAACCTGACAATGAAGCCCGTCACGTCGATCTTGTCCCGCAGAAGTGCTTGGCGCTTGGCTGCCCAGGAGCTTTTCAGATCCGGAATAGCAAAAACCTGGCCGACGCGGTCCATAGCCCCGTCCAGTGAAGTCTCCCAGAAACCCAGTCCATATTTTTGCTCTTGATCATCGAGGTAACCCCGGCTCGAGTTCGAAATGAATATCCACGGGGTTCCGAGAACTCCCGCCTCTGAGGCCATGGTTGCTCCTTCGCCGATGTAGAGGGATGAAAAGAATAGAAGGTCGTGGATTCGTTCGAGCGGAATCCCCAGAACAAAGTCATTCAGCTCGCTGGGTAGTTTGCGCTCAGACGTAATTAGGACTCGCCCGTACGTACCGAGGTGACGAATGAACGACAATATGGTGACCGGATCACGGAATACCAGTCCGTCTGCTCGAATATCGTGACTCGAATCCCAGGAAGCGAACCGAACGACGATGAGCCTTTCGTCTCGGCTCGCCCCGATCAGATCAAGAACGCTCGCCTGTGGTTTGAACCGAAATGGATGGAGATATGCAAGTTCCTTGTAGCCTTCATATCTCACATGCTTGGTTCCAAGATCCTCTGAAAATACCGAGGGAGTGCACACGGCATCGGTAAAAGGCAACATTGTCCTCAGAACAGCGACCGCAATCTCTGTGTCGCTGAACGCAATGTGTGGAATTCCTCTCATAGCGCTCGCCTGCGCTGCATATGGCGAACCGGTGCTAACGACCATGTCTGTCTGGGCTTCTTTCAAAAAACGCACTAGACGGATGTCCTTGGATGGGGTATCGAGTAGCTTCCATCCCATGCTCGACACATTTCGGCCAACAACACGAAAATCAATGTCGTAAGCGGCCAATAACTGCAAGGTCGATTCCTTGTCGATCGCAGCGACGTCGACGTGGTGACCTCGGAGGGTGAGTTCTGCGATGGAGTTACGGAACAGATGGACATGGGCGGGATGGCCAACCACGAACATCGTTCTCAACGGGGCCATCCCCTTGGGCACGACTCGACACCGCAGGTGAGCAGCGCCTCAAAAGGATACAAATTGTCGGAGCCCTCAATTGTTCGACCGCTCATCCTGCCAATTTCCTCCCTACCTTGTATCCCGTCCTGAGTGCGCGGATAACAAGAGGACGATACACTCTTTCGAAACGCCCCGGGTTGATCATCGCTCCCCCGAATCTACGCTTGAACTCCGCAGGACCATAGGCTGCCCCTGGTGGACCGGCCCCTCCGAAGTCGAACGTCCTGCAACCTTCGAGCATGCCCCGCATGAGAATCTCCCACACCAATAGCTCGTCTGCGTGGTGCTGTCGTCCATCGTCAGAAGAACCGGTGTACCAATCGTACAGTGTGTCTCGCCAGCGCAGAACAAACCGGACAGCGCACAAAGAGCCGGACAAAGATGCCATGAGGCACCACAATTGTCCTCGCGGAGCGAGGATCGAAATCGCATTCTCGAAGAGAACCTGAGGGGCAAGGGGAACTTTCGCTCGGTCGTGCGTTTCCCGCAACAGGCCGTAGGCCGCTTCGACGGCGGCGGAACTCAGGTCATGGACTTCCATTCGACTCTGTTCAGCAAGGCGGAGGCCTTTCCGTCGCGCCTTCGACATTTTGCCGAGGAGAGCTTTCTGTCCCTGCGTAAGGTCGATTAAGTAGTTGATGTGATCTTCCCAGCGGTACCCGGCCGTTTCGAAGATGTTCTTGTCCTCCGGCGGTTGCAGATTTCTGATTTGGCTCATTGATGTTTTTTGGCCCGCTAGCGAATCGAGCGCACCTAGTAGGTCTGGAAAGGCCAGGGGGTCGCCGAGGGGACCACCAACGGTGAGCGAGCGGGAGGCGAATCTTGCAATGGGGCCTGAAGCATACGTTACGAAAACGCACGCGAGGAGAGCCCGGATCCCCGTAGCATCCTCCACTGCGAGTACGTGAGGCTCGTAACCTCGAGTCCTCGAGTAGACCTCCATTAAGGCGGGACTTTGAAAAATATTCGCGGCCTGTGCACCCTCAAGAAACCCTGTCCACGAACGAACCGGAATCGAACTCGAAACGACCATTGCACTAGGCCCCCCAAGTGCGCGTGGCGAAGTCTCGAATTGACACAGCATCGAGGTCTCCCGTCACCGAGAAGGCGAAGGCGCTGTTACGTGGCCATTGTCCTGATCGGGGGCCGTTCTTGATGAGCCAGTCTGCGACACTTGATAGGGAGGCAACCCACGCGCCACAATCAGCGGATCTTTCCAGAAGCAGTTCGAGGGCGGACTCATAGATGTGAAACCGCTCTGGGTGGACCTGCAGGACTAGATGCGATCCGGTTGAGAGAGCGTTCTGCATCATCGCTTCGAATGCGTGCCAGAGACCCGTGGGGTTGCGGAGCCCAAGGCCATCAATCAGAATCTCGTCATCGGGGAGAGACACCGGAATTTCGACGGGCGTCTCATGAACGGACGAGATCTGAGGAGCTTGTTTCCGACCATACCTCGAAATTGCCAAGTCCTTTGCTTCGTCAGCGAGGCGACTGCCCTCCGGTAGAGCGAGGGAGGAGGTGCTTGAGTCGAACGTGAAATCTGCCCTGCGAAGAAGAGCAAGGGTCTCGTCATCGATCTGAAGGTAGGGAGCCCGGAACCCAGTTCTTACAATTCCTCGGCTCTCAAACACACGACAAGCCGAATCAAGATCAGCCCGTTTTTCCTCCGTCGAGAGGCCGAGATAGGACACATGTCGGTATCCGTGAATCGCAAGGTCCGCGCCCGCGAATCGGCGCGCAAGCGTTGGGTACCGCTCGAGCAGAGAAGCAGTGACGGGAATCGTCGGCTTGCATTCCCATCGATCAACCATCGTGACTAGTCTCTGCAGACGGGACAAAATTCGTTCGGGGCTGACGCCGTATCGGATTGGGAGAAGCGATGCCCTCCGCACGGTCCCAAAGACTCCTTTGCCAAGCGATCCGGTAATCACTAGATCACGCTCAGCGCAATTGCGGTCGCCCCGCTCAGCATGTAAAGTCCCAGGAGAACGAGGACGAGGGTTTTTTCGTGCATGGGCCTCTTCGAGAGAAGCCAGTACGCAAGAGTGTACATGCCGGCTCCGTCAGGCGGTTGAAGGGAGCCGTCCGAACGAATCACCGGATTCCGGCACGCGAGCTTTCGTTTCCCGTTCTCCTTATGGAACCCATAGTAGGTTGTCGCAATTGCCTCATAGAAGGCGGGAGCGATTACGACCAAACCGTAGAACTCAATGTGTCCAAGAATTACTCCGGAAGCAAGGGCTGCGCCAAGTCCAAGGGTTCCGATGTCCCCAATGAAAATACGAGAGGGGTATCGGTTGAATACATACAGGCCGAGTGATGAGCCGGCGATCGCTGCAAAAATCAACGAAGCGTAATCTGGGCTGTGGCGGAGCGTCACAACCGCAAGGAGCGAAACTGAAGCAATGGCAATTTGGCCGCTTTCGAGTCCGTTGTAGCCGGCGGACATGTTCATGGCATTGGCGAAGCCGGTGACACCGATCGGAACGAGGATCAGCCAATACAGCAGGTGAACCCCTGAAGGGAAGCTGATCTGGAAGCCCAGGGGAAGATTGATCGTCTCCGGTCCAAGATGGACGAGCATAAGCGGCAGAGCGGCAAAGGATACCGCCACGGCTTTGAGCCGCTGTCTAATATTCGAGATGTCATCGATGAGGCCAATCATTCCCGCCATGAAGAACACGCTAATTGCAGCGAGGAATGGCGGTTCTGCAACATTTCCCAGGAGTTTTTGCAACCCAACAACGAGAGACAGGCTCACGGAAAACGCAAACAGAGCTGCAATCCCGCCCAGTTCAGCGACCTCGGGCTTAGAGGCCTTGTTTACATCCTTACCGACCATTCCGCCTGCCTTCATTTTTCGAATGAGTGGCGGCATGACAACTAAGACGAGGCCGAACGCAAGGCCAAGCGCGACAACTGCCCCCACCCCATCGGTGAGGTCAATGCTTGGGAGCACGACTAACTCGTGTCCACTGGCCGGGCTCATCGCTGGCTCATCTCGACGGGGATGCACCCTTCTCCGAGCCTATTTCAAGGCTACCCGGTGGTTCTCACACCCGATTCCAGGGGATGGTCCGACTCGAACTGGCCTGACAAAGTTTCAAAGACAGAGGAGCATGCCGGGCTGACAGAATGGCTGCCCGAATTCATCCGAGTGCCGACGTGTCTGCTCAAGCGAGGGTGGGAGAGGGTTCCTCTGTCTGGCACTGGGCCCAAGTCCGCGAAGGCGCACGCATCGGGTTGCGATGCAATATTGGCAAGGATGTGTACGTAGACACGTCCGTCGTGATCGGAAACGATTGCAAAATCCAAAACTTCGCAACCCTCTATCGAGGGGTTACAATCGGAAATCGTGTTTTCGTCGGACCGCATGCTTGCTTCACCAACGATCTCTACCCTCGCGCGGTGAGTCCCGATTGGCAAGTCGTACCGACGAAGGTCGAGGACGGTGCCTCCGTAGGTGCGAACGCCACGATCCTCTGCGGACTCACCATCGGGAGGAACGCCATGGTCGCGGCAGGGGCCGTCGTCACCAAGGATGTCCCGCCGCACGCGCTTGTCGCGGGAGTCCCTGCGAAGATCATCGGCTGGGTGTGCGAGTGCGGTCGCCCCCTCGATGCGAAATTCCGCTGCGCCCATGATGGGAAATCATACCCGGAATTGTCCTCGAAACGCAGGTCTCGTTCCCGCTCCCGGAAGTGACCGGGGAACGTTCATTACCCGGATGCCGTTCGCGCGGCGATGATCCCAATCGCCCGGCCGATCCTCGGGGACGAAGAGGTCGCGGCGGTCAAGGAGGTCCTCGCCTCCGGAATCCTGGCCCAAGGCCCGAAGGTCAAGGCCTTCGAGTCAGCGTTCGCCAAGGACGTCGGACGTAAACACGGCATCGCCGTTGCGAATGGGACGGAAGCCCTCCACATCGCACTCGCGGCGCATGGCATCGGTGAGGGGAACGAGGTCCTCATTCCACCGCTCACCTTCTTCGCGACCGCGTCGACGGTCCTCCAACGCGGGGCGAAGCCGGTCTTCGTCGATGTGGTACGAGATTCCTACAA
>Ga0209375_1001105_pt1 | contig 20919 bp, 19 predicted proteins | sample GraSoiAngelo_131_FD_185888 | JGI IMG/M metagenome (GOLD analysis project Ga0209375, IMG submission 185888) | Grasslands soil microbial communities from the Angelo Coastal Reserve, California, USA - 14_0929_02_30cm (SPAdes) (version 2) | ecosystem: Environmental > Terrestrial > Soil > Grasslands ... | reverse complement strand
CACGGTCGAGCAAGCGGGGCTTGGGGGTAGGCCGTCGGCGTCTCATGAACGGCGAGCATGGAGGACGATAGCGCGCCGGACCGGCGCAACGCAAGAATGCACGACGCTGATGTCACCGAAAGGTCACACCGCTGAGCGCCGGCGCGGACCGGGGTGGCGGTCCCACGACAACCGCGGCCCGTCCATACACCACAGCCTTGCGGAGGTTTTGCGGGCGGTGTATCACGAGTCCGGCGACAAAGAAATCGGAGAGGAGATCATCGTGGCGAACTACATCCCAAGCCCCAGGCAGTGGGTGCGCGAGCAGGTCGAGCTCTACGAGGGCAGTGGCGGGAAGGAAGGCACCACGCTCCGCGACACCGGGCTGCCGGTGATCATCGTGACCCACACCGGCAACAAGACGGGCGCGATTCGCAAGACGCCGCTGATGCGCGTCAAGGACGGCACCAGCTACGTCCTCGTCGGCTCGCTGGGAGGAGCGCCGAAGCACCCGGTCTGGGTCTACAACCTGCGCGCCAACCCCGCCGTGGAGCTTCGCGACCACACCACCGTCCAGACGATGCGGGTCCGCGAGGTCAAGGACGAGGCCGAGCGGGCGCGGCTATGGAAGCTCGCCGTCGCGGCGTATCCGCCGTACGAGGAATACCAGGCGAAGACCACGCGACGGATCCCGGTGTTCATCGCAGAGCCCAAACGCTAGAGGAGCGCGCAACCGTGAAAGTCGTCGATGCCATCGCCCGCATTCTCAAGATCGAGGGCACGGAATTCCTGAGCGCCTATCCGACGACCGCGGTGATCGAGGCCGCGGCCAAGGCTGACATCCGGCCCGTGCTCTGCCGCCAGGAACGCGTGGGCGTCGGCATCGCCGACGGCTATGCGCGCGTGAAGAACGGCAAGACGCTCGCGGTCTTCTGCATGCAGTACGGCCCCGGGGCCGAGAACGCCTTCCCCGGCGTGGCCACCGCATACTCCGATTCCACGCCGATGCTGCTCCTGCCGCTCGGCCACCCGCGCGACCGTGCCCAGGTCTTCCCCTTGTTCAGCTCGGCGCGCACGTACGCGTCGGTGACCAAGTCCGTCGAGACCATCACCGTGGGCAGCCAGGTCGTGGACGTCATGCGCCGGGCCATCAGCCTGATGCGCATGGGCCGCCCGGGCCCGGCGATGGTCGAGATCCCCGCCGACATCCTGAACGAGGACGTGCCCGAGACGTTGATCGATGCGTACCGCCCGGTCAAGGTGACGTCGGCTGGCGCCAATGTCCGCGACGTCGAGACGGCCGCCCGGGTGCTTCGCGACGCGCGGCGGCCGGTGATTCACGCCGGTCAGGGTGTGCTGTACGCCGAGGCGTCGGATGATCTGCTCGAGCTGGCCGACCTGCTCCAGGCTCCGGTCATGACCACGATGGAAGCCAAGAGCGCGTTCCCCGAGGATCACCCGCTCGCGCTCGGCACCGGTGGCCCGGCCGTGACCGGACACACCTTGCAGTATCTCCGCGAGGCCGACGTGGTCTTCGGCATCGGATGTAGCTTCACCCGCCACGGGATGGCGGCCAGTATCCCGGCCGGCAAGACGCTCATCCACGCCACCAATGACGAGCGCGACCTCAACAAGAACTACGCGGCCGAGTACCCGCTCCTGGGGGATGCGCGTCAGCCCTCAGCTTTCAGGAAAGAGCGCACCCGCGGGTGCGCTCTTGGCCGTCCAGCGTGAGACTAGACGCTAGTTGATGTCGCCCGAATTCCCATCGATCGAGTTGACCCATGAACCGTTATCGCCGGCGTGGTAGACCCAACCCCACCACGCGAGGTCGAAACCCAATGTGCTCGAGAAGTAAAAGGTCGTCCAGTCCCGGTAACCAGGGCAAGCAGCCCCACCCACAACGCCAGGCAAGATGACGCACATGTAGTTAAACGTTCCGATGTTGCCACTGGTTCGGTAGTCGGGGGGGTCTTTGAGCGTCCCAGTAAACACCGTACTCCGGTAGCCCCCTTCGAACGTCCCGGTCACCCCAGCCGCAACAGTATCGTTGGTATCCGGATCGAAAAAACCGGGGCTCTCACCCGGAACCGTCACGAAGGATCCCATGTACTTGAGAACGGCACAGAACGTGTCCGGGTTCTCGCTCAACTGCCAGACCTGGATTCTACGGTGGACCTCATCGTAGGCCCAGTAGTTGCCAAACTCCCCAGAATCGGCGTCACCGATGATGTGCTGGATGACGTTGATCACCAGCCTGGCTCCGGTCGTGTTGCACTCGGCGGCGTTCAGTTGCGTCCCAAAATTGAGGTGCTCGGAGGGTTTTGCCACCGCCTGTTGAACCAGCAGCAGCCAAAACAGGAACAGCGGAAGATAGATTCTTCGCATTGCCGTTCTCCTTCCGGTCGCAAAGGCCGTGAGCCAGAAACCTAAGGTTTGTCCAGAAGATCCCTTCTGGAACTTCCATGTCCTCAGCAAAGCGCGTGCCCGCCTGGGAGCGTTCTTCTGGCGGTCGCGGCTGTGATCAACTCGAGCGAACCGCGGAGCCTTCGGCAAGCTGAGCAAGTGGCGGTGCGAGCGAGTGAAACCGCCGTCGGCGGCGCGCAAGAACAACGACGGTCCGCGAGGAACAGGGACAGCCGCGGCACCGAGAAAGTCGGGTGCAGCTGCAAGGGGTATGGCGCCGACACCATGGCGCTGCTGCCATAGAGCCGGCCGGCGGGGCGGTCCTTCAGATCAGGCGCAGTCCTTTGCCGAGATTGCCGCTCAGGTCACGACGCCCGGAATTCCGCGGCCTCGATACTGTAGCGCTTCGTCTTGAGGTGCAGGGTCTTGTAGTCCACCCGGAGGAGCCGAGCTGCCTCGCTCTTGTTCCCCCGCGTGGCGTGAAGGGCCAAGCAGATCGCCTGTCGCTCCGCCTCGGCGGCGGCGCGGTCGGCGATCTCCTTCAGGGAGGGGCGCACCTCTTTTCGTCGTCTGTCGCCGGATCTCATGGTGGCGCAGATCAACCCTCGCAATTCGCGGACCAGTGAGCGCGTTCCCGTCAAACCCCGAACGCGCAGTCCGGCAACGGCGTAGCGATCACGCCGGTTATGGTTGATTCGACCAACAGAGCGGCAAAGGTTCGCCCGGCGACGGGATTTCCGGCCTGGGCTCCATTGAGAGTGAGAGACCTGGGGATCATCACGTTCTCCGGGTACACCCCCGGGGCCACATTGATTGGGTTGCAACTGAAATCGTCGACTGCGGATTGAATTGTCGGGTAGGGAGGGGTAAAGGGTGCGACGTTGCAGGTTGCGGCCTGTGCCGTGCTTTCGCCGAGCGTCAAGACGGTCGCGAAAGCCGTCACGATCGCGAAGAACCCTAGCAACTTCGTCTTCACTTCCATCACATCCTGACTGATCCGTGCCCTCGTCAAAGACAATACTGATCCTGACGACGGTGCCGGAGAGCGGAGTGATGGGCGGAAAGCTGTTGCGAGTAGGCGACGGGATCCCACCGCTTGCGGATCCAGACATTACCCTGCGGATCTGTGAGCACGTTCGTCATGGTCCAGCGAGTCGGCGACGCCGAGCCAGTCGAATCCGCTCTCCTCGACCTCGCGGCACAGCCCGCCGAACCCGGCGAGCGACTCTGGCAGGAGAACGATTCCGAAACGGACGGCGGTGGTCGCCACGGGCTTTAGCATCCGGTGAGGTACGGCGCGCGGATCAGCGAGCTTTTCGCGGGCAACGGGGCGCCTCCCGGCAGACGTGCGGGAGGACGGAATCCGGCCTCCCGCACGTTCCGCGTCGGCGAGGCTACTGGATCACGATGGTGCCGCTCGTTAGGCTGCCCGTTATGCTGTACCCGTCAGTTAAGACGAGGGTAAAGACCCCAGGCGCAAGGTTGCCATTATCGACGGCGATCATCGTGAAGCCGACCGGCAGCCCGTTATTCACACCGGTACCGATGATGGTAACCGCCTGCCGGCCCTCGTCGGCGGCAAAAGTTGCCGAGGTTATAGTCGTCGACTTGAAGTCAGTCCCGGAACCCGGATCACTGTGTTGTACGTTGTCGGCTTCTTCGACACCATCGTCATTCCCAGGGCACCCGTTCTTGTGGAAATGGACGTGGGCGTTGCCTCCATGTTGCCCGTTCATCTCCCCATCGCCGTGAGCGCTCGAGCAGCCGTACGGTTCGAAATCGAACGTGATCGTGCCTGCTACCGTGCCAAACTTAAAGGCGTCGATGTTCTCCGTGTAGCCGTTAGGATACGGTTCACCGACGCGGATGCCCAGGAAGGAATCGCCGGGGAGGATACGGCTGTTGGGGTACTCAACGAGGATCATGGCCCACGTCTTGGGAGTAAAACCAGGCAGAGGCACGCCGGGCAGCGGCCACGTTGGGCCGGAGTAGGTCCACAGGGCATTGCCGCTGTTGATGGCGTCCCATTCCTGCCAGTCGTTCTGAAGGACGAGCGCGTTGTTCCTGGGCACGAAGGTCAGGCGACGCTGGAACGCCGTGCTGGTGCCAGTGAAGTCGACGTTGAACTGGAGGTAGCCAGAGCGCGTCGGGTCTGAGCCGTTGCCTGCCGAAGGCTTGTAGGTGGAGTAACGTAGTGTAGTGATGTCGGCAAGCTTGATGCCGCCGAACTGGTATGTCGCCAAGTTTGGCCGGCGATTAAGAACGGTGCTGATCTGCACGCTACCGACGCCTAGCGGCGGCGTTTGCCCGGCACCGTCGTAGTAGGGGCACGGGCCGTACTGGCAGATGACGAACGATCCCATGGTGTTGTCGATGAGGTCCTTGACATCATCGTAGAAGAACCATTTCCGATCGCTGTGCGCGGCTCCGCAGCTTGGTGCAGCAGGGGGCGGACCACATCGCGCCAGGTCATTCGCCGTGACAACGACCGTGGTGTTATACGGCCCCGACGCCGCCCTCGCCAGTCCGGCCAAAGCGCACAAAGCGATTGTGACGGCCAAGAGAGCGAAACGTTTCATGGATCCCCTCCGTTGCGGCCAGTAGGCACTTATCGCTCCGGTCCTTCCTGAGACACTAAATTAGTTGAGCGGTCCCTGAGAGACCCTACGGCAGATTTGTACTGCGGATGTCGCCTTGATTTCCCCCGCGATCGGCTGAAGCGTTCTTCCACTCATGCTGGAGGAGCTGCTGATCGCCGGCGCTGTAGTGGAAGGCGAACGTGGTCACGGGGCACGTCGCAGGGTAGCAGGGGGTGAAGTGAGAGTTCACGAAACCGGTAGTTGTGCACGGCAAGTTGGGAAAGTCCGCAACGCAGGAAGAATCAGTCGACGTCTGTGTCGTGCCTGGTGGAAGGGGAATGATGAAGTAGCCGAGCATGCTGCCGCAACCACAAGGCCCTGAGGAGGGCCGCTCTCGCACGCGCCGGGGCTGAAGCCCGCATCCGTGCTGAAGCTCCCGTTCTTGAACTGCTGAATGACGGTGAACGTCCCATCGGGGTTGTGCTTCACGGTAAAATGCCGGTCGAATGTGTCCTGCGCCCAGTCGTTTCCGCAGGTACCCGAGTCGGGCGAGCCGCTCTGATACGGCCCGTAGTGCTGCGTCGCGGTAGCGGACGGATCGAGTAGCGCGATCAGATCCGCTGTTGCGAAGAAGTCGTCGTCCGTGATGAGCGCGAGCAAGCCGGGGTCCGTAACGCCCAAAGCGGGGCGGTCGGGATCGGCGGACGCCGATGATGCGAGAAGAACACTTCCCAAGACTGCCGTCACGAGCATGAGGATGATTCGACCTCTCACGGTTTCGAGTAGGGGGATGAGCAGGTTCTTCTTCATTTCGGTCTCCCAACATCTGGAGCGACGAAGGTCCTCGCTCGCCCAGGTTTTATGAATTGCAAACGACCTCTTAGGCCTCGCCCGGGAGGGCCCCTTGGGCGGCTAGCGCCGTCATCCCTTGTAGCCAGCGGCGCGGCTCGCCGAGCGACATACGGATCGACGCACTTTGCCTGTGGGCACACTCCGAACGCTGGGCGGACTGCGCGCCGGCGATTGCCCGCGCGGACGCCTGCTTCCGTCACTGGCACGGGCTTCGTAGGGAGGCTGTCCCACGGTGTGAACCCGTGGGTACACGGCGCTCCTTATGCCCGGCAAACTCCTACCCACCCCGCTCACGCGAGTCACCGTGAGCCACGCGAGCGTCGCGTCACGCGCCCTCCGCCTCTCCGTTCATCCGAACCCACGCCCTCCGCAAAGCTCGTGCCCGTGCAGGAGCGTCCCGCTGGCGGTCGCGGCTCCGATCCAACCCGAGCGAACCGCGGAGCCTTTGGCAAGCTGAGCAAGTGGCGGTGCGAGCGAGTGAAACCGCCGTCGGCGGCGCGCAAGAACAACGACGGTCCGCGAGGAACAGGGACAGCCGCGGCACCGAGAAAGTCGGGTGCAGCTGCAAGGGGTATGGCGCCGACACCATGGCGCTGCTGCCATAGAGCCGGCCGGCGGGGCGGTCCTTCAGATCAGGCGCAGTCCTTTGCCGAGATTGCCGCTCAGGTCACGACGCCCGGAATTCCGCGGCCTCGATACTGTAGCGCTTCGTCTTGAGGTGCAGGGTCTTGTAGTCCACCCGGAGGAGCCGAGCTGCCTCGCTCTTGTTCCCCCGCGTGGCGTGAAGGGCCAAGCAGATCGCCTGTCGCTCCGCTTCGGCGGCGGCGCGGTCGGCGATCTCCTTCAGGGAGGGGCGCACCTCTTTTCGTCGTCTGTCGCCAGATCTCATGGTGGCGCAGATCAACCCTCGCAATTCGCGGACCAGTGAGAATGATGGAGGTGCGGCGAAGGTACCCTGGCGAGCAGACCAGAGTTACGAGCGAGTCACGGCGCTCGCAACTCCCTGAACCGTCCCGCGTCAATGCCGTACTGCTTCAACTTGAGGTAGAGCGTCTTGTAGTCGGTTCGGAGAAGCCGCGCCGCCTCGCTCTTGTTGCCACTGGTGACCTGGAGGACCCGGCGGATCGCCTGCTGCTCGGCGTCCGCTGCGGCGGCCTCGGCGATCTCCCTCAGAGAGGAGCCGACGGGCGCCGGCTCTCCGCGGAGTGCGGCCGCCGCAGTCTCCGGAGACGGGTCGACGGGCAGGACCGAGAGGTGCTCCGGCTCGATCACGTCCGAAGCGAGGAGGATCGCCCGGCGAATGACGTTCCGGAGCTCCCGCACGTTCCCCGGCCACGGGTAGCGCAGAAGGACCCGAGCCGCCGCCTCCGAGATTTTGCGGCACGGGCGGCCGAGCTCCATGCCGGCTTCGGGGAGAAACTCGTTCGCCAGGTGGAGGATGTCATCTCGCTCCCTGAGGGGCGGCAGGGTGATCCCGAATTCGTTCAGACGGTAGTAGACATCCTGGCGGAACCGGCCAGCCCGCACCTCTCGCTCGAGAGGGACATTGGAGGCGGCGATGATCCGCGCGGACACTCGCACCGGCCGCTTGCTGCCGAGCGGCTGGACCTGTCGTTCCTGCAAGACACGCAAGAGCTTCGTCTGCGTGGGGAGGGGCAGGTTGACGATCTCATCGAGGAAAAGGCTTCCGCCTTCTGCCAGCTGGAACTGCCCTTCTTTTCGCTGATGCGCCCCCGTGAACGCGCCCTTCTCGTAGCCGAAGAGCTCCGACTCGATCAGGGTGTCCGGTATCGCGCCGCAGTCGACCGCGACAAACGGCTTCTCGCGTCGAGAACTCAGGCGATGGATCGCCCGCGCGACGAGCTCCTTGCCAGTGCCGGTCTCGCCCTCGACGAGGACTGTGAGCGGAGAGTCGGCCACCTGCTTGATCTGCTCGACGATCTTCTCCATTTGCCCGTTCGGGCCCATCAAGAACCGCAAGGGGCTCTCGATGACCTGGTTTGTCTTCCGCAGCTCGCGCGTGCGCTCCTCGACGATGGCCTCGAGTTCGTTGAGGTGACGCTCCAGCGCCAGCTGCTGTTCCTTGACCCGGCGACTCAGCGCGCGCATCTCGATCGCTCGGCGCAACGACGCGACGAAGTAATCCCGGTCGATGGGCTTCCGGATGAAGTCGTAGGCCCCGGCTCGGAGGGCGTGCACCACCAGGTCGTGCTCGCCGTGCCCGGTGATCACCAGGGTGGGTGTGTCGGGCCGGTGCGTCCGGATCTCGGCCAATAGCTCGAGACCGTCCATTCCTGGCATCTTGATGTCAGTGACGATGGCGTCGTAGTCCCGGGCGGCGATCCGGTCGAGTGCGGCCGCCCCCGAGTCCGCCGTGTCGACCGTCAGCCCGGCCATTCGGAGCCGGAGGGCCTCGGGAAGCGCCTGCAGCAGGGCCAGGTCGTCGTCGACGATGAGCACGTGACCCTCGCTCATGGCTCGCCTCTCAGCGGTGTCCCACGGAGTTCGCGTCCCAGCTTCTCGACGATCCCCTCCAGCTCGCTCGTGCAGCGCTCCAGGGCCAACTGCCGGTCTCTGCCCCGGCGATTCACCGCGTGCGCTCGAATCGCCCGGTACAACGACGCCACGAAGCGATCCCGATCGATCGGTTTCTGGATGAAGTCGTACGCGCCCGCGCGCAAGGCGCGAACCGAGAGGTCGTACTCGCCGTGACCCGTGATGATGAGGATGGGCGTGGCGGGCTGGCGCCGCCGGATCTCGGCCAGGAGCGTGAGACCGTCCATCCCCGGCATCTTGATGTCGGTGACGATCGCGTCGTAGTCCCGGGCGGCGATCCGGTCGAGCGCGACCGCCGCCGAGTCAGCCGTCTCCACGGTCGCCTCGGCCATTCGGAGCTGAAGAGCCTGGGGAAGCGCCTGCAGTAAGGCCGGGTCGTCGTCCACGATGAGCACGCGAGGCTGTTCGCTCCCGCGCCCGAACTTCTCCACGATCTGTTCCAGCTCGCCGGTGCAGCGCTCCAGGGCCACCTGCCGGTCCTTCACCCGCCGATTCAGTGCGTGCGCTCGCATCGCGCGAGACAACGCCGCCACGAAGTGATCCCGGTCGATCGGCTTCTGGATGAAGTCGTAGGCCCCGCCGCGGAGAGCCTGAATCGCCAGCGCGTGCTCGCCGTGCCCGGTGATCATCAGGACGGGCGTGTCGGGCCGTCGCGCCCGGATCTCGGCCAGGAGCGCCAGACCGTCCATGCCCGGCATCTTGACGTCGATGACGATCGCCTCGTACTCCCGAGCGGCGATCCGGTCGAGGGCGGCCGCCCCCGAGTCGGCGGTGTCGACCGTCACGCCGTCCATTCGGAGCCGGAGCGCTTCGGGCAGCGCCGCCAGCAGGGCCGGGTCGTCGTCGACGATGAGAACGTGCGGCGCCGTCATGGCTCGTTGGTCTCGGCAGCGGCCAGGGGCAACTGCAGGAGGAAGGTGGCGCCTTCGCCGGGCCGGCTCACGACCGAGATCGTGCCGCCGTGCTCTTTGACGATCCCGTAGGTGATGGACAGGCCCAGGCCCGTGCCGCGGCCGACCTCCTTGGTGGTGAAAAACGGATCGAAGATCCGCCGCTCGAGCCCGGGCGGAATCCCGGGCCCGGTATCGGCGACCGCGACCTCCACCGCCGCCGGGCCGACCGCGCCCGAAATCCGAATCGCCTTGCGGGGCGCGTCGGCCACCGCGTCGCGCGCGTTCGTCAACAGGTTGAGGAACACCTGCTCCAGCTGGATGGGGTTGCCGACGACGACGGGCTCTGCCGGACCCAGGTCGGCCGTGACCTCGATCTCGCGCAGCCGGAGCTGCTCCCGCATGAGGGCCAGCGACCGCTCGATCACCTGCCGGAGCGAGATCGGCTCGCGGCTGACGGGGGCCGCCCGGCCGAACGTGCGCAGGTGCGAGATGATCTCGGTGGCCTTGCCCACCTGCTGCAAGGCCTGGCGCAGCGCGCGGAGGATCGGCCCCTTGTCCGTGCCGCCGAGCTCGAGGAGGTCGACGGCGTTGCCCACGAACAGGCCGGTGTTGTTGAGCGGGTTGTTGAGCTCGTGGGCGACGCCGGTGGTGAGCTCGCCGAGGGTGGCGAGCTTGCCGGCCTGGACGAGCTGCTCCTGCTTGTCGCGCAGCTCCTGCTCGCGCCGCTGCATCTCGGCCGTGGTCTCCCGCAGGTCGCCCATGATGTGGATCATGGCCTTGCGGCTGTCCTCCAGCTTCCGCTTGTCCTGGTGCGAGTCCTGCAGGATGTGGAGCAAGGCCCGCCGCGAATTGTCGAGCCGCTCCGTCTGGCGGGCCAGGCGGCGGCGGTCCTGCTCGTAGTCGGCCAGGATGTGCAGCATGGCTTTGCGCTGGTGGGCCAGGCGCTTGTTGAACTCGTTCAGGTCGCCCAGGATGTGGAGCAGCGCGCGGCGCTGCGCGTCGCGTTGGCGCAGGCGGTGCTCCAGCGCCTCCACTTGCGCGCGCAGGCGGCCCGCGGCCGCCCCGGGCTCGGCGACCGCGGGCTGCCGATCCGCCGCCACGCTGTCCGACATCGCCACCTCCGACCTTGCCCTCAGCCTCGGGCCTTCTTCCGCAGGCTCTCCAGCTCCTTCTCGAGGGCGATCATCTTCAGCTCGCGGCCCACGACCACTTCCTCGAACTTCTCGAGGTCCAGAATCTTCTCCTGCAGCTCGCCCTTGGACTTTTCTAGATCCCGCACCACCCGTTCGTAGGCCCGCATGTCGCGCAGGATGCCGATGGCCCCGATGACCGTGCCGTCGGGGTCGCGCAGGGCGGAGGCGTTGAGGGTGGTGGGGATGACCTCGCCGCTCGCGCTCCGGGGGTTGAGCCGGGCGTTGCGGGTGACACCGCGCTCGACCACCTCGCGGAGGGCGGCCGTGAACTCCCGGGTCTCCTCGGGGCTGATGAAGCGCGAGAGCGACTGCTCGAGGAGCTCGTCCGGGCGGAAGCCGAGCAGCGCGGACACCGCGTCGTTGGCCTGGAGAATCTTGCCCTCGAGGTCGGAGACGAAAACCGGGTCCGGGGCGTTCTTGATCAAGCTCTCGGCGTAGGCTCGGGCCTTGTCCAGCTCCCGCATGTCGCGCAGGATGCCGATGGCGCCGATCACCTTGCCGTCGGGGTCGCGCAGAGCGGAGGCGTTGAGGGTGGTGGGGATGACCTCGCCGCTGGCGCTCTCGGGGTTGAGCCGGGCGTTGCGGGTGACGCCCCGCTCCACGACCTCCCGGAGGGCGGCCAGGAACTCCCGGGTTTCATCGGGGGAGATGATGCGTGAGAGCGACTGCTCGATCAGCTCGTCCGGGCGGAAGCCGAGGAGCGCGAAGACGGCGTCGTTGGCCTGGAGGATCTTGCCCTCGAGATCGGAGACGAACACGGCGTCCGGCGCATTCTTGATCAAGCTCTCGGCGTAGGCCCGAGCCTTGTCGAGCTCCCGCATGTCGCGCAGGATGCCGATGGCGCCGATGGCCTTGCCGTCGGGGTCGCGCAGGGCGGAGGCGTTCAGGCTCGTAGGGATGACCTCGCCGCTCGCGCTGCGAGGGTTCAGGACCACGTTCCGCATGACACCCCGCTCGACCACTTCGCGCAGTGCCGCCGTGAATTCCCGCGTCTCCTCGGGGCTGATGAAGCGTGAGAGCGACTGCTCGAGCACCTCATCTTGGCGGAAGCCGAGGAGCTGGGAGACGGCGTCGTTGGCCTGGAGGATCTTGCCCTCGAGGTCGGAGACGAAGACCGGGTCCGGGGCGTTGGCGATGATGATGTCGGCATCCAGCGACCCGCGCCATTTGGCGCTCCTACCGTCACCCTTGACCACGTCCGGTTGCGTCACGAGCTCAGGCCGTCTAGCCATTTCGGGTCCCCCTTACGGACCGGCGGCGCCCGGTCGACCCAGATCCTCTCGCGATCACCGTGTGTCGACGAGCCGACCTTGGGCAATGACCGGGCAGATTGTGGGTGATCGGGAGTGTTTGTCGAGTGGCGGGGCTTGTCAAGTGACAAAAAGCTACAGATAGCAGGCGGCGCTTGGCCCGAGCTCGAGTTCATCACGAGCCAGGAGACGCGCTTCTCCAATCGCGGCGCGCTGCGGTAGATGTCACGTGCCCGGCGCGACGGTTCGATCGACCACGCTCATGCCTTCCAGCGCCAGCCCGTAACCCAGGTGGTCGATCAGCTGTCGCTTGAGGGGCTGGGTGAAGAGCACGCGCGTGTAACGGAGGAGGAGGGAGGGTCGTTGAGCGAGCTGCTCGGCCAGCGCCCAGGCGCGCGGAAGCAGATCCGCGCGAGGCAGCAGCTCGTTGACCAGACCCAGCTCGAGCGCCTTCGGAGCGTCGAGAGTCTGCCCGGTCAGCAAGAAGTAGCGGCCGCGATTCCAGCCCAGCAGCAGCGGGTAGATGATGTGCATGCCGTCGCCCGGCACCATCCCGTTCGGGAAGTGGGCCGAATCCTGGAACTGGACGTCGTCCGCGGCCAGCACGATGTCGCACAGGAGCGGGATCTCCGAGTGCCGCCAGGCCGGGCCGTTGATCGCGCTGATCATCGGCACCTCGATGTCGAGAAGGCTCATCAGCAGGTGCTTGCCCTCCCAATACACGCGATCCCACTGCGCCGGCGTGCTGCGCATGCCGGTGCCTCCGGCCGCGCGAGGACCGGAGTAGGTATCGCCGGTGCCCGTGATGATGACGACCTTGTTGTCGGGGTCGCTGCCCACGTCGCGGAAGGCCTGGGGAAACTCGCCGTGCGGCAAGAGTCCCCACTGCAGCGGCCCGCCGCCGGTGTGAAACGTCATCTGGAGGATGCCGTCACGCCGTTCCATGCGGACCGTCTGGTACTTCGTCGCGTAGTCGTCGAAGCGTGCCATGAGATCCCTCCCAGCGCGCTCGAAACCTAGCCGCAGCGGCCGCCCTGGTCAAGGCGCTGAGGTATGCTGCGCGCGTGAGGGTGATCTTTCTCGACATCGACGGGGTGCTGGCCCCGATCCGCAGCTGGGATCGCTACGGCGATCTGGACCCAGCGTGCATTCAGGTGCTGAACGAGATCGTGGCGCGTGGCCAGGCCGACGTCGTCGTCTCGTCCACCTTGCGGCACGGCAAGACCGTCGCCGAGCTGCAGGCGATCCTGGAAGCGCAGGGATTCACCGGCCGCGTTCTGGATAGGACCCCGACCGGCACGCCGGGCGCCGATCGGGGAGAGGAGATCGCCTACAACGCCCTCGCCCGCTCGCGCAGAGTGTACTTCTGGATCTTCCCGGTGGCGGTCGTGGGCAGCGGCCCGAACAGCACCGTCTTGGGGACCGCGAACCGCGGCAGCTGCCCGCGGCAGAACGCGATCAGCTCGTCCTCCGTTGCCTTCGCGTCGTCCTTGAGCTGGACGAACGCGCACGGCGTCTCTCCCCATTTCTCGTCGGGGCGCGCCACCACGGCCGCCATCAGCACGGCCGGGTGCCGCGTCAGCGCGATCTCGACCTCGATGCTGGAGATGTTCTCGCCGCCGGAGATGATGATGTCCTTCAGCCGATCCTTGATCTCGATGTAGCCGTCGGGATGCTGCACGGCGAGGTCGCCGCTGTGGAACCAGCCACCACGGAAGGCGGCGGCGGTCGCCTTCGCGTCCTTCAGGTAGCCGAGCATCACGGTGTTGCCACGCAGCATGACCTCGCCGATCGTGCGCCCGTCAGCGGGCACCGGCTCGAGGGCCTTGGGATCGGCCACCATCTGGCCGGCGAGCGTGGGATATCGCACGCCCTGCCGGGCGACCTTCGCCGCCTGCTCGGCGGGATCGAGCGGGTCCCACGCCCGCTGCCACACGCAGGTCGTGGACGGGCCGTGGACCTCGGTGAGGCCGTAGAGGTGGGTAACGTGGAAGCCGAGATCCGTCATCGCCTTGATGACCTTGGCCGGCGGGGAAGAGCCTCCGGTCTCGATCTCGACCACGTGGTCGAACGCGACGCGCTGCTCGGCGGGCGCGTTGATCAGCATCGCCAGCACCGTCGGCGCCCCGCACATGTGGGTGACGCCGTGCTCGGCGATCAGACGGAACACGAGCGCCGGGTCCACCTTGCGCAGGCAGACGTGGGTTCCGGCCATCGCCGTCACCGACCAGGGATAGTGCCAGCCGTTGCAGTGGAACATCGGCAGCGTCCAGAGATAGACGGGGTGGGCGGGCAGCGGCCAGGCCATGATGTTGCCGACCGTCTCCAGATAGGCGCCGCGATAGCTGTAGACGACGCCCTTGGGGTTGCCCGTCGTTCCCGAGGTGTAGTTCAGGGCGATCGCCTGACGCTCGTCGGCGGGCGGCTTGTCCGCGAAGTCCGGTGAACCCTCGGACAGGAACGCCTCGTACTCGACCTCGCCGAGCCGCTCGCCCGCGCCCTCGTAGAGTGGATCGTCCACGTCGATCACGAGGAGCCGCCGTCCGAGTTGCTTCAGCGCGGGGCCCACGACGGCCGCGTACTCGCGGTCGGTGATCAACGCCTTGGATTCGCCGTGCTCCAGGATGTAGGCGACGGTCCGCGCGTCCAGCCGCGTGTTGATCGTGTTCAGCACGGCCCCGAGCATCGGCACGCCGAAGTGGGCATCGAGCATGGCGGGAACGTTCGGCAGCATGGCCGAGACCGTCTGCCCGGGCCGGATCCCGTGCCGCGCCAACCCCGAGGCCAGCCGCCGCGCGCGGTCCTCGAGCTGACGGTAGGTGATCCGGTGCTCACCGTGGATGGCCGCCACGCGATCGGGATGAACGGCCGCGGCGCGGGTCAGGAACGTCACCGGCGTGAGCGCGGCGAAATTGGCTCGTGTCGGCGGAAAGGTGAAGAGCCCGGTCGCCGTCGGTTTCGTGCGCTGCGGCTTCGGGCGCATGCGCGTCCTGGTCGTCGCCATCATTCGCCTCCCAATGGCTGTGGCTGATCCGGGTACCACGCGCGCGGCGCCGGTGTCAAACGTCGCGGCCAGGGTTACAGGGCCGCGCGCCGCCGTCAGGACCGCATCGCATCCGGCCCATGGACTACAATCAGCCGACGCACCGCGAGTGCTCGCGACGCTCATGCGACCACTCACTGGAGGACCGCCATGCTGATCGTCGATTCCCAGATCCACCTCTGGCAGAACGCCCGGATGAGCGCCCACCACCGCCAGATTCCGACCTACTCGGTCGATGATGCGCTGGCCGAGATGGCGTCGGCCGGGGTCGACGGCGCGGTGCTCCATCCGCCCAGCACGCTCGGCGAGGCGGTCAACGCTCAGGCCGTCGAGGCAGCGCGGCGGTACCCCGACAAGTTCTGCATCCTCGGGCACTTCGATCTCCAGAGCCCGGATCGCGAGAAGATCGTCGCCCGCTGGCGCCAGCGGCCGGGCATGCTCGGATTCCGGTTCACCTTCAACCAGCCGCATCAGAAGGCGTGGTGGACCGATGGCTCGGTCGACTGGTTCTGGGCGGCGTGCGAGAAGGCGGGACTCCCGGTCGGGCTCCTGGCCGGCGGGAACATGGCGGCGTTGACGAAGATCGCCGAGCGGCATCCGCGCCTGAAGCTGCACATCGATCACCTCGGGCGCCACGGCGGCGGCACCGGGATCACCGACGACGCGGCCTTCGCCGACCTGCCAGACACGCTGGCGCTCGCCAGGTACCCCAACGTCGCGATCAAGATGTCGGGCGCGCCAAGCTATTCGAGCCAGCCCTATCCGTACAAGAACATCCACGGCTACCTGCGCCAGATCTTCGAGGCGTTCGGGCCCGAGCGCTCGTTCTGGGGCACCGACATCACCCGCATGCCGTGCTCGTATCGGCAGTGCGTCACGATGTTCACCGAGGAGCTGCCGTGGCTCCGGGGCCGCGACCTCGAGCGGGTGATGGGTGGCGCCATCGTCGACTGGCTCGGCTGGAAGCGCCCCGCCGCGGCCTGAGGAGATCACCGTGGACGAGCGTGGCACTGACCGCCGTGACTTTCTGAGGCAGATGACTGCATTCGCCGCAGCCGTCACGGGCGCGCGGCCGGCGCTCGCCAGGGCGGGCGAGGCGCAGGGGAGATCTGGAATGAAGAGATCCTACGATCCCGCGGCCAAGTTCGAGCTCAAGGTCAGCGAGGTGGAGTTCCGGCGCACGCCGGCCGGGCGACAGCTGATGGCCCGCATCTATCAGCCGGAGGGCGCCGGGCCGTTTCCGACGGTGCTCGATCTGCACGGCGGCGCCTGGCGCCGCAAGGACCGTCTCGCCGAGGAACCGATGGACCGCGCCATCGCGGCCAGCGGCGTCCTGGTGGTGGCGGTCGATCTGAGGCTCTCGGAGGAGGCGCCGTACCCGGCGTCCGTGCAGGACGCGAACTACGGCGTGCGCTGGGTCAAGTCGAAAGCCGCCGAATGGAACGGAGACCCGGCGAAGATCGGCGTGTACGGCAGCTCCAGCGGCGGCCACGTCGCCCAGCTGCTGGCGATGCGGCCACGCGATGCGCGGTACACCGCGATTGCCTTGCCCGCGGCCCCGCACCTCGACGCGACGCTGGCCTACGTCGCCACCCGCTCGCCGATCAGCGACACGTACGCGCGCTTCCAGCAGGCCGAGCGGATGAAGCGCGAGGGGATGATCGAGAACAATCGGATCTACTTCAACCCGTGGGACACGATCCACGAAGGCAACCCACAAGAAATTCTCGAGCGTCGCGAGCCGGTCACGCTGGTGCCGATGCTGATCATGCAGGGCGCGCTCGACGACAACGTGTTGCCGGCCGTCCAGGAGAAGTTCGCCGCGACCTACAGGGCCGCCGGCGGCGTGTGCGAGCTGACCGTCTTCGAGGGGAGCGAGCACGAATGGGTCGCGAAGCCGGGACCGCAAACGGACCGCGCCCGCGAGATGGTCAAGGCGTTCATCGCACGTCAACTGAAGGGATAGCGCTGGAGGTGTGACATGGCACGCGACGGCTTTCTGATCCTCGACAGCGACCTTCACATGATGGAGCCCGACGACCTCTGGGCTCGCTACCTCGACGGACCTCATCGAGGGAACCTGCCACGATTCTTCGCCGGGCAGCAGCGGAAGCTCGAAGCGAGCTCCGAGGACAAGGGCAACGCCGATTCGATCATGGGCATGGAGGTGGCGGGACTGGCGATCCCCGCCCACGGCAAGGCGGCCGCCGCCACCGCGTCCAGCCGAGAGCTGCGGCGCCGGAGCCGCGCGCGGCATCCCCACTTCCAGATCGCGCGTGAGTCCGGCTTCGACGCGAAGTCGACGCTGACCGCGATGGACATCGAGGGCGTCGACGTCGCGGTCATGTACGGCACGCGCGGGCGGCAGATCCTGTGCCACGACGACCTCGCGCCGGACTACGCGGCGGCGCTCGCGCGCGCCTACAACAACTGGGCGCACGACTATTGCCAGAGCCACCCGACGCGGCTGAAGTTTGCCGCCCAGGTGGCCATGCACAGCATCCCGGCGGCGATCGAAGAAGCGCACCGGTGTGTCCGAGAGCTGGGCGCCGTCGCCATCATCGGCACCCCGAACCCGGTCAACGGCCAGCATCTGCACGACGAGGCCTGCGATCCGTTGTGGAGTGCTCTGGAGGAGCTCGGCGTGCCGATCGGGTTCCATCCGACCGGCAACACGTCGCTCAAGGACGACGCGGGCCGGCGCTACGTCGGCCACGCCAACTTCCACCCGATCGCGCACGCGATCCGCAATCCGGTCGAGCTGATGGGCGCCATCGCGAGCATGACCACCGGCGGCATCCTCGAGCGCCACCCGCGGCTGCGCTGCGCGTTTCTCGAAGGCACCGCCGGCTGGCTCTACTGGTGGCTGTGGCGGCTGGACGACCAGTGGGAGAAGTTCGGGCCGGGCTGCGAGCATCAGCTGTCGATGCCGCCGAGCGAGTACTTCAAGCGGCAGTGCTACATCGCGCTCGACGTGGACGAGGAGCCGGCCGTCGACGTCGTCGAGAAGGTCGGCGCAGACTACTTCGTGGTCTCGACCGACTATCCGCATTCCGACGGCGCGTTCCCCGAGGCGATGGCGCAGTTCTTCGGGCTGCCGTTCGACAAGGAGGTCCGCCGCAAGATCCTCTGGGACAACTGCGCGCGCCTCTACAACATCGATCCGCCCAAGGGCGTCTCCGCTTGACCGCGCCGCGTGTTCGGCGCAGGATTGGCCCGGCTGTCGCGGGTTTGGCGCTGAGAGCTCGGTTCCCGCCGCACGGAGTGCGCGACGGGACCGCCGTCAGAAGTACCTAGGCGCTCCGACAGGAGATCGGCTGTGCGCAGAATCGACCTCGCCATCGGTATCGGCGGCGCGGCGGGCCAGGGGATCGCCACTCCCGGCGACATTCTGGCCCGGATCTTCGTCCGCCGCGGGCTCCACGTGAACGCCTACAACGCCTACCAGTCCATCATTCGCGGTGGGCACATCTTCCTGACCCTCCGCACGAGTGAGCAGCCGGTCCTGAGTCACGGCGACAAGATCGACGCTCTCATGCCGTTGAATCAAGACACGATGAATCGACACCTGAAGCTGATGCGAGCAGGCTCTGCGGTGCTGTTCAACAGCGACACGGTCAAGCCTGGTGTCGTTCCCGAGGGCGTACAACTGTGCCCGTTTTCCGTCAAAACACTGGCGCCGACGATCAAGGGCGACCTCGTCCAGAACACCATCGCGCTGGCGGCAATCTTGAGGTTGATCAAGGTCGACTTCGAGATCCTCGAGGAGATCCTGACGCTCCAGTTCAAGCGGAAGGGCACGGCGGCCGTGGCCGAGAACGTGGGCGTCGCTCGAGCGGGCTACGACTATGCCGCGACGCATTTCACGTCCTTCCCGTTCTCGCTGCCCGACACCGGCAAACGGCTGGCGTTCTTCGAGGGCAACCAGGCCCTGGCCATGGGCGGCGCGGCCGCCGGCGTGCGCTTTTACTGTGCCTATCCCATGAGCCCGTCGTCGGGAGTGCTGCACTGGATGGCGCGGCACGCGCGCCAGCTCGGCATCATGGTTCGACAGGTCGAGGACGAGATCGGGGTGATCAACATGGCGATCGGGGCGGCGCACACGGGCTGCCGCGCCATGTGCGCGACGTCCGGCGGAGGCTTTGCCCTCATGAGCGAAGCCCTGGGCGCGGCGGCCATGATGGAAATCCCCGTCGTCTGCATCAACGTCCAGCGGGCGGGACCGGCCACGGGCGTGCCGACCAAGACCGAGCAGGGCGATCTCTGGCAGGTGCTGGGCGCCGGTCAGGGGGACTATCCCCGGATCATCGTCGCGCCGACGAACATCGTCGATTGCTTCACGCTCGTCCCGACGCTCTTCAACCTGGTCGACAAATTCCAGTGTCCCGGCATCATCCTGTCCGATCTGCTCCTGTCCGAAGGCCGGTCCAGCATCGATCCTGACGAGCTGGATTTCAGCGTGCCCATCGACCGCGGCGACGTCATCGGCCTCAACGGTGACGGGCCGCCCGTGAACGGCGGCTTCAAGCGCTACCTCGTCACCGACAGTGGCATCTCGCCCCGGGCGTTGCCGGGAACCCCCGGATACGTCCACGTCGTGGCCACCGACGAGCACGACGAGGATGGCGTTCTGATCAGCGACGAATTCACAGACCCTCACAAGCGTCAGGCCATCCACGAGAAGCGGATGCGCAAAATGGACGGCGTCCTTCCGCTCCTCCCGGCGCCCGAGCTCCATGGGGCCACGGACGCTCAAGTCACGCTGGTGGGCTGGGGCTCGACCGAGGGCGTCATTCGCGAGGCCATGCAACAGCTGGCCGGCGCTGGCATCGTGGCCAGTAATCTCCAAGTCCGATGGCTCGTCCCGCTGCATGCCGACGCGATCGTTTCGATCCTGTCCACGTGCCGAAAGGTCGTCATCGTCGAGAACAACTACAGCGGGCAGTTCGCGCGCTACTTGAGATCGGAGACGGGGATCGCCGCCGACGGTCACATCCGAAAATACGACGGCGAGCCGTTCATGCCGCACCACATCGTGGACGGCGTCAAAGCCATTCTGGCAGGCTCGACCAAACTCTACGTGCCCGTGCACGAGATCCAGGTTTGAAGGAGACGGAGATGGCCACCGTGGTTCAGGCCGAGCGCGTCAAGGTGACGGTCAAGGATCTCAAGGGCAAGGTCGATCCCGATTGGTGCCCGGGGTGTGGCGACTTTGGCGTGCTCGCGGCCCTGAAGCAAGCGATCGCCGAGCTGGGGCTGCAGCCCCATGAGGTGCTGACCGTCAGCGGGATCGGCTGCTCGTCGAACCTGCCCGGCTATCTCAACACGTACGGCATGCACACCCTGCATGGCCGCGCGGTGGCCGTGGCCACCGGCGCCCAGCTGGCCAATCACCACTTGAAGATCGTCGTGACGGGCGGCGACGGCGACGGCTACGGCATCGGCGGCAATCACTTCGTCCACGCCATGCGCCGCAACGTCGATCTGACCTATATCGTCATGAACAACCAGGTCTATGGACTGACGACCGGTCAGCTCTCGCCCACCAGCATCAAGGGGATGAACACCAAGAGCACACCCTTCGGCAGCGTCGAAAACCCCATCAACCCGATCCCCCTGGCCATTGCGGCCGGGGCGACGTACGTCGCCCGGGGATTCACCGGCCAGCAGAAGCAGCTGGTCGAGCTGATCAAAGGCGGCATGCAGCACAGAGGCTTTGCCCTGATCGACACGTTCAGTCCCTGCGTGACGTACAACCACGACAACACCCATGAATTTTTCAAGCAGCGGACCCGCAAGCTCGAAGAGATGGGTCATGACCCGACCGACTTTCATGACGCCATGGAGAAGGGTTGTCTGTGGGGCGAGGTCATCCCGATCGGCCTCTTCTGGAGGTACCCGGATCTGCCGGCGCTGGATCAGCTGGAACCGGTCCTCGGTGAAGGTGGCCCGCTGGCGCACCGTCCGCTGGGCGTCGCCCCGGACATCGCGCAAGCTCTCGTCAACGAGTTGATGTAAGCCTTCGTGCCGGCGATCGCTCGGCGCGCCCGTGACGAGCCATCGCGGCGATCTCGGCTCGCGTGACGGGGACGCGCTCGACGCGAGCACCGAACGGCGCCAGCGCGTCCTCGATCGCCTGCGCGATCAGGGGATGGACCGGCATGATGC
>Ga0209375_1001104_pt1 | contig 20930 bp, 15 predicted proteins | sample GraSoiAngelo_131_FD_185888 | JGI IMG/M metagenome (GOLD analysis project Ga0209375, IMG submission 185888) | Grasslands soil microbial communities from the Angelo Coastal Reserve, California, USA - 14_0929_02_30cm (SPAdes) (version 2) | ecosystem: Environmental > Terrestrial > Soil > Grasslands ... | reverse complement strand
TAGCGAGATCACGAGGTTCAACGCGAGCCGCGTGGCCGTGCCGATCAAGCCGAAGGCGGAGGAACCGATCCACGACACGAGCTTGGCGCCCAAGTCGGCGAGCCGGGGACCCAGGTCCACGCCGCCGGGCCTCAGCTCGGCAAGCCGCCGCAACAGCGGGCTGCGGACCACGTTGCCCGCGATCTCCTGGGCCTCGTTCACGATCAGCCCCGCGAACGAGAGGCCGGGCACCACGATGAGGAAGAGGGCGAGCAGGACGACGGCGCTGGCTGCGACTTTTTCGCGCGTGCGCAGCGCCAGCCAGTCGTGCACCGGGGCGAAGACGGCGTACAACACGGGGATCCCCACCAGCCCGGTGGCGTAGGGGGTGAGGGCGATGATGAGGGCGACGCCGAGCACCAGGACGAGCGCGGCGGCGCCCTGCTGTTTCGAGTCGAGGAAAGCCATGCGATACACTAGACCCGGAGGGCGGGGTGCGCCAGGCGCCCTTCCCATCCTGAAGGATGGGCTCGGCCGGGCACAACGCTGAAGCGTGGTGTGCTTCAGCACAGTGCATCGCCGAGCCCACGCTTCAGCGTGGGAACATCCCGGCGCGACTCTCCATAGTGTTTTTCATCAACCCGCTAGGGGAGCGGCTGGCCGACGATCCACTTCACCAGCTGGCCCGGCTCGAGGGGGGTCGTGGGCTCGACCTGATTGACGAGGGCGAGCGTGACGGGAGAGACCGGCGACGGCCGCTGACGCGCCAGCTCCTCGATCGTGGTGCGGCGGTCGAGCCGCATGATGCTCAGGCGCTGCGGCTGCACGCCCAGCACTGCCGGGTCGGTGAGGCGCCCGAAGCTCTGCAGGGAGCGCTCCGCCACTCCCTCGTAGTCGGACCAACCCGCGTCCACCGAATAGCCGACGAGGCGGTACACCGCGCCACCGTGCTCGACGAACACCGCTGTGCCGCGCAGCGTGCCGTTATCGGTGGCCGCTCGAAACCCCGCGCTCACGGCCGGGAGCCCGCCGACGCTGCTGCGCGAGGGGTAGCCCGCCGTGACGCCTTGCTGCGACACAAACGCACGCGCCGCCGCATCCGCGCTCGGCTGCTGCGCGGGTGCGAGCTCCACCATCGCGTCCTGCTGCGGGCTCACCCCGACCACCGCCTCCTTGCCGTTGGTCGTCGTCCAGCCGGCGGGGAACGTCATGCGGAAGCGCAGCTCGGGATGGAAGAACTCGCTGCCCTTGAAATAGCCCTCGCGCGGATTCGAGCCGAACACCAGGCCGTCGAGGCGCTGCAGGTAGGGCTCGCGATTGACGGCGGTGCCCGCGAAGCTCTGCGGCCCCGCCGCGATCTCCTGCTCGATCCGCCCGCGGCGGTTCTCCGGGTTGGGGTGCGTCGCGAGCCACTGCGGCACGCGGCCGCCGCCCTGCGCCTGGCTCACGCGATCGAGCATCTCGAACACGTGCGGCATCTCGCGGGGATCGTAATGCCCGCGTCGCAGGTAGCGCAGGCCCAGGTCGTCCGCCTGGCTCTCGGCGTCGCGCGAGTACTTGAGGAACAAGACGCCGAGCGCCTGGCTCGCGATCCCGGCGTAGCGCTCGAACGCAGGGCTTGCGATCGTGCCGACGGCGAGGCCGAGCTGCGCGAGCTGCTGCTTGCTCAGCTGGCTGACCGAGTGCCGGGCGGTGACGTGACCGATCTCGTGCCCCACCACGCCGGCGAGCTCCGCCTCGGAATTCAAGTGCGCGAAGATCCCGCGCGTGACGTAGATGAAGCCCCCGGGGAGCGCGAATGCGTTGACCACCGGGTCGTCCACGACGCGGAAGGTCCAGGGCAGGTTGGGGCGCTCCGAGGTCGCGGCGAGCCGCGTGCCGAACTGCTGGACGTAGCGCTGTAGGCCCGAGTCCGGATAGAGCCCGATGGAGGCGACGACCTGTTTATCGTAGTCGCGCCCCATCGCGATCTCTTGCGACTCGCTGACGAGCATGAGCTGCCGCGCCCCGGTAGCGGGGTTGGTGGCGCAGGCGGCGACGAGGCCGGCGGCGAGCACGGTGGCAAGCGGAAAATGAGACGCGTTCATAGGTTTTGGGTCGCCATGATTCCCAAGCGTACCGGGAGAGATCGCATCAAGGAAGGGGGTTTTCTGGTATTGATCCCCGCCGTCGCCTTGGTCTTCTTCCCCTGGGTTTCCAATCCCTTCGCGCTCAAGCAGGACTTCGCACCGCTCCTCTTCAGTGCGGCGCTACTCTACTGGCTGTACAGGGGCGGGGTCGCCACCGTGAAGGGCTTCGCCCCATCGCTCTCCGCTCGAGCGGTAATTCTCTTCGCCGCGTTCGCGGCGGCCTCCAATCTCGCGGCGCGGAACCCTCCGGAAGCGTGGCTCAGCTACAGCCTGCTCGTGCTGGGGTTGCTGCTGTTCTCGTTCGGCCAGCTGCGGCTGTGGTCGCCCGATTTTCCCGAGCGGTTCGCGCAAGTCGTGTGCTGGACGTCGCTCCCGATCTCGCTGCTCGGAATTGCTCAGGCGCTCCTCCCTGGGCAGCTGGATTTCGGGCTGCAGGCGCTGGGCAAGATGACTGCCTTCTCCACGCTCGGAAACCCGCAGTTCGTAGCCGCGTGGCTGGTCTTCTCTATTCCTTTGTATCCAGCGCTCGCGCTGAGGCAGCCCAGCACGCGCGCTCGGCTCCGGACGGCCCTGGGGGCGCTTGCCGCCGTGACTTGCCTGCTCATGACCCGGTCAGCGTCCGGCCTCCTCGCGCTGGCCGCGGTTGCGTTGTTCGGTCTCCTGTTCCGCCGTCCGGCCGCGAGCGTTCGGTGGGTCCTCGCGGGCGTGTCGCTCCTGCTTCTCGTTGTGGCGGCGTATCTCGGCTGGTCCACGCACACGGGCCGCGGGCGGATCATGATCTGGGTGGAGACGCTCCTGATCTGGATGCGGCATCCCTGGTTGGGGGTGGGACTCGGCCAGTACAACCTGCACCAGCTGGAAGCTCAGCATCGCTTCTTCGCCCTGGGAGACTGGACCCGAAACTTTCACCAGAACGCCGCGTTCGTGCTGGACGCCCACAACCAGTTCCTTCAGATCCTCGCGGAGCAAGGCCTGCTCGGATTCTCCGTGTTCTTGTTCCTCGTTTCCCTGATCATACGTGGCGCCAGACGACGCATGGGGCACGATCCCCTGTATCGGGGCCTGGCCGTCGCCTGGTTCGGGCAGCTCGTGCTGTTTCTCTGGAACGCGCCGCTCTTCTATGCCCCCGTCTTCATCCTCTTTTGGACCACCGCCGGCATCCTGGCCCCTGCATCCGAGCCGAGCGAGGTCGCGCGGGCGGCCGGGCGCCCCGCCGTTGGCCTCGCGCTGGCGTCCGTCGTGCTGCTGTGCGCGTCGGCCGTCCTGTTCGGGACGAAGCTCCGCTCGGGGGTGCTGGAGCAGCGGGGCGATGCGCTGCTGGAGCAGGGGCCGTTTCCGGAAGCCGTGGAGACGTTCGCGGCCGCGCTGCGGTTGGCTCCGCAGAATGGCTACACGTGGGAGAAGCTCGCGCTCGCCCAGTATTTCGAGGGAGACTACGGCGCGGCGCTGCGCAGCCTGCGGGCGGCGCGAGAGCGGTTCGGCGACGTGGGCATCCTCTATCTGGAAGCGGAGATCCTGGCTCGCCGGAAGGACTACGGCAGCGCCATTAGTCGCTTTGAGTTCATTCGCGATGCCTTTCCCCAACACGTGACTCCCTCATTCGCGCTCGGCCAAATCTTCCGGGCGCAAGGCGACTACCGCCAGGCTGAGCGGGAGTTCGTGCGTGTGCTGGGCCTGCCGGACTCACGGGAAAATCTGAAGCTCGACCGGAAGAAAATCAGAATCCAGAAAGAACTTGCCTTCCGTTTTCTCGCGGAAATCCGCAGGCGGCGCTGACACGCGGTTCCGCTTCATTACGGAACCTGGCGCAGGGTGTCCCCCTCCAAGTACCGGAGTCCGGCCCCCTCAGTCTTCAGGTGGAATGACCTTCGCACGAACTGCCCGGACGTATCCTTGACCTGATAGGTCACGAGCTCCTCCGCGGTGGGATCGATCCTCAGCACCTTGTTAGCCGAGACCGCCCACAACATTCCCAGGAAGCTGAGGGCGCTCCTGGGACCGGGACCGGGCCCAAAGCGAGGCAGAACGAGGAGATCCTTCGGTTCGCGGGCGTCGTGTATGTAGCGGACCACGAAATAGCTGGCGGGCGACACGTCGTACGACGCTCCGACCCACACCACGCTGTCGCCCCGGGCCAATAGCGAGTCACCGTAGATCTGCGGGGCTTCCACCCACGGCTGGCCGTCCGCCGTCAGGAGAAAGGCCCTCGACCCGCTGGCCCTAACGAGAAGACCATCATCCACACGCCCGAGAGTCAACGGGAACGCATTTTCGGGTAACCCGACGCGGTTGATCGTCGAGGCGCTCAGATCGAAGCGAAACAAGCCACGAGTGCTGTCCGGACCCCCGGCATAGTAGGGCACCAGGAAATACACGGCACCCCCCAGGAACTCGGCGTGGGAGAACGGAGGCGTGTTGTCGCCGATCCGTGGAAGCACCTGTCGTTCGTAGACGCCCCCGACAAAGGGAGGCTTGAACAGGATCCCCGCGTCGTAGATCCACAGAGCACCTTGTCCGCATATCTCTCGGGCAACTGAGCTGAGACGCGTTGTCAGCGGCTCCTGGGGACCTCCTGGCTGGCGCGTTCCGGTGGTGGCGCTAATCCGGAGGCTCCGCGTCTTGAGATCGAGGAGGGCGAGGCTATCCTCCAACCGCAGCCAGACGTCCGATCCACACGCTATCACGCTCGTGGGCACGACGCGCTCCACGCCTAAATCGAGCTTCGTCCAGCGTTCCGCGACGGGATCGATCACGACGATACCCGCATCGGTCGTTGCCCAGAGACGATCTTGAACCACCGTGAGTTGGGTAAAGCGGATTGGAACGACTGCGCCTCCCTTGGCCTCCCCCTCCCGCTTTGATCCCTCGCGGGTGCAGGCTCCGGCGGCAGCCACAGTGCCAACGATGAGCGGGACCCAACGTCTAGCTTGCAGGGAGTGCATACCGATCCTCAGAAACAAGCTCCCAGGATCCGTTGCGCCGGCGCCGCGTGCGGGTGTGGAGCCCATCAGACGCAAGGGTTTCGACGTCGAGACGGACATCGACGAATGGAAGCTCGGGCGCGTAGAACGCCACCTCGACCTGGTCGGGGCTGATCCGGATTCGCAGCGTCATCGGCACGGCGGTCGCGTTTCGGAACTGCAAGTCCTTATAGCCGTAGACGACGGTCGCGTCACGGCCCAGCGGCACGTACCGACTCGGGCCGTACGCGTCGATGCTGTGGGCGTGGCGTTCGAGCATGTCCAGGCCGGCGAGGAGGGCGGCGTTGTAGAGCGCGCTCGTCAGCTGGCAGATGCCGCCGCCCTCGGCGAAGCCGACTTTGCCGGCGATAAAATTTGAGGCCACCCTGAAGCCGTGTACCTCGTCGGGCCGACCCACCAGACGCCAAAACGAGAACAGCTCGCCCGGGCCTAACGTGACGCCGTCGAGCCGCGATTGCACCAGGGCGAGATTGTGCATCTTGTTGTCGTAGACGTGACGCTGAAACGCCGGGTTGAGGATCGGACAGCTGTAGCCGGCGATCTGCTTCCGCGCCGGATCGCGGCCAGGCGCGACGGTCGCCCACGGTCCGAGTCGGCCGCGCCACCAGTCACGCAGGACCCGCCGCTGGCGGGCACCCAAGCGTCGGAGCAACACCGGCAGCAGGTCGTGCCCCACGGTTTTATACCGGCAAGGGAGGTCGGTCGAAACGCTTGAGGTGCGGCTGCTTCCGTCCGTATTCGAGCGTGAGCTTGATGGTGAGCTGCTCCTTCTCGCGCATGAACTCCCGTGCATCGCGCAGATCCTTCCCATCCGGCGGCTCGCCGATGCCAAGTGCCTGGTACGTTTTCTTCACCAGGCGCGCGGAGACGTCGACGAAACAGGTGGCGGCCGTTTGCGCGATGAGGGCGTAGGCGAGAGCGTGCGGCTCTAGGCGCGTCTCCCACAGGCTCGAGAAATACAACCGCTTGCGGAAGGCCTCGATGTTGTTGCGCTCGTACAGGGACAGCCGGAAGGCCACCGGGTTGAGGGCCTTCCAGAGCCCCACCTGGGCGCAGGAGTGCACGATCTCGGGCAGGAAGGCCTGCACGGGATTGTTGTAGGTGTCGAAGTAGATGTGCGACAGGTAGGCGATGGCGCCGGACAACGCGTCCGTCCCCGGAGCCGGGAGGGTGACGCCCGCCGCTGCCGAAAACTTCTCGCGGTAGGCCACGATGCGCGGGCGTTCCTGGAGGAAGCGCTTCCAGGCGTAGTTGTCCTTGAACTTCGCCGGAACCTTACCCGTGGCCATGACCTCCTGTCCGATCTTACTCAAGTCCCGGGCCAGGGCGAAGTTGTGCGCGTAGAGGCGGTGGAAATAGGGTGGATTGCGATCGATCTGCGGAAACAGCGCCGCGTAGGCCGACGCCGGGTCCGTGCCGGAGATTTCGGCCAGGCGCCAGGCGAAATACACATGGGTCAACGAATCCATAACGGCCCCTTGCTTGTCGCGCGGCGACTCCGTTGAGGCTACGCGGCTGAATTCTACTCCCGGCCCGTTCGCGCGTCAAAGCAAGCGAGTTGCGATTTTCACGACCCCGCGGTAACGTCGGCCTCGTGGTGCTCGAGCGGGCCTCCGCCGCTCCACTCACTGTCCACCAAGAGTCGGTGCACTTCATTATGAAAACAAGCGTAGTCCTGGTGTTGGTGGGAGTATTCCTGGTTGCTCCTCGCGCGTCTGCCCAACAAAAGACCGTTACCGGTAGAGTCACGAGTGAGCAGGGCGCTCCCTTGGCCGGTGTATCGATCGTCATCAAAGGGACAAATACAGGCACCTCGAGCAACAGCGAAGGAAACTATTCCATTCGCGCCGAGGTTGGCCAGGTGCTGCAGTTCCGGTTCATCGGGACGGCTCTGGTAGAACGTACCGTTGGCGCCGACGATGTCATCAACGTCGCCCTGCGCCGGGTCGCGCTGGATCTCGATGCCCTGGTGGTGACGGCGTTGGGGCAGACCACGGCGCAACGGGCCCTGGGAACGGCGCAGCAGACCATCCGGGGGGTCGAGATCGCGCAAACGCAGCGCGAGAACTTCGTCAACGCCCTGGCGGGGCGCATCGCGGGCGTCGACGTGACGAGCACGTCGGGCGTCCCGGGCGCGTCCACGTCGATCACGATCCGGGGCGTGAGCTCCATCAGCTCGAGCAACCAGCCGCTGATCATCGTGGACGGCCTGCCGATGGACAACCGCACCCTCAACACGGGGGTGCTGGCGTCCGATGCGAGCTCGACGACGGCGTTCTCGAACCGTGGTGTCGATTTCACCAACCGCGCCGCGGATCTCAATCCGGAGGACATCGAGACCCTCACTGTGCTGAAGGGGCCCGAAGCCGCGGCCCTGTACGGTATCGACGCGGCGAACGGGGCGATCGTCATCAGGACCAAGCGAGGAAAGGCGGGCGGCGGGTTCGAGTACTCGAACAGCTTCCGGATCGAGATGACCGGGGCCACGCCTGAGCTGCAGCGCGTCTACGGGCCGACCACGCTGTCGGACGGCACGCTCGGCTCGCTCAGGTACTTCGGCGCCCCGTATCCTGCCGGGACGCGGTTCTACGACAACATCGACGGCTTCCTGCGGCCGGCCCTGACCGAGAAACACAACCTGTCCTTCAGCGGGGCGACGGCGGACAACACCGTCAATTACCGCCTGGGCACGTCCCTCGACAAGGAGAACGGAGTCGTACCGAATTCAGGCTACGATCGCATCAGCGTGACGGGAGCGTCCCAGGCGCGGATCAACCCCTGGCTCTCCACCGACGTTTCGATGACGTACACCTATGCGAACAACGACCAGGTGTACAAGGACAGCATTGGCCCGCTGATCGGCCTGATGGTCTGGCCGCAGACCGACGAGGCGAAGGACTACTTGACGCTCGCGGGCACCCGGCGCCGGCTGACCAGCGCCTCCGCGGCCGCGGAAGCCGACAACCCGTACTTCAACGTCAACAAGAACAAGATCAATTCCAAGACGAACCGCCTCATGGCCAACGTCGGCTTCGTGATCACGCCGTTCTCGTGGGGGAACGTCAAGTCCAACCTCGGCGTGGACACCTACACCAACCAGAACCTCCTCCTGCGGCATCCGGAGAGCGAGATCGGCTACACGTTCAACGGGCTGCTCGACCAGGCGGACGCCATCACCCGCAACCTCACGGCCCAGACGCTGCTCAATGTTTATAGCCACGCGCTCACGCCCAGCATCTCGGTCAGCGGTCTCCTGGGGAACGAGGTGGCCGATTTCAAGTCGACGACGGACGCGGCGACCGGTATCGGCTTTCTCGATCCGAACTTCATCTCCATGAACAACACCACCACGCGGACGCCCAAGACCACCATCGAGCAGCGCCGGCTGGTGAGTCTGTTTGGGCAGGCGGTGCTGGATTACAAGAACTACCTGTACGTCACTGTAACGGGCCGCAACGACTGGACGTCGACCATCCCGCCCGGCCAGAACTCGTTCTTCTATCCATCCGTGTCGACGAGCTTCATCTTCTCCGACGCGTTTCCGGCGCTCGGCCGATTCATGACCGGAAAGCTGCGGGCCGGGTATGCCGAGGTCGGCAAGGACGCGCGGCCCTACGCCTATCGGCCGGCGCTCGAGTTTAAGACGACGGCGTTCGGGGGATACGGGTACGGCTTCTGGGGCCCGAATCTTCGGCTGAGGCCCGAGTTCAAGAAGTCGTTCGAGGTCGGCACCGAGCTGAGCTTCCTCGACAACCGGCTCGGGCTCGACGCAACCGTGTACCGGGCGGTGACCAAGGACCAGATCGTCAACGACATCCGCGGCAGCTACGGGACGGGGTTCATCCTCTTCAACCTGAACGGCGCCGCGACGCGCAGCCGGGGCCTCGAGCTGACGCTGCGGAGCACGCCGATTCTCACCCCTGCCTTCTCCTGGGATGTCGCGGCCAACTGGAACAGCTCGGGCAGCATCGTGACGTCCCTGCCGAATGGCATTCCGGAATCCTATGTCTCGGACACCTGGCTGTATGGGAACGTGCGCAACGGGACCAAGCCAGGTTTGTCCACCATGTCGCTCACCGGCTTCTTCTATCTCAGGAACAACCGAGGCGACCTGCTCATCGATCCCGCCACGGGCCTTCCCGTCCGATCGAACGCCGTATCGGCCAACTTCATCGACGGCGGGTACGATCGCCAGCCCGATTTCACGATCGGCCTCACGAACAGCTTCAGGTACAAGCGCCTCACCCTTGATTTCCTGCTCGATATTCGCAAGGGGGGCGACGTCTTCGATGCGACCGATCATTACCTCACGACGCACGGGCTCAGCATGCAAACGCTCGATCGCGACCAGCCGCGGATCATCAAGGGGGTGCTGTGGGACGGGAACGAGAACAGCGCCAATCCAACGGTGAACAACATCGTCATCATCCCGAGCGCGCAGCCGGCATACTACACGAACATGAGCGAGGAGCTGTTCATCGAAAAGGACATCAACTGGCTACGGCTCCGCGACGTGACGCTGACCTACGCCCTGCCCGGGCACTTTCTGGGCGCCCGCGCCGCGAGCGTGTACGTCACGGGCACGGACCTGTTCCTCATCACCAACTACACCGGGCTCGACCCGATCGTGAACGGCAATAGCGCCGCGGTGGGAGGATCGGGCGCCGTGGGGATCGACTTCGGGAATTTCCCCATGCCGCGCGGCGTCAATTTCGGGCTCCGGGTGGGGTTCTGACCATGAACAGGCGATTGCGCGGGCTCCTCGCGGGCGTCCTGATCCTGTCGGGCGGTTGTACCGACTTCCTCGACGTCAACACCAATCCCAACGGCCCCCAGTCGGTGACGGCGAACCTGTACCTGCCGCCGATGCTGCACTGGCTGGTGACGTCCCCACAGTTCGACGGCCGCTTTGTCGGCCACTATACGCAGGAGTGGATCTCGACGTCCACCGCCTTCGATCCGGCACAGAGCTGGGGCCGGATGGGGTTCCAGCCGGGCAGCGATAACGGAGCCCAGCAGTGGCGCGACGTCTACTGGTCGCTCGGCCAGAACCTGATCGACATGAACACCAAAGCCCAGGCCGAGCAGCGCTGGGACCTGCTGGGTGTCGGGATGATTCTCAAGGCGTGGGGCTGGCAGGTGCTCACCGATCTCCACGGCGAGATCATCATCAAGGAAGCCTTCGACGCGACGCGGACCAGCTTCGATTACGATACGCAGGATTATGCCTATCAGGAGGTCAAGCGACTGCTCGACAGCGCGGTCGTGCTGCTCGGGCACAGCGACGGCGCCGTGGACCAGGCCTATCTGGCCGTGGGGGACCACATCTACGGCGGCGATCGCACCAAGTGGTTGAAGTTCGCGCACGGGATGCTGGCTCGGTACTACCATCACTTTGCCAACAAGAAGGCGACGTACGATCCGGCGCAGGTGATCGCCCAGGTGGACCAGTCGCTCACGAGCGAGGCCGACGATGCGCTGCTCACGTATCCGGCCACCAGCACCGACTTCGCGGACTACAACTTCTGGGGGCGCACGCGCAACAACGCGACGCTCTACCGGCAAACCCAATTCGTCCTCAACCTGATGAACGGCACGCAGTTCGGCGGTGTGGTCGACCCCCGCCTGACGCGCATGCTCTCGCCGTCACCCAACGGGCAGTACCGCGGTCTCGATCCCAACATACTTGGCTTTGGCGCGCTCCCCGATTCGCAGAAGCCCAACAACTTCTTCGGCTATCCTGGGACGGGGGGGCTGGGGCTGCCGGGCCGCTATCTGTTCGCCGACCGCGCCAAGATTCCCGCGATGACCTACGCGGAGTTGCAGTTCATCAAGGCGGAGGCCGCCTTGAAGATGGGCGATCGCGCGACGGCCCTCGCCGCGTACAGTAACGGCATCTCGGCGCACATCGACTTCGTGAACGCGCGCAACCGGGACGACAACCAGTCGCCGACGCAAATCTCGACGGCCGAGAAAACGGCGTTTCTCGCCGACACGAACATCGTCCCCGCGGCGGGAAGCCTGACCCTGTCGCACATCATGTCCCAGAAGTTCATCGCGCTGTGGGGGTGGGGACACAACGAGCTGTGGCTCGACATGCGCCGCTATCACTACACCGATCCCGATACCGTGAGCAGTGTGGAAGTGTTCCGTGGGTTCGCGCCGCCCACGACGCTCTATTCCCTCAACAGCGGCAAGGTGGTACAGCGGATCAGGCCGAGATTCAACTCGGAGTACGTCTGGAACCTGGACGCGCTGAAGGCCATCGGGGCGGATGCTACGGATTACCACACCACGCCGCTATGGATCACTCAACGGTGACCCGGATCATGAACAGATACGGCTCTCTGGCCGCGCTGCTGTGCTCGGGCCTGCTATCAGCGTGTGAGAAGAATACGGTCCAGGTGCTTCCCACGGCGCCGCTTGCGGGCGCGCAGATCAAGTTCTTTAACTTCGGCGTGAACGCCCCCGGGGTGAACTTCTACGCCGACGCGACGAAGATGACGGCGATCCAGTCGGGCACGGGGGTCGAGTCCACCAACGGCGTGACGTATGGCGGGGCGGGGGCCGGGGGAGTCTACACGACCATCGCGCCCGGCCAGCACATTTTCACGGGCAGGATCGCCGCGACGGTCGACAAGGACCTGCCCATCGCCAGCGTCACCACGACCATCGCGGACGGGAAGTCCTACTCCTTCTACCTGAGCGGCTTCTACAATACCACGGCCAAGACCGTGGACGGGTTCGTGGTGGAGGATCCGTTCACCGTCCCGACGGACTACACGGTCGCGAATGTGCGCTTCGTCCACGCGATGGGCAACGCGAATCCGATGACCTTGTATGCGAGGCCCGTTGGTGACACGGTGACGGCCCACTGGGCGGCCGTCGGTGCCGAAGTGGCGTACAAGGGGGTGGGCGCCTTCACGACGTTGCCGGGCGGCGCGTACGACCTGGCCACGCGCTACACCGGCTCGGCGACGCCCGTCATCACCAGAACCGCCCAGTCGTTCTCGGGGGGACAGGTCTATACCGTCGCCGCGCGGGGCGACATCACGGTCACGTCCACGACGGCGACCAACCGGCCTATCCTGGATAATACGGCCAACCGGTAAGGGCTGATCGCCCCCTTCGGCCACAGCCGAGGCGCAGCGAGAGCAGCGAGCGGTGGGGCGGGCGGCCCATCGTCTCCTTGAGCGCGCACGCCAGGCGGCTGGCTGGTACCACCCTCCGTCAACAGCTGATCACCGCTGCGGCGCGGGCAGCGCGAGGTCCGAGTTCCAGATGTCCTGCACCATGAGCCAGCGCCCGTTTTCCTGGACCCAGCGCACGAGGTACTTACCCGAGTCGACGGCGGGCGCGCCCGGGGGCCGCTTGGCGCCCGCGGGCCAGGCGAAGTGCCAGCGTCCCAGCTCCACTGCCATGGGGCCGCTCGCCCACACCGACTCGGCGCGGAGCGTGAGCACGGGGGGTGGGCTCGACATGCCGTTCATGACCCCGAAGAACGCGCGAATCGAGTCACGCCCGTGCAGCGGCAGCATGTTCGGAGGCAGGAGCAGCGCGCTCGGGTGATAGAAGTCGGCGATCGAGTCGGCGTGGCCTGCGGCGGTCAGGCGTGGCCAATTGGCGTTGGCAACGTCGATGGCCTGCCGGGCGGCGGCTGAGGTGTCAGGCGGCGCGGGCGGGCGGCAGCCAAGGATCGTGGCGAAGAGGGCGGGAAGGTACGAGACGAGTCGCATGGCGGCTCACTGGTGGGGGAGGGCGACGACGATACGGGTCCTGCCGTGCCGTCGCAAGCGGCGCGGCACGAGCTTCCCCCTGACCTACCGCCCGTGTTATGGTGCGACGCATGAAACTGACGGGCCGGACGGGGGCCCTGGCCATCTGCTTGCTCGTCGTGGTTGCCGCGGCGGGCCTGCTGGGCTCTCACGTGTTCCGGACAGCGAGAGCATCCGCGGGACTCCGTTGTCCCCAGGACCCCGGGATCGCACTGGGGTGCTACGAGCAGCATTACCGCGCGATCGTCGACCGGCAAGGCGTGGCAGCAGCGTTCGCCGACTTGAAGGCGGGGTACGCCGCAGATGCCCAGATGCAGCGGCTGTGCCATGCGATAACCCACGCGATCGGCCAGGCGGCGGTGAGGAAGTACTCCGGTGTCGCCGAGGCGTTTCGTTATGGCGACAACGCGTGCGGCTCGGGATACTATCACGGCGTGCTGCAGGGCGTCGCCCTCACGCTGGGGCGCACCAGGCTATTGAGCGATCTCGATGCCGTCTGTGCCGCTGTCCCGGGGAAGGAACGGAAGTCGCTGGACTATTTCAACTGCGTACACGGCGTGGGACACGCGATCATGGCCGTCACGGATGACGACCTGTTTGAGGCGCTGCGTGATTGCGATGGCCTGACGGGCTCCATGGAGCAGAATGCCTGCGCCAACGGCGTCTTTATGGAGAACCTGATTGTGGACGGCGCGCATGGCGGGCACTACAGCAAGTACTTGAAGCCCAGCGAGCCGCTCTACCCTTGCAGCGCGGTGGGCGAGAAATACAAGACAGAGTGTTTCGACATGCAGACGTCTTACGCCTTGGGGGTCGAGCGGGGCGATTTTGCCAAGGTGTTCGCGCTGTGCGCGGACGTCGGCGTGCCCTATCGGGCAGCGTGCTATCAGAGCCTGGGGAGGGATGCTGCGACGATCAGTCTGAACCAGGTGCCGGGTACGGTGGCTCGCTGCGCGCTCGGGACCGATCGCGAGCAGCAAGCGAATTGCGTCGTAGGCGCGGTGTTGGATTTCGTGTACTATTATCATTCTGACGGGCAGGCGAAGCAGCTGTGCGCTGCAGTCGATGCGGCATTGCAGGATGTCTGCAGGAGTACCACCGCCAAGGTGGTGGGACTATTTTAGGTTGGGTGCGGAGCTCAGGTTTTCGGAGGTGTCGGTCCTAGGCACTCCCTCCTGACAACCTTTTGGCTGTTCACGGGGTGGGGGCTTCTGGGGATGTGGTAACGGGACGTAGCGCAGTCCGGTAGCGCACCTGAATGGGGTTCAGGGGGTCGCGGGTTCAAATCCCGCCGTCCCGACTCGGCCCCCGCCAATCGGCGGGGGCCTTGTCGTGACGGCGCGTTTGGCGCCGCCGCTCGCTCCGCTCGCGGCATTACCGCTCAAATCCCGCCGTCCCGAACATGGGCCGCAGATACGACTGCAGTCGACCGCTGTCATCGCCGCTCCGTTGCGCCTTTCACGGGAGGAGTCCAGATACGCCGGTTAGGCTCCAAATGCTAAGGGACTGAAGCGGCAAGTGATAGCGGAGCCATATAGTAGACTTCCAAGCTCTGCCCGAAATCAGTGATTATGCCACAAAGATCCGGTTGGCCGTCGACCAAGCGAAATACCGGCCCGCCGCTCATCCCGCCCCAATTGGTACCAGGCGGAGGAACGTGGGGACCGCGGACTGAGATGAGCGTGTCACGATCCATGTAAACCTTAAAGTTGTTCCTCGAGGTACTGATGACTTGGAGTATGCCACCGACAATGGCGAACTGAAGCTGTGAGCCTGCATTGTTACGATACGTGGTCGGCAGGCCAGCAAAGGCGACGTACTCCTCACTCACTGGGCCGGGCGGGGGCCACACAGCGCAAATCCACGTATGGGCAGGAATACGGTTTTGATCCGAGCCATTCATGCCCAAGACGATTAGATCGTCCGCGACTGATTCAAAGAGAATGCGAGGTTCCGGATCAAACGAGATGTTACCGGCTTGAAAGACCAGACGGTCGTTCGTCCGCCGCAGTTGGCGATACTTGGCTACAATGTGCTGAGCTATACATAGACAGAGTGTCTTGCCTGTGAACACCATGACTCCCGAGGCGTGGTGCGCCTCTGAAGCCGGGGTCGCGCCGCCAGGAACGCCGATGATCACCTGAACCACATGGTCTCTAACGCGCTCGCCAATAGCGCCGCCATGGGCAATGAGGACCTGTTGATAGGCTAGGGGAAGCGCCTTAAAGTCTGCCTCCGCCTCGGCGGACCGGTCCGGAGGAAGTGGAATCTCGTCTGGCACAGGCATGAAATGTGTGGAGCCTAACGAAAGGCCCTTAAGCTGCGGCGCGCTGAAGAAAGATTAATTCCATAATCTACGCGCGCCGTCATCCTCAGGCGCTTGTTAGGCGCCGCGCGCACTGGACTTCTCCGACAAAGCTTTGACGATTCTTTCGAATGCAAATCGCTGCCCATCCGACAGATCATCGAGCGACCCGCTAATCTTCCCCTCCGGTGGCCGGGCAAAGAAATAGTTGCCGGCCGAACGCCCGCTCATGACCTGCACGTAGTCTGGTGGCAACTCGATTGACCGCTCGGGCCAACCCCCGTGGTGAATGACAGCCATCGTCGGACTGGCTCCGGACGGCGACACAATCGCCCCAAAAGGTTGGATATCTACGGCATTGTCAGGATAGTCGATCCGTTCCGCCCCGTACATAAGAAAGGTCGAACCACTCGCGCTTCCCGATAGGATGAAGACGCCTCCATCCAACTTGGGATGAAGGCCGGCAGGGACGAACGATGGGATCATCTCTTCTTTACTCATACGCCACCAGCCCGAGGCTGACGCTCTCGAGAGGCGTTCACACTCTGCTCGTTGATCCTTGGTCAGTTCGATGAACTGGATCTGATTCTTTGCCATAACGATGACGGTGCCTAACGTCCGCCGTTCACCACCGAAGGCGTCTACGGTAGCGACCGGCGGTCGAAAACCGTGATGACACCTTCGTCTGGTGCAACGGCATGTTAGGTGCCATCGAGGTTTCGGATGAACTTGCAGGACGGGTAGTTAGAGCACCCCAGGAACACGTTCCGTTCGTATCCTGGTTTTCTCGACCGTCGCTGGACCAGGTTGCCCCCGCACTTGGGGCATCGCGTCGTGCTCTCGAAGCGTTCGTGAAGATCTTCCACATGTCGATCAAACGAGGGGTCGTCGGACTGCGCTTCCAGCTTAGAGAGACCATCGCAAATCGTGTCGAACTCCTCGGGGCTGAGTACAATGTCCTCCTGAGACTCAACGAAGGTGACGTAGTCGAAGGTCACTACTTCCCGTGGCATGGTCGTCATCAAGCGCGACCGATCTGAGAACGCGACAAGGGACGAGAACACCGGGCGAGGAATGCGAAGGAACGACTCAAGAGCTTTCAAGTGGCGATAGTTCTGGCGGATTGGATTCTGAAACCGGTACCTTTCCCCGTTCACGTAGGCAGCCGTCCAATACTCATCGTTCTCACTACCAAAGATCCACGCGCCGAAATCCTTCTTCTCGATCACGAAGACGCCTGCGGGGGTAACAAGAACTTCATCGATCTCTGTCGTCCCTCTCCCATCCGGGACAATGAGACTACGAAAGCATCGAACCCTGCCGCCCGTCCGGGGTGCCCACTTCGACGTTGCAGCCCTGGCAGCCGACGCTGTCCAAAGCCACTGAACGAGTACTGCGAGTAGCGCGCCACCCGCAGCAGCGAGCAGGTAGTTCATGTCCACCTAACGTGAATTCGAAAGACCTGCCCATGCCCCCCACCTAGATCATCATAGTCGTTGAATGTGTTTGCCGTAATGTTTGCCGTTCCATATCTTCCGATGCGTGCCAATGCGGTCCGTTGGTGCGCGTAAGTGCCGATAAAACAACGGCCCCGCATGGGGGCCGTTGAATTCAAATCCCGCCGTCCCGATTCGTAGAACGCAGTCGTTGCAAGCATTCTCGCGTTCGTCGTGCACAGAAGGTGAACGGTTTACCAGGATCCTTCGTCGCTCGCGCCACATTTCGATGCACCTCGCTCACGTTGAGGTTCGCAATTTCCGCTGTCTGCGCGAGCTTCGCGTCGACCTCCAACAGGGCCTGAATGTTCTCGTTGGACGGAACAACGTCGGGAAGACCAGCCTACTCGCTGCCATTCGACACGCGCTTGGTGCCGGCGCCGGCCGCGGCGAGGCGCTCTGGTTGACGGAGGACGAGTTTCATCGCCCCGGGCCTGGGGGCTTTCCGTCCATGTACTTTTCCACCAGAGAGACAAATGACTGAGGAAACAATTCCGATGAAGGCGATCGTGGTGACGGACCAGGCTACGGGAACTGCCGGGATGAAGCTGGTGGAGCGGCCCGAGCCGCAGCCGGCGATAAACGACGTCGTCGTTCAGGTTCATGCGTCGGGATTCGTCCCGACTGAGATGGCGTGGCCCTCGACCTGGACCGATCGCCGCGACCGTGATCGAACACCGTCGATCCCCGGCCACGAGCTGGCCGGAGTGGTCGCCGCCCTCGGCTACGGTACGACGGGACTCTCAGTAGGACAGCGCGTGTTCGGCCTCGCGGACTGGCATCGCGACGGCACCCTGGCCGAGTATGTGGCGATCGAGGCACGCAACCTCGCGCCGCTGCCGGGCGACGTTGACTTCACAGTGGGCGCGAGCCTGCCAATCTCGGGCCTCACCGCGTGGCAGGGACTGTTCGAGCACGGCCGCCTTCGGGCGGGGCAAAGCGTGATCGCGCACGGCGCGGCCGGCGCAGTCGGGTCGATGGTGACGCAACTCGCACGATTGGCCGGCGCCCACGTGATCGGCACTGGACGCGCCGCCGACCGTCAGAAGGCGCTCGACTTCGGCGCGCAGGAGTTTGTCGACCTCGACAGCGGCACGCTGGAAGACGTCGGCAGCGTCGATCTGGTGTTCGATGTCATCGGCGGCGACATCGGGAAGCGGTCCGCGCGCCTGATTCGACCCGGAGGAACGCTGGTGTCCATCGTCGGGCCGTCTGAGGCGCGGCCCGTTGATGGCCTTGCGATCGACTTCGTTGTCGAGTCCGATCGTGCCCAACTGAGTGAGATCGTCCAGCGGATGCGGGACGGACGACTGCGGACGAACATCGGGACCGTCGCGCCCCTCGACGATGCCGTCGCCGCCTTCAACTCGACCGAGCGGCGCCCGGGGAAGACGGTCATTCGTGTTCGTCCGTGAGGACGGAGAGACGGCGACCGATTCTGCCCTACTCGTCGGCCATCATCACCGTTTAGACCGCCGCGATCAATTTGCGACCATGGTCGCCTTTGCGATCTGGCTGATCTCGCTCACTCTCGAGGCTCCGCGCGCTGATGGGGCACGTCCGCCCGGCGCACGACTACCTCGCGTGAATCCGGCAGCAGACGTCCGCCGGGCGCGTCAACTCCCGCCGTCCCGACCGAGTGATGTTAAAGCCTCACCGCGACTCTCGCGGTGGGGCTTTTGCTTCGACCCGCCCGGGGGAGTACTTCTGGGGCTCCAGCTTGAGGTGGAAGCCGCCTCGCCGGTACCACGCCGACGCGTCTATGCGCCTGTGCACGTGCAGCTTCTTGAGAATGTTGTGGACATGGTTCTTCACCGTTGCCAGCTCGATGACGAGACGGCCTGCGATCCCCTTGTTGGTCATGCCGTCATCGACTAAGTGCAGAATCTCGCGTTCGCGACCCGTCAACGCCCGCAGGGGACTGTGCGTGGCCTTCTCCTCGTCGTCTCTGAGCGAAGCCGCCAACGCGCCCAGCCGCCGCAGCAGAGTGAACGAGACGCGTGGAGGGCAGTACAGCTCTCCGCGCACCGCGCTTTCAATGGCGATGACGAGATCGTCAAGCGATCCGTCCGGGAGCAGATAGCCCGCGACTCCAGCCTCGGCCAACTGGATGACCTCGGCTTCGCTCTCGCCTAACGTGATAGCCACCACCTTCACGTTTGGCGTTCGGCGCCTGATATCAGCTACGATCTTCACAGCCTCGGATGTCGCGAAGTCGACGAGCACGATGTCCGGAATGACTTCGCCCAGTAACGCCAAAACCTCTTGAGGATGCGACGCAGTCGCCAGCACCTGCACGCGGCGACCCTGCGAGAGCGCCGCGGCGAGCGCCTCGCTATGAACACGTGAGCGACCGGCGATGACAGCCCGAATCATTGCATCGCCTGCTGAACCTTCGGATTCATCCCGGGCATAGGCGGGGGGTTGGGGGACCTGAACCCGTGCTGATCATCTTTGAGCACCGCGGATCCATAGGCAGCAAGCTGCACCGTTCCTAAACTAAACGTCGAAGCATACGGGCGTCACAGGGCATGGTCAAGCAAGAGCGCGCCGATCATTTCTCCCTCGCTCGTACACTGAGCGCACCTCGAACACGGAGCATCCCATGACGACAGGCAAGTTCCTCATCACCGCCGCCCCCTTCGGAAGGAGACCGCAATGACCAGCACCATGACGCCGCTCGACACCCCACGAGAGACCGCAACAGACACCATCCGCCCCTTCCGGTTTCACGCCTCGGACGAGGACCTCGCGGATCTCCGCCAGCGGATCAAAGCGACGAGGTGGCCCGAAAAAGAGCCCGTCGCCGATTTCTCGCAGGGCGTGCCGCTCGCGACGATGCAGAAGCTCGCCCGCTATTGGACGACGGAATACGATTGGCGCAAGGTCGAGGCGAAGCTCAATAGCTATCCGCAATTCATCACCGAGATCGATGGGTTGGACATCCATTTCGTTCACGTCCGTTCGAAAGAAAAGAATGCGTTGCCGGTTATCGTCACCCATGGATGGCCGGGCTCGATCATCGAGCAGCTGAAGATCATCGATCCGCTGACCAATCCCACGGCGCATGGTGGCAGCGCGTCGGAGGCTTTCGATGTGGTGATTCCGTCGATGCCGGGTTACGGGTTTTCAGGCAAGCCGACCACGACCGGCTGGGACCAGGCGCGCATCGCGCGTGCCTGGGCGGTGCTGATGAAGCGCCTTGGGTACACGCGATATGTGGCGCAAGGCGGGGATTGGGGCGCGATTATCAACGACCTGATGGCTACGCAGGGACATCCGGAATTGATCGGCATGCACACGAACCTGCCCGCCGTGATTCCGCCTGAAATCAACAAGGCGGCCGCAGCCGGCAGCCCGCCGCCGTCGGGGCTCTCGGCCGAGGAAAAGCACGCGTACGAGACGCTGGCCTTGTTATACAAGACCATTCCCACCCAGTTCTTCATGGGGTGGCACCCACAAACGCTGTACGGCATCGCGGATTCACCCATCGGTGTGGCAGCCTGGCTGCTCGACCACGACCCGCTCAGTCTGCAGCTCATCGCACGTGCTTTTGACGGGGAGCCAACAGGCCTTACGCGAGACGATGTGCTCGACAACGCCACGCTCTTCTGGTTGACGAACACGACAATCTCTGCGGCTCGTCTTTATTGGGAGGGGTTCGCGAAGACCGACCTTGGCCCCAAGAACGTCACCATCCCGGTTGCGGTGAGCCTCTTTCCTGACGAGGTCATCGCTGCACCGCGGAGCTGGACGGAGCGGGCGTATCCCAGGCTCATCCATTACAACCAGCTCGACAAGGGCGGGCACTTTGCGGCGTGGGAACAGCCGAAGCTTTTGGTGGATGAGATGCGCGTAGGGCTCAAGTCGCTGCGGTAGGTGAAGGTAGGTCAAAGGTCGTACGGTGGATGGCGCGCCAAGGCGCGCGTCATCCGCCGCCCCTAGGTTGGCTCGCATTTTTCTTTGTCGGGAGTAGTCCCCCCTTCAGTCCTCCCCTTTCTTTTACCATTGTTCGATGTTCGAGTTTGACGGATTTGAACGGAGCCCCACGACATCCTTCGCCTGTCGATTTCGGAACGGCCCATTCGACGCATATGAAAACCAGAGAAGGATTCCATGTCCAAGCTGCGCGTCCACAACTTCGCGATCTCGCTCGACGGGTACGGCGCCGGCCCCCGCCAGGGACTGAAGGACCCACTCGGCGTGGGTGGTGAGGAGCTGCACGGCTGGTACATCGGCACGCGCGCGTTTCGCGAGATAAACGG
>Ga0209375_1001099_pt1 | contig 20975 bp, 23 predicted proteins | sample GraSoiAngelo_131_FD_185888 | JGI IMG/M metagenome (GOLD analysis project Ga0209375, IMG submission 185888) | Grasslands soil microbial communities from the Angelo Coastal Reserve, California, USA - 14_0929_02_30cm (SPAdes) (version 2) | ecosystem: Environmental > Terrestrial > Soil > Grasslands ... | reverse complement strand
TGTGAACCAGCGCCAAATACACGCGGTGTTGGAGTCGGACGTTCAATAGCGCTGTGCCTAACGCAAACCACACAGCGTCTCGCGAGAATTTCCGCGTTGTGCTAGTAGAACGGCATGCCTGTCGCCGTGCCACTCGATCATCTGGTTGAACTCTGGCCAGAGAAATTTCGCGGTGCGCGCATCGGGGCGCTGCTTCACCCCGCATCGATTTCAGCGAAGCTCGAGCACGCATCGTGGATTCTCGAGCGACACAATGGCGATCTTTTTCGTCTCTCAGCCTTTTTTGGGCCGCAACATGGGTTTCTCGGCCAGACGCAGGATAACATGGTGGAATGGAAAAGTTATGAGCATCCGCGTCTTCATATTCCCGTTTACAGTCTGTACGGCGAACACCGCGAGCCAATCGCAGAAATGCTGACAGATCTCGATGTCTTGCTCGTTGATCTCCAGGATGTCGGGGCGCGCTATTACACGTTCATCTGGACGGTGTATCTCTGTGTGCGCGCTTGCGAAAAAGCGCGCATACAAGTCGTCGTCCTCGACCGGCCGAATCCGATTAATGGAGTGACCATCGAGGGCCCATTGCTTGATCCTAATTACAAATCGTTCGTGGGTCTCCATCCGATTCCAGTGCGACACGGAAAAACAGTCGCAGAACTAGCGCTGCAATTTCGAAACGAAGTTTTTCCGGACTGTGGATTGTCGATCCTGCCGATGAAAAACTGGGAGCGCCAGATGTGGTTCGATCAAACCGGCCTGCCATGGGTCATGCCATCACCCAACATGCCGACGCTCGATACCGCGACCCTTTATCCAGGCATGTGTCTTCTCGAAGGGACAAATATTTCGGAAGGCCGCGGCACAACGCGTCCATTCGAAATCTTCGGCGCACCGTTTGTTAACGCCGAAGCGCTCTGCCGCGAACTCAACGCATTGAGACTGCCAGGCGTTTTCTTCCGCGAAAATTATTTTCAGCCGACGTTTCACAAGTTCGCCGGCGAACTTTGTAGCGGTGCGCAGTTGCACGTCACCGATCGAAATGCGTTTCACCCATTTCAAACAGGCGTTGAAATCATTCGCGCGCTCAGAAAATTGTATCCAAAGAAGTTCGCGTGGAAACAACCACCCTACGAGTACGAATGGAAACGACTTCCGATCGAAGTTTTAATCGGCGGGCCGATCGAATCGCTTTTTGGCTAGGCAGGTTGGCGAGCGACGTTGTAGCCATCGCCCTGCGGGCGGTCCAGCTCAGACGTGCCACAGGCACGTGGCTACACTTGTTAGGCGTAAGCGGAATAATAATGGCGTGGAGCACGATCGCTCGAGCAGACATTCCATGGCCTGAAGTTGTCCAGCGGCTTGCGTACGAGAACGAAAAATTGGCGCGGCGTCCTCAAGGACACAACGGCGAATACTTCATTGTCTGTACTCTTTATTACACACCGAAAGAATCCGGCTTCACTTTCGAACGCGGCTTCGATGCAACGCCCGTCACAAAACCTGGTTTGCACGGGCGAAAATATCCACGCGACTTTCTGCGCTCAGTGAAGAAGGAAGGCTTCGGCCGGATCGTTACACCGGTAAACGGACGCAATTACATTCGTTACAACGGCGGAGATTCATATGCGTTCGCGTCGAACCCTACCGGGGGAGGCGGAGTTTTGGTCCCACGCTTTTCCGCTGCGCTAAAGTTGACTCAAGGTAGTTTGCGCCGCGGCGCAATTGTCGAGACTGAGTCTGCGGACGTGGAGAAGATATTTCGCAGCAATCGATGGAAAATCATGGATACCGGAGGCGGCCTGCGCCGATGGCAGATCGACTGCTATTACGGAGAAGATGAGCCTCTAGGGCCCGGCAAGTTCATGGGGCGACCGCGCGCAACGACGTTTGAGTACGCTTACGCCAAAGCGCGAATCATGGATTGACGTGAACCCGTTTACGGTTCGGCTCCATTTGCATGGCGATCTAGATTTTTTTCTCCGATCAGAAGCGCCTGGTCCAAGCATCGAACGCAAGTTGGGCGAGAAAACATCCGTGAAGGATGTAATCGAATCGTGCGGCGTACCGCATCCGGAAGTCGATTTGATCCTGGTTAACGGACGGCCGGTGGATTTTGATTATGCGATTAAGAGCGCTGCAGATATCGAGCTTTATCCAGTAAGAACAGGAACTCCGCAATTCAAGGAACAACGCTTGCAAACAACTATCGCTAGTAGGTTTATCGCAGATGGTCATCTCGGAACGCTCGCACGGAATTTGCGCTTGCTCGGCTTTGATGTCGCCTACGATTCTCAAGCGGAAGATCGGCTATTGCTCACAGTAATGGAACGGGAAAATCGGGCGCTTCTGACGCGCGACCGACGTTTGCTAATGCATACAGTCGTAAGGACCGGTTACTGCCCGCGTTCACAAAACGCCGATGAACAAACCGTCGAAGTAATTCGCCGCTTTGATCTTCTTCTTTGCCTCGCTCCATTTACGCGGTGCCTTCGCTGCAACGCGCCGCTGCAAAAGGTTTCCAAGGCCGAAGTAATTGAAAGGCTCGAGCCGCTCACGAAACTCTACTACGAACAATTCCGGCGTTGCACAGGGTGCGGCCAGATTTATTGGGCCGGATCGCACTTCTCGAAACTCCAGAAACGCCTCGAAAAAATTCGCGCAGATTGCGCCTGAGGCATCGGCGCAGGACGGATAGAACCGTGTTATCGCGCATTCTTGGAATGAAACGTTTTCCGCGATCTCTGCTCTTGTCGGTAATTCTTACTGCTCTCCAATTTCCTGGGGCGCAAGCGTACGCCCCGCTTGGACATGAGATTGTCGGCGCGATCGCCGACGAACGATTGGCCAACAAAGCGACAGCCACAAAGATCCGTGCGCTGCTGGATGGACTTTCCCTGGAAAAAGCTTCCGTCATTGCCGACGAGATCAAAGGCTGGGACAAGAAGGGCGCTGATGATCCGAGATCGTTTCATTACTCGGCGCATCGCAACATTGACCGGCAGTTGCGCGATTTCTGGCGAGCAAATCCTCCGCCGCGATCCGGCGCAAATCCAGGCGCGCCTTCGCATCATTGGTTCCACTACACCGACGTTCCCGTCGTGCCGGCGCAAAGATACCGCGACGGACACGCCGGCCGCAGCAAATGGGACATAGTGCATATGATTCCGTTCTGCGTCCAGATTTTGCAGGGACGAGTGCCTGAACAAAATGAGCGAAGGATTACCAAGGCCGTAGCACTTATTTTGCTTGCGCATTACGTTGCCGACATTCACCAGCCATTGCACGTAGGCGCGGAATATTTCGATCAACAAGGCCGAGTCGCAGACCCTGACAAAGATAAGTCAGCACTTAGGGACGAAGGTGGAAATACGTTTACTCTCGAACTGAGCGACGAACCGCCCCGCAGGCGCGGCATTCATAAGAAGAAATTGCACGGCTTTTGGGATTACGATGCAGTGAACGCGCTTTTTCTTCAGGAGCCCGGCACGCTACGGAAAGGTGATATGCAGACACTCATCGAGCCGCATAAGAAGGAACTGATTCGCGAGCTGGCGACGCAGGAACCCAACAACTGGCGAATGCCACCAAACGTTCCTGTCGATAGTTATGCCGAGATATGGGCAGATGAAATCTTGCCAATCGCGCGTGAGGCGTATGCGCGGCTCCAATTCATAGATGTCCACCCGCAACAAGAGGAAGACCGGATCCTTGCGGCCGGTGAAGCGGTCGAAAAACCAGCCGCGAATCATGGTGTTTATCACGTTTGGGCAACTAACGTAGTGCGGGATGAACTGCACAAAGCCGGTTGGCGTCTTGCCGATTTGCTGGAGAAAATCTTGTAGCTGACCCATGCGAGCTGTTGTCCAGCGTGTAAGCCGCGCCCGTGTAACTGTCGAGGGCAGTGTCGCGGGAGAAATCGCTGGGGGTCTTATGATTTTGCTTGGCATCGGCCGCAATGACACATCGGCCGTCGCTGTCAGTCTGGCCGAGAAGATCGCGAATCTAAGGATTTTTGAAGACAGCCAGGGAAAAATGAATCGTTCCCTGCTGGATGCAGGAGGGAGCGCGCTGGTTGTCTCGCAGTTTACGCTTTACGGCGACGCGCGCGGGCAGCGCCGGCCCAGCTTTATTGCCGCGGCGCCGCCGGAACAGGCAAATAAACTCTACCAAGAGTTCAGCGAAGCTTTGCGCAGGTTGGGAGTCACCGTAGCAACAGGAGTTTTCCAAGCGATGATGTCAGTAGAATTGGTCAATGAAGGCCCAGTCACAATCCTCCTCGATTCTGACAAAACGTTCTAGAAGCCATCTCAGAATGTCATTCTGAGCGGAGCGAAGAATCTCAGATCAGATCTGGACCGATCCACTAACGAACAGGAGCCAGAGCTGTTTCGCGAAGCCTGTCCTGAGCAAAGCCGAAGGGCTCAACGCGACAGCGCCATTTTTGAGGTGACTTCTAGAATGCGAGTGGCAAACATGCGAACTCAGAAGCGGGGTCAAAAAAAATCGCGCCGGGATTTTCCACGGCGCGATTTCGTTTGAAAACTATCGATGCAAATCAGGCTTCTGTTTTCTTTGTCTCTTTAGCGGACTTCTGACATTGCGCTTTCAATTGAGCGAACTGCTGTGCAGAAAGAATTCCTTTCGCCTGTTTTAGGAACATCTGCCGGCTTTCCTTTGTGCAGCCTGCCTTCATGCATTCAGCCTGCCACGCTTCTATCTTTGTCTTTTGATCTGGCGTCAGACTGAGCGTTGCCAGATTGACGCAAGCCATTGAATTCGACTTCGCCGCGCCGTTGGCACAACATGCCTTGTCTCCTGCAAACGCGCTGGATGCTATGAGCATCGCGGCCGCAACTAGAGCTGTAGTGGTAATTTTAATCATGGTGAATGCTCAGACATGCATGATGCAAGGACTGTTCAATTTGCTTGACGCTTATCCAGTTTTGTCATTCTGATCCCGCAGGCGCGGGAGAAGAATCTCGGATCATGGTTTTCGCTGACACGAAGTAAACCCCAGATGTTTCGCGGAGCCTGTCCTGAGCAGAGCCGAAGGGCTCAACATAACAAGACACGCTCCCGAACTGGAATTGCAGCCGGCACGGCTGCCTCTACAGTGAGCCGATGATTCTCGAACCGGTTCGTCCGATTCAACTGTCGGAAATACGGGAAGCGCGCAAACGAATCGCACAGACGATCGTTCGCACGCCGCTCATCCGCTTGGAGCTCGGGCCGGATTTTCCCGACATTCGGCTCAAGCTGGAGAATCTGCAGCCGATTAATGCTTACAAATTGCGCGGTGCCGCGAACGCGGTTGCCCTGCTTTCGGATTCCGAGCGCGAGCGCGGCGTTTGGACAATCAGTGCGGGAAATGCAGGACAAGGCGTTGCCTACGCGGCGCGACAAGCACGCGTGCCATGCGCCGTCGTAGTGATTGAGACCGCGCCGAAATCAAAGCTGGACCGGATGCGCGCGCTTGGCGCAAAACTCCTTCCAGTACCATACGAGGTCGCATGGAAAACGCTAGAGGAGCGCTCATTTTCTGGGGCCGAAGGAACATTCATTCATCCATTCGACGATGATAACTTCATCGCGGGCCACGGAACGATGGGACTGGAGATTTTGGAGGACGCCCCGGATACGGCGGCAGTCATTGCCAGTATTGGTGGCGGCGGACTGATCACCGGCGTTGGCAGCGCAATCAAGGCCCTCAAATCGGAGATAAAGATTTTCGGAGTTGAACCGGAGACTGCGGCACCCGCGGCGCTTTCGTTCAAGATGGGTTCGCCGCAAGTATTCAAGGAGTGGAAGGCCTCTTTCGTTGATGGCGCAGGCGGTCAAAGCGCATTTCCCCGCATGTGGGAACGAATGAAACCGGTCGTCAACGATTACTTTGTCGTCAGCTTGGAGGAAACCAGGCAAGCCATGCGGCTCATGGCGGAAAAGACACGGGTAATCTCCGAGGGCGCAGGCGCGCTGCCGCTCGCTGCAGCTTTGCGTGGCGAGGCTGGCAAAGGCCCGATCGTCGCAATCGTCTCAGGTGGGAACATCGATCTTAACAAGTTTTGCGAACTGACTGCTCAATAAGAAAGTCGAGCCCGCACGGCAATATTGACTTTCGCTTCAGAACTTGAGAAAACCTTCTCCGTAGTAAGTAAAGGAGGCAAAACAAATGAAAATTGGTGATACAGCACCGGATTTTGAAGCGGAAACTACCGAGGGCCGGATTCGTTTCCATGATTGGGTCGGCAACTCCTGGGCCATTTTGTTCTCACACCCGAAGGACTTCACGCCTGTTTGTACGACCGAACTTGGTTATATGGCTAAAATCAAACCAGAGTTTGACTGCAGGAATGTGAAGGTGATGGGATTGTCGGTCGATTCGACTGGCGATCATTCAGGATGGGCGAAGGACATCGAAGAAACCCAGGGTCACGCACCGAACTACCCAATCGTCGGTGATTCCGACTTTAAGATCTCGAAATTGTACGGGATGCTTCCCGCGGACGTTGAAGGCGACCCCAAGAAGCGCACACCCGCGGACAACGCGACCGTGCGCAATGTCTACGTCGTCGGCCCGGATAAGAAAATTAAATTGATCCTCGTCTACCCGATGACGACAGGTCGCAACTTCGACGAGGTGCTGCGGGTGATCGACTCTCTGCAATTGACCGCAAAGCATCAGGTAGCAACGCCCGTCAATTGGAAACAAGGCGACGATGTGATCATTGCCGGTTCGGTGTCCGACGAAGAAGCGAAGAAGCGTTATCCGCAAGGCTGGAAAGCGCCCAAGCCATATCTCCGGATCGTGCCGCAACCGCAATAGCTGTATCGTCGAATTGGTAGGGACGGCGCGCTGCGCCATCCGTATGCCGCGGCACGGCGTCCCTACCTTTATGGGAAACGCTCGCTTTTGTTGGGACAGAGTATCATCGTATTCTTGAAGCAAAGCAGCGGGCCGGTTCCCTCGAAACAAAGTGATTCCTGAGAACCAGAACAAAGCGCTCCACGCGTGGCAAACCTCTGCGCGGTATTGGGACAAGCATCGCGACCTGATCACAAAAATGTTCGCGCCGTTAACATCCGGTTTAGTCGAACAGGCGCAGATTGGAATTGGTCAGAATGTGCTCGATATCGGCGGTGGCAGCGGTGAACCATCGCTTACAATCTCAAGAATTGTGGGACCTACAGGGTCGGTAACGTACACCGATCCCGTGGCCGGTATGCTCGAGAGCGCTCAGGCGGAAGCAGCCCGACGCGGCGTTACGAACATCCATTTCAGACAATGTTCCGCCAACGACCTACCCTTTGAAACTTGTACCTTTGATGTAGCCGTAGGCAGGTTATCAGCAATGTTCTTCGCCGATCCTATCGCCGCCGTACGGGAGGCATTGAGAGTCCTTCTCGAAGATGGATCTGTCGCGTTTGCCGTCTGGGGTTCGAGCGAAGCCAATCCTTTCTTTTCAACTGTCACAAACGTAATCGACCGATTTCTTGAAGGCTACCCGCAGGATTCCGATGCGCCAGATACATTCCGTTTTGCCGTTCCTGATAAGCTGGCTGAAATCCTGGAACAGGCTGACGCCAAAAATGTGATCGAACGCCAGCTGGATTTTCGAATTGAAGCGGCGATCTCATTTGAGCAGTTCTGGAAGTTGCGGACTGAGATGTCCGACAGCTTGCGAGAAAAAATGGGTAGACTCACGCCCGCTCAATTACCAACTGTGAAGCAGACTGTTGCCGATGCTGCGCGGAAATACTTTGCGAGCGGAACGATGAGTTTCCCGGCGGAGGCGTTGATTGTTACCGGCAGAAAATCTGCCATATGAAGTCGCACTCTCAGCACTGATGCTTTTCGTGCCTTTGTGATCTTATTCGTTCCCAAAGTGATCAGTGAACCGTGATCGGTGAACAGGATTCGGCGCTGTGGCAAATCTTTACCGATCACTGATCACGGGTCACCGATCACACCTCTCCCGGAATGGGCTCAGCAGAATAGGCGACAGGATCTTGTTGAAAATAGTTTTGCAATTCTGCGTATAGCCGCGGATGACGAGCGCGTAACGCACGTGGCTGCTCAAAGAATGCTTCGACCGATACGGCGAAAAACTCAACGGGATCAGTGGCTCCATAAGTATCGAGCAGCGTCGGTATCCCGCTTTCATCGGCAGCGCGCAGCGATGCAAACTCGGTTCTCATCACTTCGCTCCAGGCCGATTGCTGCTCGCGCGTCGCCAATCCCGGCACCCCATCGGCGGCGTGATTTTCGTAATCAAGTTGATGGGCAAATTCATGAAGAACAACATTCTTACCATCGGAGGGATCAGCCGCGCCATGTTTGACGGCTCCCCAGGATAGAACCAGCGATCCCATCCTTCGGCCTGTCTCGCCAAGCCGACCCACCGTTCCTTCTTCCCAGACATGCTCACCAATCCGGTGGTCTTCCTGCACCATGTATGTCAATGGATAAACAAGGATCGTGAGCAGATGTGGAAAATAATCCGTCTCGCGATGCAACAACAGAAGACAAGCCTGCGCCGCGATGGTCACGCGGACCTCATCCGTGATCTCGAAACCGCCACATCCTTCAAAACGTTTTTCGGCAAGAAACACTTGAATACGACCAAGCAGTTCCGCGCGGTCGCTCACGGTCAGCTTGTGAAAAAACACAACGTGACGTTGAATCAACTTCAGCCATTCTTGCGGAAACTGTCGCGCTCGCAGGCGACGCCGCCTCTGCTGCTTCAGGAACTCAAGGATCATATGAAAATGTGAGCAGACCGTTTCATCGCATTCGTTTTAGTGGATGCGCTTCGGTATTAAAGATGACTTTATCGAATTGCAAGGCTTCAGGCGGCGCGAAGAGCAAATAAAAATATTTGAAAGTCTCGGCCAGGACAAAGCTCTGCATTTCATCGACCTGTCCCTTGCTGATCACGTCGCCGAGCGCAGCGTAACCAGTCTCGACGCGGCAATATTTAACGAAATCATCGAACATTTTCTCGCCCATGCGCCGATATTCCGGGTGACCCGTGTAACGGTAAAGATAATAAGTAGACTCAATGATTTCGGGACGCAGATGATAACTTCCGGCCACCACGCGCATCGTTTTGTAATCGAGAGTTTCCGGCTCGATGCCGTACAGGTTCCACATCTTGAACGATGAAACTTGCAGGCGACGTGCGCGCTCCAGATCACCGGAGAAGGCGAGCAACGCAGGGAAGAATGCATCGAGCGCGCCGTACTCCGTCTTGGTCCGCTTACCCGTCTGCATATCGGCGTGGCCGTACCACAATTCCCCGCGGATTTCGTCGGCAAAATACTTGTTAACGGCGGAAATACTCGCTTCCCACATCGTGCGGCAATCCTTATCGCCGAACAGAAGCCAGCATTTCCAGAGATATTCGTAGTACGAATCGATGCCGCCGCTGATGTGACTATCCGTGTTTGTCCAGGCGCCTGTCTCGATGTTGATGCTCTCTCCAACGAGGCAGAGCGGCGAGCGTCGCTTGAAAGTTTCGACCAAAGCCCGCTTCGCTTTCTCATAGAAAACGGGTTTGCCCGTCAGCTTACTCAGCGTCCCAAATTCCAATAACAGCGTGCCTATTTCTGCCGGATTCGTCACCGGGTCGCGTGTCTGACCAGTGCGAAGATTGATGTAAACATAAGGGAGCCCCGTTGGTGAATTGAAAACCGGAAGTAATCGGTTGCCCAAATCTTCGGCGAGGCTCAGGAGACGCGTGTCGCCGGTCAGTTGATAGCTGGAAAGAAGCCCGCCGAGCAGGCGTATCGTTATCTCAAAATTTTTGACGTAAATATCGCGATCGAACGAGAGATCACTAGCGATAAGTGCGCGCGTTCTTTCCGCCTCGGTATCGAGATGCATCAGGATAAGTGTGTCGAGGGCATCGACGGGAGTCATCAAAAGGGACTGGCCGTACCAATCGTGCCCGGTTTTACTCAAAGGCCGCAGCGCGTCGTGGCCCCATGCATAACGCTCGTAATTATTCCAGGCGTGCAGAAATTCAGTTCGCACACGATCAGCAAGCTTCCGCGCGTGCTCGTCCTCGCGCGTCTTGGCACAGCCGTGCGTTGCGAACGCGGCAAAGGCAGCCAACAAAAAGGCGGTGGGCACAATTCGGTCTGGCATTTGATTCGAATCAGCCTAACAATCGACTAGGAGGACTCAAAAATGAATACAATGTCTGTTTCTCGACGTAAATTTGCACAGTTACTCGGCGCAGGCGCGGCGGCGGTGGTCGTCAGGCCGACGTTCTCTTTCGCAAAGCCGACTCAGTCCGTTACCACGCCTTTGGCAGAAGGCGGCAACATCGTCCGCTTGAGTGCGAATGAGAATCCTTATGGACCTTGTCCGAAAGCATTGGAGGCGATAACAAATTCGTTCGGTCTCGCTTGCCGTTATCCGGACGAACACAACAATCTTCTGATCGACAAGCTAGCAAAGCTGAACGGCGTCAACCACGATCAGATCCTTCTCGGTGACGGTTCGGGTGAAATTCTCAAACTCTGCGCAGAAACATTTACCGGACCTCAGAACGGAAAGCTAGTCGCAGCGGACCCGACCTTTGAAGCAATTCTCAATAATGCCAGTGCTAATGGCGCTGAAGTAGTAAAGGCGCCGCTGACGAGCAGCTTTGCGCATGATCTGCCGAAAATGCTTGCTGCTACAAAGGGCGGTTTGATTTACGTCTGCAATCCGAACAACCCCACTGCCAGCATCACGCCCAAGGACGAATTACGCGACTTCATCGCAAAGACCCCGCGCGAGACAATGATTCTGGTGGACGAAGCATATTTCCATTTCGCGGATAGCCCCGACTACGAGAGCGTGATCCCGCTCGTGAAAGAGCACCCGAATCTGATTGTTTCCCGCACGTTTTCAAAAATTTACGGAATGGCAGGATTGCGCTGCGGCTACTGTGTCGCGCAGAAGGAAACGATCGAACGCATGCGCCGAAACCAAATGTGGGACAGCGTCAACTGCATGGCGCTGGCTGCCGCGACTGCGAGCCTGGACGATCTAGATCACGTCCCAACCGGCCAGCGTTTAAACAGAGAAGCGAAACAATTCACGACATCCGAGCTCGAAAAGATGGGCTACAAATCAATTCCGTCGCAGGCGAACTTCATCATGTTCGATTGTAAGCGTTCCGTCGTGCCGATTATCAAAGCGATGAAAGAGCGCAACGTACGCGTGGGGCGCTTATTCCCCGCTCTGCCGAACCACATGCGACTGACTATTGGTAAGAAGACTGAAATGGAAACTTTCCTAGCGGCGTTCCGAGAAGTGATGGCCTAACAATCAGCCGACTAAGCAGAAATATCGCCATCCATGCCGCGGCGTAACCCTTCGATCTCAAATAAGCATCGCGAGATCGGGCAATGCCGCCCGGAGCGCAGCAGCGCGCGCATGATCATCGGCAAGCAAGCGAAAGTCCGCGAAGTCGAATCCCGGGCCAACAGTGCAGCCGACGAACGCGTACTCCCATAGCGTCCTAGCGGCTTGCCAAATCCCGGCACCGATCGTGTAAACTGGCGCCTCCGTGCCACCGCCAACCGGACCCAACACGTGACGCAGGATGGTCTGCCCCGATGCGTTCAGCTCCAGCAACTCCAGTAGGCCACCCTCGTAGATGCCAGACCTCGTCCGATGCGACCTGATGCCACCGGCTGACGTTACCCTTCGGGAGGAGGAAGTAGATCGTCGTCAGTGCAGCACGGGAGCCGCGCCCATCCATCGGAGTAACCTGAACTGCGGACCGGAATATCTGGCGATAAAAACCGCCCTCGGGATGGGGCCGCAAATCCAATGTTGTGATCAATTCGGCAGCTCGCGGGTGCATCACAAACAACAGTATTGAGTCGCGGAGAATCGCTGCGGCAGACTAACGAGACGGAGCTGAACCACTGGTGGCGGGAGCAAGCGTGGCAAACTTACTAAGCTGTTTCATAAATTTGAATGTCTGCACCGCAGCGTCCACCGGTTGGCTGTAGCAATTGGTGCCAGCGATTGGTTAGGCCGTTGACCTGCGGATGTATGTAAATCATGAGCGAGCAGTGAAACTATACCGCGCGATGAGACCTCCAATGATTGACCCGGCGAAAGCTCCGAGTATGGCTGGCACGACAACGACAATAGACATGAATTCAGAGTTGACCTCGTAGTGATCGCCAATGCGAACGCGTGCGATAAAGTAGCCGACAACGAGGGCAACGAAGGAGACGAATAAGATGGCAATGAGACCACTTGCCGCAGCCGTACGGAAGGAGAACGATTGCCTCCGAAACACTGCGAACTGAACAAAAGCGGCGGCAATAGCCAGCCCGAAGAGTGCAGCAAAGATGACAACGCCCATAGACCTAACGAGAACTAGACCGAATTTTTCGATCTAATCCAAGCGTGTTCACGAAATCACTTCTCGAAACAAGAGCGCACCGTTTTTGGCATCGACTTGGACGGTCTGGCCTTCGCGGACTTTGCCTTCGAGGATATCGATCGAGAGCGGGTCAAAGGTCCAGCGAGTTCTAAGGTAGTTATGCTTCGTTGACCAAAATGGATTCGATCTTTGCACGAAGCTGAGGCATGTCGTGAGCCGCGGTATTCCAAAGCACGTCATTCGACACAACATCGTAGCCATGGATCATCACGTTGCGCATTCCAATAATCTGTCGCCACGGAATATCTTGGTGATGCTCGCGCCACTCTTCCGGTAAACGCCTTGCCGCCTCGCATACCAGTTCAATGCAGCGTTCAAGGGCGCGTCGAAATTCCTTAGTGCTATTCAGTTGGTCGCGCGAGCGGTTGGCGATCAAAGCTGCTATCTCATCAGCGAATTCGATGATCTGCCGCAGCGTCACGGCGACATCACGTTTGCTCATAAATCGTGAGCGAGTCGTTTTCGACGCGTTTCCGTATTTCGGGGTGCAGTTGTGAACAGAAATCGACGCGATAACCGAATATCTTTCCGAGTTCGTGCCCGTAATCGAAATACTGCAACCCAACGCCGCGCAACGCGCCAGGCTCAAACTCTGCGAAGACATCGACATCGCTCAGTGCTGGGTTAAAATCCCCTCGCAGCACAGACCCGAAAAGCGCCAGCTTACGGATACCACGCTCTCGGCAAAACTGTGCGATTTCGCCCGAGTCAATGTTGATCGGCAACCGCGCTGTTTTCACCAACGACCATGCTAACATCTGCCGTTTGCCGGGCAAGGCGCGAAGAAAAGCAAATCATTTCTCGGAGAATTCCAGCGTACAATCCTTGCGGTGATCTAAATGGTCTGACCTTCGCGGACTTTGCCTTCGAAGATATCGACGCCGAGCGGCCGAGAATTTCTCTGGTCAACGATAACGCTTTTTTAGCTCGTCGTGGCCAAGACGCGGTTTGCCCGCATCTTTTGCGCAGGCTTCCAAAACGTCAAGGTAATCTAAAAGGTGTTCGACTTCTTCACGAATTTCGCAAAGTTGTTGCCGCTTTTGCTGCATGGTTCGACCGATTGCGCGTTCGAGAGCCTTAGCCATGTCTGCTACTCCCATCGAGGATGCTATCGACCAGAATAACCTGATCCATCTGCAGAAATCGAGAGATTTCTCGACTACGCTCGAAATGACAAAGCTCCGTCTTTCGCATCGACGCGGACGGTCTGGCCTTCGCGGACTTTGCCTTCCAGGATGTCGATGCTGAGAGGGTCGAGAATTTCTTTTTGAATGGTGCGGCGCAGCGGACGCGCGCCGTAAACGGGATCGTAACCTTCGCGCGCCAACAGCTCCTTGGCAGAATCCGAGAGCTTGAGTGTGATCTTTTGTTGCTCCAGGCGTTTCGACAAGCGGCCCAGTTGGATTTCCACAATCTTTTTCAGATCGTCCTCGCTGAGCCGATCGAAAATGATGATTTCATCGACTCGATTGAGGAATTCAGGACGGAAATGTGCGCGCAATGCGTCCGTCACCAGTCGCCGGCGCGCTTCTTTCGATTCTTCCTCGGTGATGTACTGAGAACCGATGTTTGAGGTCATGATGATGACGGTGTTCTTGAAATCGACCGTTCTCCCCTGCCCGTCCGTGATTCGGCCGTCATCGAGCACCTGCAGCAAAACATTGAACACGTCCGCATGCGCTTTCTCGATTTCGTCGAAGAGGACCACTGAGTATGGCCTGCGCCGAACGGCCTCGGAAAGTTGACCGCCTTCTTCGTAACCGACATATCCCGGCGGCGCGCCAATTAATCTAGAGACCGTGTGTTTCTCCATGTATTCGCTCATGTCGATCCGGACCATGGCGTTTTCGTCGTCGAACAAAAATTCCGCAAGCGCGCGCGACAACTCCGTTTTGCCGACACCAGTCGGTCCAAGAAAAATGAATGAGCCGAGAGGACGATTTGGATCCTGTAACCCTGCCCGGGCACGGCGCACCGCGTTGGAAACCGCTTTGATCGCTTCATCCTGTCCGACCACGCGCAAATGCAAGTGCTCTTCCAGTTTCACCAGCTTTTGGCGTTCTCCTTCCTGCAATCGCGAGACGGGAATATGGGTCCAGCTCGAGACAACCTCGGCGATGTCTTCTTCGGTTACTTCTTCGCGAAGGAGCGATTTTTTTGTCTTTGCACTTTTTGCCGTCGCGTCAGCCAATTTCTTTTCCAACTCAGGAATGCGTCCGTATTGGATTTCGCTCGCCTTCGCCAGCTCACCACGGCGCTGTGCGCGCTCGAGCTCCGTGCGGAGGTGATCAAGTTCTTCTTTCCATTTCCGCTGTTCTTCGAGCACCGCTTTCTCTTTCTGCCATTCGGCTTTGAGAGCGGAAGATTTTTCTTTTAATCCGGCCAACTCTTTTTCGAGTTTCTTCAAACGCTCCTTGCTTGCGGGATCTTTCTCTTTCTTGAGCGCCTGGCGTTCCATTTCGTGCTGCATTATCTCGCGTTCGATCACGTCAATCTCTGTGGGCATTGAATCGAGCTCGATCTTCAAACGCGACGCTGCTTCATCAACCAGATCGATCGCCTTATCCGGCAAAAACCGATCAGTGATGTAACGCTGCGACAACACGGCTGCTGCAACGAGCGCGCTGTCAGTGATGCGCACACCGTGGTGCACTTCGTAGCGTTCCTTCAGTCCGCGGAGAATCGCGATTGTATCTTCCACTGTCGGTTCGTTTACCAAAACCGGTTGGAAACGCCGTTCTAGTGCCGCGTCTTTCTCGATATATTTGCGGTACTCATCGATCGTGGTCGCACCGATCGTGCGCAGCTCGCCACGCGCCAACATCGGCTTAAGCATGTTTGAAGCATCGACAGAGCCTTCCGCTGCGCCTGCTCCAACAATGGTGTGCAATTCGTCGATGAACAAAATGACCTGACCTTGCGAATCGGTTACCTCTTTCAAGAATGCTTTCAGGCGATCTTCAAATTCACCGCGAAACTTCGCGCCGGCAACCATCGCACCAATATCCATGGCAATGATTCGTTTTTGCTTTAATGAATCGGGTACGTCGCCGCTGATGATTCGCCGCGCGAGGCCTTCTGCGATTGCGGTCTTGCCAACGCCTGGATCGCCGATGAGCACCGGATTATTTTTCGTCCGGCGCGACAGCACCTGCATAATCCGCCGGATTTCGTTGTCGCGTCCAATCACTGGATCGATCTTGCCGCGTCGAGCGAGCTCGGTTAGGTCGCGTCCATATTTTTCCAGCGCCTGATATTTGCCTTCAGGATTTTGATCCGTCACCCGCTGGGAGCCGCGCACCTGCTGAAGGCCTTGCATGATTTTGTCGCGCGTGACGCCGGCTTCCTTAAGTAATTTTGCGGCTGGAACATTCGACCCAGCCAACGCCAGCAAATAATGCTCTGCGCTGGTAAACTCATCCTTCAGCTTCGACATTTCCTTTTCCGCCGAATCCAGAACGTTGCGGAGTTCGTTTGAGAGACGCACATCGGCAGCGGCGCCGTGGATTTTTGGGCGGCGGTCCAGTTCCGAACGCAACCGGTCGCGCAGTTGCTCCACATTTGCGCCAATCTTCTCGAGGAGCGGCCGGGTTATCCCCTCGCCTTGATCCAAGAGAGCGGAAAGAAAATGTTCGTTGGTGATTTCGGGATGATTAGCCTGCGAAGCCAGGTCCTGTGCCGCTTGCAGTGCCTCTTGCATCTTCTGTGTGTGTTTGTCGATGCGCATGCTCGAAAGATAGTGAACGCAACCCGTAGAGGCAATCACGCGCGATGGTCATTCCGAGCGAAGCGAGAAACCTCGCGGTCGAAGCTTCGATCACATGATTTCAAGTATGTGCTCAACGGGTTTTTGGGAGGTCCTTCGCTACGCTCAGGATGACGGCGAGAAGGATAAGCACGCTCGTCCATTGCAGCGGCACTTCATCCCATTTATGAGTGTTTGCGATGGACGAGAAAGAAAAAGGGATTGGAGGAAAAGCGTTGGCGCTTTTGGGGCAGGGGCCGTTTCGTCGCTACATTATCGGTTCGCTCATTTCCGACAGTGGCACTTGGATGCAAATGATGGCGCAGAGCTGGGTCCTAAGTGGGCTCACCAACAAGGCGATTTTGCTTGGCCTTGTTAATTTCGCTGCCGGTTTGCCAGCGCTTGCACTCGCTCCAATTGCTGGGTCGCTCGCTGATCGGTGGGACAAACGCAAGATCCTGATTGCAACCCAGATTGTGCAAATCATCTTTGCGATCGCGCTTGGGTTTTTGGTAATGAGCGGGCGCATTCAAATTTGGCATATAATCTTTTTTGCGCTTCTGCTGGGGATTGCTTTTTCCTATGAAATGCCGGCCATCTCCGCGCTTGTGCCAGAGTTGGTGAAGCGAGACGAGATTGGTGCCGCCGTCGCGCTTGATCGTTCCGTGTTTCATGGGTCCCGTCTGATTGGCCCGTCGCTGGCCGGTTTTTTTATCGGATGGTGGGGCGCGGCTTCGGCATTTTTCACGAACGCATTTTCTTTTGTGGCGCTCATCGTTGCGCTCATCTCGCTTCCCAAGCGGCCCATCGGCACGCCCGAGGAAGAAGAACAACGCCGCAGCGGCATACGCGAAGGTTTTCGGTATGTCTGCTCAAATCGACTTATTCTATCTCTGATCGCAATGATCGCGTTGAACACGATCTTTGTCTTTCCAGCTATATCCGTGATGCTGCCGCTCTACGTGCGCAATATTCTTCACCTCGGCGCGGAAAGCATGGGAGGATTGATGGCGGTGTCTGGTAGCGGCGCATTCCTTGGCTCGATCGGTTTATTTAGCGTCGCGCGCGAAAACCGCTTGAAATTCATGGGCGGAAATGTGGCCGCCATCGCCTTGGGAGTTTTCCTCATGTCCTGGTCACAAAGTTTCCTGCTTACGGCGTGTGCCATGGGAGCCATTGCCATCGCGCTCTCGATGAACTTTGGTCTGGTTAACACCATCGTGCAGGAGCAGGCACCAGCGCACTTGCGGGGTCGCGTGTCTGCGGTGGTAGGCATGAGCTTTTTCGGCTTAATGCCCATTGCCGGTCTGATCGCGCCTGGCTTCTCCGACTTGATCGGAATAAGGCCCACGCTCGGTATTGCCTCGCTGATTTATGGAGTTGCCGCAGCCTCAGTTTTGAGCGTCGCCGGGCGGCACGTTTGCGACAGCCCTGTCTCGCCTGCCCCGTCAGCTGAGATTGAGCCGGTCTGCTAATTATTGAAATAGCGTTTCACAGAAACGCCCTACAATTAGTTAGCCGATGATTTCGTTTTCCACGTGTTGGAACTCCAGACGCCATACGAGCGGCGACGCGATGCTGCGCGAAATCAAAACCAAGCTTGGGTTTGACTTGATTGAGCTGGACCATGGTATCCGCATGCCCCTGATGTCAGGAATTCAAAAAATGTCCGATACGCGAGAAATCCGCTTCAGCAGTTTGCATAATTTTTGCCTGTTGTCTGGCGAAGCGACGGTGGTTCCGCCAGACTGTTACAAATTTTCCGCCGCGTCAGCCGAGGAACGCGAGCGCGCTGTCACGCAAACGTTTCACGCGATTGATCTCGCCGGGCAACTAAACGCGCCGTTCGTTGTATTGAATTTAGGACAGGTCAACATGCCGCCAATTACTGATCGGTTGATTGCGATGGCAAAAGCCGGCGAATACCTTTCGCGCAATTACGTGAAACTGAAAATAAAAGCCGTGCACAAGCGAGAACGATGTTCGCCCCAATACCTGCAGCACATGCAGGACTGCCTGCGCCGTGTGATCGAGTATGCCGGTTCGAAAGGCGTCCGTCTGGGAATCGAGGGCCGCCGCGCCTACGAAGAGATTCCAACCGAGCGCGAATTGGCGATCTTACTGGACGAGATGAATTCTCCGCAACTCGGTTACTGGCATGATTTCGGTCACTCTCAGATTAAAGAGAATCTTGGGTTCATTGATCACGCCGAGTGGCTGCGCACGGTCGGTCCGCGTACATTCGGCTGCCATGTGCATGACTGCATCTGGCCGGCGCGCGAGGATCAACTACCCTTTACCGGAGGTGTCGATTTTGAGAAACTTGTTCCGCTCCTTCCCCCAAACTGCTTATTTGTCTGGAAGATGAACCCGAACAGGACAGCTGATGCAATTCGCCAGTCGGTCCAAATGTGGAAGGAACGCTTCGGCGAATGAAAAAAATCCTGGTCACGCTTTTCCAGCTTAGCGTCACCATTGCGGTGCTCTACTGGGTTTATCACGATCCCAGCAGGCGCGCCCAGATGGTTGAGGCGATCCGAAACGCTCAATACCACTGGGTTTTCCTGGGTATCCTCGCCTATGTTGTGGTGGAAGTTGCCGCAGCCTTTCGCTGGCACGTCTTGCTGAAGGTTCAAAAGATTCGCCTGACTCTTCCGCGCCTCTCAGGCTTGTTTCTTATCGGAATGTTTTACAACCAGTTTCTCCCGGGCGGCACGGGCGGCGATATCATAAAAAGCTATTATCTACTCAAGGAAACGCCGGACAAAAAAGCGGGTGCATTGCTAGCCGTCGTGTTTGACCGGTTCATCGGGCTTGTTGCATTGGTCGCCATTACCGTCACCCTCATCGGATTGCGCTATGATTTTCTCGCCCAGACTACCGAAACCCGAAACTTGCTCTGGCTCTTGCTTTTTCTCCTGGGCACATCGGTCCTGACATTGATATCCACTTTTGTAATCAGCGGATTTAATTTGTTTCATTCGTTGCCAGAGAAGTTCCCTGGTCGTGACAAGCTGATCGAGATTTCCGCCGCGTATCATCTCTACGCGCATCATTGGCGCGCAACGCTCGTTGCGTTTGGAGCATCTCTCATAGCCCACCTGGCCACGTTCACGACTTTTCTCTGTGCGGCTTACGCATTGGGTGCGCCCGTGCCAGTGGTCAACTTTTTTGCTGTGATGCCAGTAGAACGCACGATCTCCGCATTACCCATCAGTTTCGCGGGAATTGGACTTCGCGAAAAAGTCCTGCAGATCATGCTTAGCGGTCTTTGCGGTGTGCCGGAAGCAAAAGCCATTCTCATCGGCTCTCTTAGTTTCCTCATTATTCTCGTCTGCTGTCTGCCGGGCGCGCTCGTTTATCTGTTTTACAAGCCGAGTGGTGCAGTCGCGCGTGTGAAAATGCGCGAGATGGAGCACGAAGTAGTCACACTGGAGCATGAGATCGGCGAAGCCGAATAAGGGTCGTGATTCGTAAATCGTAAGTTCGTGATTCGGTTTGACGATGTAACGATTCAACGATTTACGTCTCAACGTTTCTTATGAAAGACAAGCGCCCATTCGTCGTCGCCACTTTCGCGATGACTGTCGATGGCAAGGTCACCACGAAGAATTTGTCACCGGTAGATTTCACTTCGCGCGAAGACAAGTTGCATTTGTTTCGGCAGCGCGCTCTGGCCGATGCGGTATTGATCGGGCACACCAGCTTAAAACGCGACAATGTCCGGCTTGGCCTTCCGGTTGAAATGCAGGAAAACAGAGTGAAGCGCGGTCAAAGCCGCTGCCCGCTACGCGTGATTGTCTCGAATGAAGGCAGGATCGAGCATCGTCTGAAGATTTTTCAGTCGGACGTTTCGCCGATCATTATTTTTTCTACCAAAGGGATGCCGAGAAAATATCAGCGAGCCCTGGAGAAGAAAGCAACCCTCCATCTTAGCAGTTCAAAGCATGTCGATCTCGCCGGCATGCTGGAAACATTGCGCAAGAAATATGGAGTTCGGACGGTTGCATGTGAAGGCGGACCAACTCTCTTTCGGTCATTATTAGAACAAGGCCTTATCGATCGGCTCAATCTAACCATTGCGCCTTACATGTTTGGTGGAGCAAAGGCCCCGACACTGACAGGCTTAAGCAAGAAATTCCTGCCCGCCAGCGTGCAATGTTCGTTGAGCGGTATGCGCACCATCGGCGACGAGTGCTTTCTCACCTATCAAATCAGGCACCAGCCGACGCGCCGGAAGTAGGCGTCTCTTTGCGACGCGGGCGCCGCACAAGTTCTCCTTCACAGTTCGGGCAGACGAAATTCATTTGCCCGGCGCAACCCGTGCAAAAAGTGCATTCGTAACTGCAAATGTATGCGACGCTACCCAGTGCGAGCGTGGCTCCGCATTTTTCACATGCGCCTTTCAGCTCCAGCCCCATTTCCATTTCCACTCTCTACGAGCGCCTCAAATCGTTCAACGACGAAATCGCAGTATGGATCGCTCAGTTTTTAGCGTGTGCTGACTAACCGCTTTGTGTACGCTCGCGGTGTTTCTCGGAGGAACGAGTATGTTCAAACCAATAGACTGCTTCATTGTAATCGCGCTTGTCGTTGCGTTACAAATAACCGGATCAGCCGCAGATGATGCGGAATGGGATCGAACCGTGCTGCCGCGTCCACCTCAGCCTTTTCAAGGCGTGACCAAGCGCTCGCTGGAAGGCTCTGTCGCAGCCTTTACTCAGCCAGTGAAGGCGCCACCCAACGCGCCGAACATCCTGCTTGTCTTGATTGAT
>Ga0209375_1001097_pt1 | contig 20997 bp, 26 predicted proteins | sample GraSoiAngelo_131_FD_185888 | JGI IMG/M metagenome (GOLD analysis project Ga0209375, IMG submission 185888) | Grasslands soil microbial communities from the Angelo Coastal Reserve, California, USA - 14_0929_02_30cm (SPAdes) (version 2) | ecosystem: Environmental > Terrestrial > Soil > Grasslands ... | reverse complement strand
GCGATCCGTCAGCCCGGTTGTGGCGGTCGCGAGAACGGCGGCCAGCCCAACGATCGCGAAGATGAGACCTGCGCTCGAGAAAGCAGACCAGAACCTACGGTTGGGCCGCAAAAACCACAGGGCCAGTCCCGTTGGCACAAGCGACGCCAGGACGAACACGGCGCTGCCGTACATCAACTCGCCTCCCGCGATCATACCGCCCATCGTCTGGTTGTCCTCGGGGGAAAACTGCCGGTCGTATAGCGCAGTCATGAAGAAACTTGTGACAAACGCCAGCACGTAGCCGGCGAGCACGATTCCCAGCTTGATCCAGCGATTCATACCGCGCCTCCACACGCGCGTGCGTAAGGATACGGCGCGGCCATTGATCGGGTACGAGAAATTCAAAGCGCCAAGCCCGGAGAACACGGCGGGCTACTACGGACTTCGAGCTTCTGTGAAACGTCCGTTTCTCGCGATATCAGACACAAATCACTGCAATCAAATCTTTCATGTAAGTGAACCAATAGTGACGATCTGAGTTTCAAGCGGAGTGATTGTAGGGATGAGATTCCGCAGAATCAAATCGGTCCTTTTCATTTAAGTCCAATAAAAACAAATATTTAAAGGCTGTGCAAAAGCTGTGAAAACAGCTGCGGAAAATCTGTGAATTAAAAAGCGCGTCACTTCTTACTAGAACTGCGATCGAGGTAGGCCGGGTATCTTCCATTAGCCGACCTGTGGAAAACCGTTTGCAAAAAATGTGGAAATCACTTCACCTCTGATTCTCATATAGCAACTTCCGAAAATTTTTTAGGATCGAACTTAGCAACTGTAGCGGCCGTCCGCGAAGCGCAAGCGCGATAGCGCCCAGCCTCGCACCCGGCCGCATTGGCTACTAGCTGAGTTCGACGAAATGGGGGATGCCGTTCAAGATCATCCGGAGCGTGAGCGCGGCAAAGGACAGCAGGACGAAGACAAAGTAAGCAGGTTGTTGGCGGGTGAGCTGCAGTGTGTAGAAGCGGCCTTTCTCGATAGTATTGATTTCCTCGAGCGCTTGCGTGAGGTGACCGGGATTGCGAGCATCAAAGAATTTTCCACCGGTCGTGGGGATCGCCTCGGCGATCTGCTGTGAGGACCCGGGTTCCAGTGCGACGCCGATAAAGTAGATACGCGTGCCTTCCTGCCGCGCTCTTTCGATTTCCTCCAGAGGGTCCCGGCCGTAATTGTTTTCTCCATCGCTGAAGAGAACGATGACCTGGCCTCTGGCTCGCTGACCGCGCTCCCTGCCGAATGCGAAAAAGGACTGGGCAGTGGCAAGGCCTTCGCCTATGGCCGTGTATCCCTCGTTCACAAGCGTCTGCACATTCACGAGCTTCAGGTATGAGAGCAGACTGTCATGATCAAACGTCGCCGGCGACACCAGATACGAATTGTTCGAAAACACGACCAACCCAAGGGCGTCACCCGGACGGCGTTTGATGAACTCGGTGGTGCTTGCTTTAACAGCGTCCATTCTCGTGCTCTTCCCCAGCGGTTTTTCCATACTCTGGGAGAGGTCCAGCACGATCATGATCCGCAGCCCGCCGCGCTCGATACGATTTAATACGAAGGGATAGACGGGGCCGAGCAAGCCGACGAGCAGGAAAACAACGGCAGCGCCCTCCAGGATCGTGGGCAAGCGAAGGACCGGATTGGGCCTGCCGATCTCCGTCCGAAACTGCTCGACGAGAGGGTGTCCCCAATAATGGCGCCGCCAGAAGCGTACCGTCACGGCCATAAGCAGCAGAGGAATGGCCAAATATATCCATTGGGGATGCTGAAAAGTCATTGCCTGCTATCTCGCGGCTTTCAAAATTTCTTGCATGTCGTGAGCGATGCTTCGGGCGACATCGGTATCGGCCGGCAGACCATCTTGCGCGTAGCGTAATCTCTCGCACACCTCCAGGACTTTGGCGACTTTTTGAGTAAGATCCGGTTTTGCTCCCAGCCGCCGCATCTCGTCCTGCATTTCCTCGGGCGTCAGACCCATCGTGGAAGTGTCGAGATAGTAGCCCATGTACTCTTTCAGGCTCTGCGAGGAATGGTCGTAGAACATCGAGCAACTCTTTCGATCCGTGAACTCCAAAGGAATGCCACTCACCCATCGTGACCGCACGGCTTCCATCGCTTTATGCCGATCCGGACCTTTGCGGGCTTTCATTCTGCGGACAAACAACACCGCTTCCCGGCCCAAGCCAACAAGCAGGAGTGCGCCGCAAATCCCTGCGACGGCGGCAAAGATCCAACGGTTGTGATTCCATGAGTTCAACGTCACGCCGTCGCGAATGTCTTCGGGCTCGGACGGCAATGTGCTGCGGATTCCGATGACCGGGCCTGGAACGGAGAGGCTCTCGGCTGCCGCCTGCTCCGCAACGGCGCTTCTGTCGCTTTTTCGAAAATAATACAAAGTGAATTGCGGAATTTGCGTGCTGGTCTGTCCAGTCACGAAATTGGCGAGCGTCATGTCGACAAACAATTTGCGGCCGGAGTTCTTCTGAACGATCAGGTTCTTGCCCACATCGATCACCTGGAAGGGATCCATGTTCACGGTCTCTTTGGTCAGGTTGTCGAGCACGAATTCGTAATCGGAGGGGTACTCCACGATGATCAAGTAATGGAATTGGTCGCCGGGCCAGACGGCCGTACGATCCAGACGCGTCGTGACCGTCATGTTTGACGACGGCAGAACAAGTTCCTGAGACGGTTTCTTCTGTCCCCACGCCCGCTCGCTGCCTACTATGAATGCCAGACAGATCAAGATTTCTTTCAGGAAGATTTTGGGCCGAGTATATTCCCCTCCTCTGCGAGGAGGGGAATATAAGGCTTGCCTGTTCCTCATACCTTCTTCCGCCTTTCGAACAGCGTCATCAGCGGATCTATGAACGCTTCGCCGACCTTCAAAAACAGACAGTCCATCCCGAGCGAATAAAACAGATCGCGCAGTTCTGTCGTGCGTTTCTCCACCAAAGCGTCAAATGTGTTTCGCTGAGAGGACGAAAGGCTGAATAACATTTCCCCACGTCCTTCCGCCGAGCGGAAGCGAAGGAGGCCTCTTCCTGCGGGCAGGTGGCTTTCCAGTTGATCCACGAAAACGATTGGCACCACGTCATGTTTTTGCGCCAGCACCTTCAGATCGGGCAAATCAGCGAGTTGATTCATGTTCGGGTCAGTGATGAAATCGGAAAGCAGAAACACGATAGACATGCTCCGAAGCTGGCTTCGCAGGAAACGCAAGGCGAGCTCCCAGTTGGTTCCCGACTGGGCCGGCTTCAAATTATAGAGCTGCTCGATCGTACGCCATACGTGCGCGCGGCCCTTGCGAGGCGGTTCGTAGGCTTCGATGGACTCGCTGAAAGCCAGGATCCCAAACTTGCAGCTATCGCTCACGGCGGAAAACCCAAGAGTGGCGCCGACCTGCATGACCTGCAGGTTCTTGGAATGTTTCGCGGTCGAGAAATGCATGGACCGCGAAACATCCACCACCAGAAAGACGGATACTTCGCGCTCCTCAAAATGGCGCTTGAGGTAGATTTCCTGCATGCGCGCCGAAACGTTCCAGTCGATACGCCGGAAATCTTCGCCCACCTCGTACTTGCGGTGGGACTCGAATTCATAGCCGAACCCCTTTAACGGACTCCGGCTCTGGCCCAGTCGCAGGCTTCGAATCCGGCGGCCCACATTGATTTCCAGGTATCGAAGCTCTTCGGTTAATTCAGGAGCCAGTGCCATCGTACCTCTTAAGGAATCGGAGTATGTCGCAGGACTTCGGCAATGATTTCGTCCGATGCCACGTTTTCGACTTCGGCCCGAATGGTGCGAACGATTCGGTGATGCAGCACATCCGTTGCGATGTACTTCACGTCCGAAGGCAAAACAAAATCACGGCCGCGAAAGAAGGCTACGGCACGGCTCATCGCCAGCAGATGATTGTAAGAACGCGGGGATGCTCCATGCATCACCATCTCCTTCACGATCGGCAGCGCATCCGGCCGCGTGTTCCGGGTGTTTTGGCCGATGGCGACAATGTAACGGCGGATCTTCTCATCAACATACACGTCGCCTGCCATTTGACGTATCCAAAGCACGGCCTGCGGGTCCGCCACCGATTCGATCCGGGTTTTCTCCAGACTTGCCGACAGCATCTGGTATTCGCTTTCCGGCGACGGATAATGCACGCGGACCATCATGCAAAAGCGATCGAGCTGGGCTTCGGGCAGCGAAAACACGCCTTCCTGCTCCACGGGGTTTTGAGTGGCGAGGACCCAGAATGGATCTTCCAGACCGTACGTCGTCTCGCCGATCGTTACCTGCCGCTCTTGCATCGCCTCCAGCAGCGCACTCTGAGTCTTTTGGGGAGCACGGTTGATTTCATCAGCCAAAATGATATTTGCGAAGATCGGACCTTTTTCCGTCCGGAATTCTCCTGTCTTGCTGTCGAAGATTTTTGTTCCCAGGATATCGGCGGGAAGCATATCGGGGGTGAACTGAATACGCTGGAACCTGGCATTGATAGTATTCGCGATGGCCGACACCAGCAGCGTTTTTGCAAGTCCGGGCACGCCTTCCAACAAAATGTGTCCGGATCCCGCTTTCTCCTCGTCACCTTTTTTGAACGAGTAGGGGATGCGGCCGAACAGCGCGATCAAGATACGCCGTATCAGGTCGTCCTGGCCGATGATCACCTTGTGGATCTGCTCCTCGATCCGGGTGATGATCTCCCGCGCCTCCTCCTTCGTTTTCATCCGTGCGCGCATACTATAAAAAGACGCCCGCCAGCAGGCAGCCGAATGCCGCCGTCAGGAAATACATGTAGAGATCTTTGCGGACCGCGTTCGATTGAAATCCGGACACGGGCCGGGTATTAAACAGAATCTCCTCCATAGCCTCATCGACCTGTTTGTCGCTCTCACCCCGAAAAAATCGGCCGCCGGTTCTTTCAGAGATGTCCCGCATGGTCTTCATTTCAGCACGGCTGACGAGCCGCGTTCCTCCATCGCGCTCGAGGTATTTCACGACGTGTCCGTTCAAGCCTCCCGCCATTTCCAGGGGCACATACGATCCGGTGGCGCTGCCTAGCCCGATGGCGTAAATTTTGATTTCCGATTTGATTACTTCAGCCAGGGGCTTCTCGACGTCGTTTGCCTTATCATCGCCGTCGGAGAGAAGAAGGAACACGACGCGGCGTCTCCGTGCGCCTTGCGGATCCCCCTGCTGTTCGGTAGCGACGAGCCGCATAGCGTTCGTCAGCACCGAGCCGACATTGGTGCCCGGTTGCGGCGTCTCCTCCTGGTTGAGGTAATCGAAGTAAAGAAGGATGTTTTGCGGATCGCTGGTCATATAAGACAACACAACGCTGGTCCAATTGAACGCGATCAGGCCATAGCGATCCTGGGCCTGCTTCAGGTAAATGAACCGCTGAATGATTCTTTCGGCGCGGCCTAGCCGGCTGGGGTCCATGTCGCGCGCATACATCGATGGAGATGTATCCAGCAAGAACACCAAATCGGTGGGTGTTGGGACAGCATGGAGCTCTCGAACAAGAGCTCTGGGGTAAGCGAGACCCAGCGCCATCAAGGCAAGAGCGGCCACGAAAAGGAATCCCCGCAGCCACGGTTTGCCTGACCACGAAATTCGCGAAATGGACTGGAGATTGCTAATGTTTCCGAAACGCAACCGCATGCGGCGCTGGTGCCACAGGCCTATTCCCCATAGCAGGACCACAACCGGGATCACCAGCAACAGCCAGAGATATTCTTGTCTTGCGAATTCCATAACGAGGTCCAGGGCGGGAGTTTCAGGGCGATAAGTCGGCCGGAAGCGCTGGCGGCCGCTGCTGTTCGACGCGAACGTTCTCCATCAGGATTTTAATCTTTCCCTGCTGATCATGATTCATGAGGTTCCGAACGAAATTAACGTACTCGAAATCATACTTGGCGTCCCAGTCATTCGGGTTGAACCGCAACGAATCGCGCAGGCTGTCTTCGGCTGCGTGAAGAGCCTCTTCCAACAACCGTGAGTCCTTCTTGATCGATTCCCGATAATTTTTCATCGCCCTGCGAAAGGCGATTTCGCCTTTCAGGAGCAGAAATCTGCCGTCATTGTTCGAACCGCCACCGATTTCGGACTCGCGGTTGATTCGATCCATTGCGTCGTCGTATCGTCCAAGCGCGTAGAGAAGCCGCGCCTGGTTCAAGATCAGATTCCGGCGGTCTTTGGCGGGTATCAGTCGCAACGCCACCATGGATTCCAAACGACGTTGGATTTTTTCATATCGGGCAAGCGCAGCTTCAGGATCGCCCTGACCGTACTCTATCGCAGCCTGATCCATTTCTCGCAACAGCGAGTGGTAGGTGAGTCCGATGAGCGTGACAATCAGCAGCACAGCGGCTGCAACAATCTTGATCAACATAGGGCTGGTGCGCGCAATATTAAAACCTGGATGAACGGAAACCAAGGCATTTTATCTAGAAGAGACATTCCCCTCCTCGCAGAGGAGGGGAATGTTTGGGCTCGCCGCCCTCGTTGGTGATATATTTCGCGCCAAGATAGAAGAAGCTTACCAAAAAAGGAGACCGGGAGATGGCCCATGTAATTCGAGCATGGCGTACCTTGCGAGCGATTCGGTTCCTTGTGTTGACGGCGGTACTCGCGACGACGACACACGTTATTGTGTCGTGGAGTGCCGGCGCGGTTCAGAATGGAGCTGTCCGGCAAACAACAGTTATCGGTGGTGAGCGGCTCGTTTCCGTCGAACCGCTGGCCGAGGACGGGGAGCTATGTGTTCCGGAGCCGGTTGGAGTTGATAGGCAGCTTATTGCGTCGCTGGTGCCACAGCAGTCCGGATCGGCTGGAGTGGCAACGTCTTCGACTCCTTCCCGGCCGAGCGAAGCTCTACGGTCGGAGGTGGCGAAAAGAAAACCCGCGGGCACAATCAGAGATCCCCGAAACGCATTCGCCAGCCTGGTCGTGGATCCTACCCGCAACGAAGTGGTCTTCGCAGAGGAGAATAATTTCAGCGTTCTCGTCTACGACCGGCTGGAGAATACGCCTCCTCGGGCAGCGCTAAGCGAGCCAAAACGCATCATTCAAGGCGAGAACACGTATCTGGAATTCGCTTGCGGAGTCTATGTGGACCCGCCTACAGGCGATGTTTACGTTATAAACAATGACACGTTGAATTGGATGACGGTGTGGGACCGCAACGCCCGGGGCAATGTGAAGCCCACCAGGAAACTCCACACCCCGATGGCGACGTTTGGGATTGCCGCGGATGAGGAAAATCAGGAATTGTTACTGACCGTCCAGGACGACCACGCAGTGGTGACCTTTAAGAAAAACGCGAAAGAGTTGGAAGCTCCGGTGCGGCTGCTGCAGGGACCTAAGACGCGGATGGCGGATCCACACGGCATCGCGGTCGATCCTAAAACCGGCTTGATTTACGTTACCAATTGGGGAACGGTGAATGAGAGGCAGGCTGGTGGGCCGCCCCGGTTCGGGCATGCCCTTTGGCCAATCGGGCGCAACAACAACATTCCGGGTTCCGGCAGATTCGAACCTCCCTCCATCACGGTGTATCGTAAGGACGCGAGCGGCGACGTGGCGCCTCTCCGTGTGATTCAGGGGCCGAAAACCGGATTGGATTGGCCGACGTCCATTGCCGTGCATCCGGATCGCGGGGAGGTATTTGTCGCCAACGATACAGCCGATACCGTCACCGTTTACCGTACTACGGATAATGGCGACGTTGCGCCCATGCGGGTACTCAAAGGACCCAAAAGCATGATCAAGAACCCTACGGGTGTGGCTCTTGATCTGGTGAATAACGAATTGTGGGTCGCGAATTTCGGCAGCCACTCCGCGACCGTCTATCCGGTGGATGCGGCAGGTGATCCCGTTCCTAAGCGCGTGATACGCAGCGGCCGCCCTGAGGAGCCTGCGCCGATGCTCGGTAACCCGCACACCATGGCCTACGATTCCAAACGAGACGAGCTTCTCGTCTCAAACTGAGTGGCCCATCCGCAGATTGCGGCATTCGCCAGGTTGGCGAATGGTGGTGCGAAGCCGACGAGAGCAATTGCTGGTCAGAAGACGCTGTTCAGCCGAACGATTCACGACATGGCTTATGATCCCGTTCACGACGAGATCCTCGTGCCTTCCTTTTATGCTTTCGCGATCCTCACTTTCCGAGGCGATGCCACCGGTAACGTCGCGCCGGTGCGTAAAATTTTCGGTCCTCACACCAGGCTCAAGAACCCTCAGGCCGTCGCTGTCGATGGAGTGCACGGCGAAATTTTCGTTCCTCAGGGCAACCAGGTCCTGGTCTTCTCTCGCGAAGCGGATGGAGACGCGGCTCCGATCCGAGTCGTTGAAGGACCGGACACCGGCTTGGGCGCGGGACGCGTGACCGTAGACCCTCTCCACAACCTGATGATCACTGCAAGTGCCAGCGGTGAAGCAAGAGAAGGTTCATTCGGCGGACCCGTTGCCACAAATGGCGGTGGCAGGCGCCGCGTGCCCGCCATCCGGATCTTTGACCGAATGGCTGACGGTAATGCGAAACCTCTCCGAGTCATCACCGGTAGCTTCGCAAGAGACGCCTGGTTGATGACGACATACCCCGAAAAGGGAATTATCTTCGCTGTCGTTCGTCCCGGGAACACCGGAGGTTTGGAGGGAGACATCTCCGGTCGATATCAACTTGACGACTATGTCGGCGTATGGAGCATCTTCGATGAAGGAGATGTAGCACCCCGTTTCACGATCGGAGGACCGAACCTGCTCCTGAAGGACGCCCGCGGAATTGCCGTGGACCCCAAGAGCAAAGATGTTATGGTTTCCGATAAGACGCTGAACGCCGTCTTCAGATTCCACGTTCCGGAGGCGTTTAATTGATGTCAGGCGGAAGATTTCCCAGTCTCGAGTCCCTGGTGCTGGCAGTGTTTCTCGTGTCTGCCATCGTGCTTGGCGCCGCCGGCACCGGTATTGTTCGAGGGCCCTCCTCCATCAAGTGGGAAAGAGAGTACGACAAAGCGATTGCGAGAGCTCAAGCGGAAAAAAAGCTGATCATTGCGGACATGTTCACCGACTGGTGCGCGCTTTGTAAAGACATGGACCGGGAAACTTTTGGGGATTCCAAGGTGATTCGAACGATGGCAGACAAGTATGTCTGGCTGAAGTTGAATACCGAGACCGAAGAAGATGGCGAGCGCCTGCAGGAAGAATTCGCGATTTTAACCTACCCCACTGTTTTGGTTCTGGACGGTAGTGGTGAGGAAGTGGATCGAGTCGATCGCTTTCTGGGGCCCTCGCAATTTATGGAGAAGGTACAGTCGTCTGTTGACAGTCCCGATTCGCTTGCGAACCTGAGGAAGGCAGTTCGTGAACATCCCGATTCCGTTCCGGCACGTTATGCTTTGGCGGAAAAACTCCTGGACCAGAACAACTACGCGAAAGCCCGGCCGGAATTTGAAAAGGTCGTCGAGATCGATCCTGAGAACCGCGAAGGCAAGACGGACCTGAGCCAATACAATGTCGCGCTGTGTCTCGCCAGTCAGGAGAAGTTCGTCGAAGCGATCATCCAACTCGATCTCCTTCAGGAACGGTTTCCGAAAAGCAACGCCATAGCCGATGCCACCGTGCTTCGGGGACAGATTTACCGCTGCTGTAACGAGTTGGATAAAGCCAAGGCGGCCTTGCGGGAATATGTGACCAAATATCCCACTCAGGGTCACATTCAGGAAGTCGAGAATCTACTCGCGGCAATGGAAGCCGAAACGAAAGGGAAGTGAGAACTCCCCTCCTAAGTACTGCTTTTCGCAATTACGGTGACGTGTGGGTGGAGGGCATTCCCCTCCTCGCAGAGGAGGATGGCGCGACAGCTTAATAGAAGCTGGCGCGCCGGGCGCGAAGCGCAGCGCGATAGGGCACAGCCTCAAGAGAAGCGCGAAGCCTCAATTATGGTCAGTTCGGCGAACAAAAGGGACAGGAATTACACCTGTCTTTTCGATGATATGCTCGGCCCGCGAATGATCGATTTCTCCCGGAACCTCATGTTGCTCATTGCGGCCTCCCTCCTTTTTGCCGCTTGCATAGGGAGGCCCCACGCGGAGGGCGCACACCTGGTCGAAAGAACCCGGCCCTCGATGGGTACTGAACTTCGGCTGACGGCTTGGACCGATGATGAGTCCGAAGTCGTCGCCGCTTTTGAGGCAATCTTCCAAGAATTCGACCGGCTTGAAGGACTTTTAAGCAATTGGCAGGAGAACAGCGATATTCAGCGGTTAAACGCCGCCGCCGGCGAACATCCCGTTCGAGTGGGTACTGAACTCCGCGATGTTCTCCAGGCCGCTCGGCAGGTCAGTGACTGGACAGGCGGGAAATTCGATGTGACATTCGGCGTCATGTCGGGCCTTTGGAGATTTGATTACCAGAACCAGGACGGCAGGATCCCCGATCATAACGAGGTTGTTCGCCGGCGAGCGCTCATCAATTACCGCGACCTCGAGGTGGACGAAAGAAATGGCGTGGCCTTTCTCCGGCGCGAGGGCATGGTCGTGAACGTCGGTGGTATTGGCAAAGGTTATGCAGTGGATCGAGCCCGCGCCATCCTGCACGATCGGAGATTTCGCGATTTTCTGATTCAGTTCGGTGGCGATATGTACGCAGCCGGCCACGATGGCGATCGCGCGTGGAAGCTCGGTATCCAGGACCCGCGAGGGCCGGCGAACAGAATCTTTGCAACCGTCGATGTCTCCGACGGCACGTTCAGCACCTCCGGCGATTACGCACGGTCGTTCCTGAAGGATGGACGGCGCTACCATCACATTCTCGACCCGGCTACCGGCGAACCAAGCCAGAGTTGCCGCAGCGTGACGATCCTGACCGGCAGCGCAACCATTGCCGATGGACTCTCCACCGGTGTATTTGTGCTGGGACCCGAACGCGGCATGGCACTCATCGAGCAGTTGCCGGATGTCGAGGGAATTATCGTCAGCTCGAAAAACGAGGTGCTCGTGTCTTCAGGTCTGAAAGGGCGAGTGACGTTACTTTCGGCGCCGGCTGACGCGCCTTAGAGGAGTTGCTTATGTCCCTGAAGAGATATCGCAGAATCCCTGCGGTCCTGGCTCTTGCTATGTGTTTATTTATGGTTCCGTCGGGGGCGCAAGATGCGCAGAAAGGAAAACTGGCATCAGCCAAAAGCATCAAATGCGCATTTCCACTGATTGTCGTTGGCACTTGGAGCGGCGATCAAGCCAAGGCTGAAGTGAAACCGGCCAAACTCGTATTGCGGTTCGAAGAGATCAATACCGATGAAGGCACAGCCCGCTTGGAAGGCAGTCTCGGCGGCACCTACGACATCACGGTGCGGTACGCTGGAGGATACTTGCACTTCATCCAATCATTCCTTGACGGACCTTTGTACACGACTACGATTCTCGAAAAGCAAACTCCTGGTGGAAAATTGAAGGCCATGCACTCCAGGCACGAGTTCACGGACTTTGCTCTGCCCGGTTTCACCTCAAGCCCCGAACAATACTACGGCGAATGCGAGATCCTTAAATAGACGAAACCTGTGCTCGCTTCCTGGAGATCAGCCAGTGAGGGCACCTCTGTTTGTCCATATAGAGGCGCTCGCAATCGTCGCAGCGAACGCATTCGGTCGCCACGATTGCAGGTCCGCGAATAGCTCCCCACTCGCACGTCTTCTCGCAGATCTTACAGGTTTTGCATTCCGTCCATCGCTTGATCCTAAAGACGGTCAGGTTTGAGAGCAGCCCAAGAAATGCGCCAACGGGGCAAAAGAAGCGGCAGTAAAGATTCCTGATGAAAACCGTCGCCGCAAGCAGTATCGCCAGCCCAAGCCACAGGCCGGTGGAAGCTCGTAAGGAAAACATCCAGAAGGGTTCGACATACCTGTAGATCGAGATATTCTTCGTCACGAGAAAATACAGGACGGTACCTCCGAGCAGGCCATACTTGATGTAGCCGGCCGGCCGCTCGATCCGGCTGGGAACCTCGAAGCGGAGCCTGGCGGGGACGATCTTATCGAGAAGTTGTGTCATTGCGCCGAAGGCGCAGATGCGGCCGCAGTACAAACGGCCCCACAGGATGGTGGTCACCACCGTGAAAATTGCAAACAGATACCAGGTCATGTTATGCCTGAACACGGGCAGGTTCCATTCGATAAGGCCGAAGACATTCACGATCGTGATCAGTTGGCTCCGTGCAAAACCAAGGTAGAGTACCGCCGCTGCCATGGTGATCCACTTCAAGCGTTCGCTCTTTCTGAAGAAGCTCGCGAGCGCCAGGGTCGCGAAAGCGGTGAACATCGCAAGATCGACAGCCTGGTCTTTCAAATCCTCGGTCCAATTCGGAATAGCTTCGTCTTCATCCCCGAAATTCGAAAGGTCTTTTGTCGCCTGAGCAGTAACGTCCATCGCGAAGACAAGCATCAACAAACCGGCAACAATCACTTTCATTTCGATGTCCCCGAAGGGGTAAGCAGGGCTCGGGCGAGCCGCCGGGCGCCGTTTCGGATCGCGCGCGACGAGCTGTTGATCGAGATTGTTGCACGAGAAACGGCGGCGACGTCGGTTCCAACCTTGAATGGATCCCGGATGTCCTTGCCTTTGAACTGCAGAGCAAATTCCGGAAGATCCACAGAAAAATATCCGTATGGTTCGCGGTGCTCGGTGACGAGCACTCCGGTCAGGTGCGCAGTTGTATCCAGGCCAACCAGCATCTTGATGGGACCATCGTATCCGCGCTCGAGCGGCTCCAGTTCGGTGGTCCAGAATACGTACCCCGCAATCACCGGCGAGCCCGGGCTGCCGGTGTAAGCAACGAAATGAGGCAGTGGACGGGTTTGCTTCGTTGAAAACGTCGTAGCGGCAGGAAACACACGCTTGAGCTGGCCCTCGAGAGCCCGTTCGGGCGTTGTCTGCCCGAGGGCCAACGGCAGCATCACGATCACCACCAACAGCACAAGACTCAGATATCGCATTGCAATTAAGGCCGCTGATTGTATCGTATCTGGTGAAAAACACGGTCGCCAATCGAGCAGGGGTCTCCTGGAGGAATTTATGAAAGTTGTGCTCCGAGCATCGCTTTTCGTTCTCGTATGCATCTTCGCCGCTCCAGCAACGGCGCAGGATGAAGAGGTGGGCGTACCGATTGTCAAAGCGCCCTATCACCTTCCGGTCACGAACGAGTATGTGACGGTCTTGAAAATCGACATTCCAGCCGGACGTAACACGGGCTACCACACACACCGAGGATAGCGTTTCGGTCAATATCGTTCCGGCCGAGATGACCAACCAGAATCTCGGATCATCCGAAGTAACTCGCGGTGAGCGCGCCCAACGCGGCAGGGCTAATTACATCTCATACAGCAAGGGAGGACCGAGGACGCACAAAGCGACCAACGTCGGCTCAACACCGTTCCACAACGTGTCCTTTCTTTTCAGGAGCCGGCCTGGCCGATTCACGCCATTGGCCCGTACGGAGGCTCCCGGCTACCTGCAGATCATGGACAACGAGCGCGTCCGCGGCTGGCGGCTGGTATTGGAACCAGGCCAGTCGGCTCCGGCGATTTCTCAGACGGCGCCCGGCATTCGAATCGTCGTGGATGGAGGAGAGCTTGTCGAAAGTGTCCCTGGATCCGCGGACCGGGGATGGACACTCCGTAGCGGGGAATTCTATTGGCAGGAGGCCGGAGTTACGCGCGCTCTCCGCAATATCGGCACAACGCGCATTGAGATCGTGGAGTTCGAGCTAAAGTGATCACTACTCGACCGTAAATCGGGTTCGATTGGACAAGACCTTTGAAGCTTCATCTTCAACCCAGACCTCGAAGACGCCTATGTCCAGCATAGTGGTGTCGATCTTGTGAGAAAACTCGCCGCGGCCGTTGGTCCGCAGGCGCAGTGGATTATATTCACTGCCGTCGGGCCGGCGGAGGTGGGACATCGCGGTGCGATCGGGAGTGAAGCCGGTTCCCATTACGAATACGAGATCGCCGGATTTTACTTGGTTGGCGGAAACCTGAATCTGTGGCTTGTTCTGGAAGGTGATCACGACACGGCGTGCCTTAATTGAACAAAATGGGTGAACTTCAGCGGCCCACCACCGGCCAAATTACAATGTTTTGTTGGCACGAGCAACCGGATGTTTCCGTCTGGTGCGGTGAATTCCGTAGTCGCGTACCTGGAACGGCGATTAATCGAGATGACCGCCGTCCTACTGCAGCTCATGCTGTCAGCATCTCCGACAACGAGATTCGTTTCCGCCAAAAGTTAAACGATCTTGCGAACTTCCGTGTCAGTCCCGCCTTACTTGCCTGCACCGATTTCGTTGGTGCGCCGCTCATTCGCATGCCGGTCATTCGCGATGCGCGCATGGTCCAGATGCGCGTAAAAGTCGTAGACGAATTTCTTGAGCGCCGGATGCCCGAGGAAACCTTCGAAGTGATACTTCTTCATTTCCGTGTAGGCTTGATCTGCGGTCCAGCCATAGTGAGTCATGCGATAGACGGCAGTCATGGTTCCGGTACGATGCCGGCCGCCTTGACAGTGAACGAACACCGGTTGGTTGGCACGGTCGTTCACAAGTTTTAAAAACTGAGCCACGGCGACGTCCGAGGGCCGATTCGACGTGGTCAACGGTATCCGGTAGAACTTCATCCCCGCGCGTTCGACAAACGCCCGCTCGTCGCTGCGTCCATCATCCGTCAGGTCGATTACGGTTTTGATGCCGAGCGCAGCGAGGTCCGCATAGTCGTTCCCAGAGGGCTGCGCTCCGCGGTAATAGCTGTCATCAATTCGGCCGAAATTACCGATCTTGATACGAGCGAGGTTCGCGGTGGTGTTGCTTTTCGCCAACACCTGGCTGATTGTAGACAAAAGGGTCAGCAGGACAGCTGCGCTCAGGCGCAGTCTTCGCTTCACTATCATTGAAAATTTTTCACTCCCTTAGATGTGGTGAACCCGAAAATGAGCTGCCGGCACATGCCGGATGAGGAAGGGTTACGGTCGTTGATTATACGGAAAATCGGGACAGATGTGGGGATTTATCTGCGGCCGCCGCCGTGTCCGCCGCCTCGGGCTCCTCCCATGCGTCTGCCATGGCCGCCGCCAAATCCGCCGCCGGAGCCATTCTGATGGCCGCCGCCAAATCCGCCACCGGCGCGGGAGCTAGGTACTACCGTAGGACGGGGTGATACCGAACCCGTGGACGGACGTTGCGGACGCGGCGCTCCACCAGTAATCCAGGGATGAGCCGGAAATGCTGAACCGCCCGCAAACGCTCCAATAGAAACAAACCTGTAGCCGTAATAGGAACGATATGAACCGCGCGGAATGAAAGTGAACCCGGTCAGAAACGGGCTGTAAATCCAGGCGGACCGGCCGGAATATACGTTCCAATACGGATAGTACCAAAAAGAGTAAGCGTTGCCGCTGTAGTGGTCGTGATATGCCAGCGCATTCGCTTTCGCCAGAGCCGCTGATCGCTGACTACTCCAGAGGTCCAACTCGCCATTGGGCTGGACAACGATGTTGCTGACTGTGTAGCTGTCGCCAAACGATGTGACCTGGTGGCCTCTCTTAATGGTCGTCGATTTATCCGCCGTGCGGAGCTTTCCCTCGAGCACCAGCGCAGTGCCGTCAGAAAAGCGATATGTACCGGGAGATACGATCAAAACCTGCAGATTTCCCGTTGTGACGCGAATCGGAATTTGTTTATCAATGTCGCTGGCTTCGATTAAGGCGGCTCCCTTCACAATGCGAACAGCGGTGTTGGACAGCTCCACAGAATCGAGTACGACCTGCGAGTCCTCCCCAATCCTCAGGAACGAGCCTGGGTTTAAAAGTAACTCAACATGGCTCTGTAGCCCGGTTTCAATCGGTGCGCCCGCTGTGATTTGTTCGTGGAGACGGACGTTTACCTGACCATCGACGTAATTCACCAGACCGGCTTTCGCCGAGACCATATATTGCATCAAGAAAAAAATCACCGTAAGCATAGTTACCAGCCTTCCATTCTTTCTAAAGCGAACGTAGTTGTGCGTTCAGCGCGTTATCAGGTGTACCAAGTGCCTATGGTCCATCCTGATAACAGCTTTCGACGGTAGATTCAAGAAAATCTTCCAGTGTATTCCCCTCCTCGCAGAGGAGGGTGGCTGCGCTGAGCGAAGCGGAGGCGCAGACGGGCTCGCGCTTGGCGCCCGGCGCGCCAGCTTCTATCGCTGTCGCGCCGCTCCTCCTCTGCGAGGAGGGGAATACTTAAACCTCTCTGCAGTTGACCCTGAAGTGTTAAGATGCTCCTAGTTTCTTGACGCAATATTTTCGATCAGAAAGCGAGGAGCGTATGAGTGAACGAATTTCGCCATCATCGTCGGAGAGGCGGTCCTTTCTCACACGTTTGAGCACCGGCGTTGCCGCCTTTGCGGCTGCGATGGCTGGGGGCGCGGCAAGTGCTTATGCTCAATCTTCAAGTGGGGCAAGTGGGGCAAGTGGGGCAAGTGGGGCGTCCTGGCAGCCGGAGCGTCATGAGAAAGATGACTGGTTGGACAAAATCCCCGGCAAGCACCGGATGATATTCGACACGACGAGCGCCGATGGCTTGGGCGATGCGCTTGCCTTTACGAATAATTTTATGCGTACGAACCGGACCGAGTACGGCCTTCAGAATAGCGATCTAGCGGTGATTATCGTCATGCGCCATCGTTCAACGGGATTTGCATACAACGATGCAATCTGGGCGAAGTACGGCGTCCAGATGTCGAAGAGAGCGAATTTCGTCGATCCGAAAACTAAGGAAGCTCCGAAGATCAACCTGCTCAACGTGGCAAAGTACGACGTTGAATTGCCAAACCGCGGCAACACTGTAGACGCCCTCGTCAAACAAGGTGTGCACCTGGCGGTATGCTCGGTGGCGACTCGCGGTATCGCTACCGCCGTTGCTGAGGCGACGGGTGGAAACGCAGATAACATCTTTACCGAATTGGTTTCAAATCTGTTGAGCACCACTGCTCATATGGTGCCCGCGGGCATCGTTGCTGTAAATCGGGCGCAAGAACACGGATATACCCTGGTAACTGCGTAAAGGGGGCTTCGTCACCGAGACGGCCGGATACCGTTAGCTTCGAGCTTCATCCGGCTGACGGGACTCGTCAGGAGTGCGGCGAAGGCTTTAGCTGCCGGGGAGATGTTGTCCCGATGCCAGAGCGCGTAGGTCGTTGCAAGCTCAAAGTCCTTCGGGAACGGGCCGGCCACCGCTGCAGGGCTAGCCTGGAGAATTTCGCTGACCTGTGTAATGCCGATATCAAATTTTTCTTCGAGCACCAGACGCATGGTCTCCACCCCATCCTTGGCGACCGTTGACTTCTGGAGAACCTGGTCTTTAATACCCAATGACTCAATCACCTTCATGAAGTGAATTCCCACGGTTGCACCACGGGCGGGGTCGGAAAAAGCAATGCGCTTTGCGGATAATAAGGCGGCTTTCAGCTTTTCCGGCGTTGAAATATCGGGTTTTGCGGATCCCGGCGGATAGGCAATGCCGGCGAGCGAGTCGCCCAGGCGATATGTGGTTCCAGCCTGAAGTTTGCCGGTCTTTTCGGCCTCATTGATTACCGGCAGCGTTGTGATTAACAAAACCGCTTGCGGATCGTCACGAAACTTTTGCTCCGTGGCGCCGGCCGTATCCAAAACGACTCTGACCTTATTGCCCGTCGCCGTTTCGTATTGAGGGGCAATTTCGGCGAGCGGAGATTTGAAGGCCGCTGCCGCATACACTTTCAGGTCTTCAGCAAAAGCCGGTGGGCTGCACAACGTGACCAGTAGAAACGACAGGGCCGTTTTCATGACGATCGCCTTTCATGGCGGATCATACACGGAACGTCAATGGTCGGGCAATTCAATCCCGTGAAAAGGCAATGCTCCCTGCAATCGCATCAATCTCGGGCGAATTCTCGTCTGCGCCGCACCGAATCAGCTATGGCGGCGCCCAGGCCGTCGCGCCAGTCAAAAAGGCCAATGTGCCTTGGAAACAAATCCGTCAGGCGTGTTGGGGAAATTGATGCCGTGCGTGTCTAAAGTAGTTTCGCCTGGTTTTTTCGTCGCCGGCCTCTTCACGAACGAGTTTCAAAAAACAATCTTGATGGTAATCCACTTTGCGGTAGATCGTCCGTCGCTCATAGGGAGCCACTCGCAGATTACATTTACCGCACCATATAGGACGTTCGGAATGCATGGCACCTCCTTTGTGCCTTCGCCCTCGCAGTTTCGCTTGGCAACGCTGCGAGAACGTCAATTCATCTCTGGCCTTTCTCTGATCTTCTTCGCCGATAGATTTCTGTCAAGCGGATGGGGTCCGATTAGAGCATGAGGATTAATTCGTCGGATAATGCTCGGGTGACGGATTGGGATCAACGCTACCAGCGAGGCCAGCACATTAATGATCGGCCACATCCCTTGATCACCAGCTTCGCTTCTAAGCTCGCGCCGGGCCGGGCACTCGACGTTGCATCCGGAACCGGACGCCATGCGATATGGCTGGCCGAACATGGATGGAAGGTGACGGCGGTGGACTCTTCGCGAGTTGCGATTGAAATTCTTGCGCAGCGTTGCCGCGATAAAGGGCTCGCCGTCGACGCTGCTACCGCCGATCTGGAACGCCACGAGTTCGGCATCGAACCCCAATCCTACGATCTGATCATCGTGTGTAACTATCTTCAGCGGGATCTTTTTGCGACGCTCAAATCAGGGACGCGAATTGGAGGGACGGTCATGGCCGTCATTGCGCTGGTGGACAATGACCCGAACATCGGAGCGATGAATCCCGCTTATCTTCTCAATCCCGGCGAATTGCAGGCCCAGTTTCGAGGATGGGAAATCATCCATAGTTTCGAAGGAAAATCAATCGCAGATCCACACCGCAGGAGGATGGCCGAAATCGTTGCACGCCGCCGGAACTGATCAAGGCGCGACGGATTTGTAAATCGAAATGAGATAGACGTATTCGTGTCCGTTATCAAAGTATGTGGCAGAACAATTTGGCGGCAAGCAAAGGAGAATCGAACGCGGTTTTCTCATGATCGAACGCGGTTTTTCTCATGAGCGTGGAGAGAGATGCGGCGACCGCATACTCGGTAGCTTCAAGCGACATCGACGAAGGAGCTACTTACGGAAAATTAGAAAAGCGTGGTCTAGATTGTTTAGACTCGCGACAAATGTCCCGACCAATTCCCATCCATCAGCGGCATACTTATCGAGTGTTGGTTGTGGTTCAAGGATGCTCGTCGTCACGGCCACATACTTGTAGTGCTGCTGCGCACCAACAGCCTGTGGAAACACCATCGGCCTCAATGCGATCACGGCCAGCAAGAGGACAATCAATACCAGACACGCTTTTGAAAATCGGTCCATACACGTACCTCCTGCGTAACAGTATAGTCACTGCCATTGGGCCGTGCGGCAGCCAACCGCAGAACAAACTGAACAACACATCTAAGGTCAATATCTGCTGCGCATTGCTTGTTCACCGGCGTAGGAACGAGGCTGAACTATCTGAACAAATCTGGCCGACCGCCGTGTGATTGTTCAAGCTGTTCGCGATTGTTCACGAGGCGATGAACGGCCATGCGGCTGAGCCACATTGGGTTGAGTGCATTGTTCACTTTGTTCACAGTCCCGCCAGGGCGGATACCCTAGTCCTCATCAGGTGCGGCTCGCTCACATTCTCGCGGGAGCTTTCCTAAGCATCCATACAAAGGTGATCGCGAATGCAAATATTCCAACGATCCACGACTGCCACACTGGGAAGTCATAAAAGCCGCCCCAGCCAAGTTCATGGTAGTTGTCTGGAAAAAGCCATCCGATGATTTCTGGAAAGAGCCACATTACCGACATGCTAATGAGGTTAAAGAGGAACATAGAAACCAGGAAGGAGGCAGCGCCAACCAGAATGCTGTTCACATAAGTCTTTCTATTCGACAATTTGTCACCATCGCAATACTTTAATCGTTTATGTTGTGCTGTCCTTGATGAAGTCTGGCGCCGGCAGAATTCCAGACTTCCAGCGCCAGGCGATCTTCAGATCCTTGAAATTATCCTTATTGATCTGGTCGAGCGGCGAGTGACGCGTGGCAAGCGGATCGCTGTTCAAATATCGCCACTCGCCGGGCTTCGCGGTAACCGAGGGCGCCGCCTTCGCCGCTTGGCTTCGCGCCGGCAGCGCCCGCGGCAGAAGCGCGAACGCTATCGACAAGAGAACGACAAACACCCAGGCCACTTTCTTCAGGGAGAACATTGATGTCAGGGAAAACGCGAAATGAGCAGCGGCTTGCAGCATATGTGTGCATGCTATCGTCACCAACCGGATGGGTCAAGGCAGGCTCACCCCGTCTCGCGGAACTCCCGAGTCTGCCTCAAAAGTTTACGGGGCACCCAATCCAACTGAATTGCCTGGCCCTTCGATTGCAAATCCATCGACGGATGTCGGATCGAGCATTGGGAGAAAATCATGAAAGCAGTTGTCGTACTGTGCCTTGCAGCCATCTGGCCAGTGTCGGCTTTTGCGGGGAACATCTTCGGGCACCTCTCGGAGAATCGTCAGCCCGTAAAAGGAGCTGACGTCACAGTCACCTGCGGATCCAGGAATTATCAGGCCCGAACCGACGATGACGGCTCCTACAGTCTTCGCGCGGACGAACCTGATCGATGCATGTTCAGCGTGAAGTACAAAGACCAAACTGCAGAGACGGAGGTTTTTTCGTACGACCAGCCCACTCGTTATGATTTCGAGCTCGTGATGTCCGATGGCAAGTACGCGCTAAAGAAGAAATGAGATGCGTGAAGAAACCATCGCGAGTTGGGTCAAGTTCCTTGCGCTTCCGCTTTTCGGGACTATGCTCACGGGATTGTTTACGTGGCTGCAAAACCAGCGAGAGGTTCGGGAGAACAACGTCCGCATTGA
>Ga0209375_1001092_pt1 | contig 21069 bp, 9 predicted proteins | sample GraSoiAngelo_131_FD_185888 | JGI IMG/M metagenome (GOLD analysis project Ga0209375, IMG submission 185888) | Grasslands soil microbial communities from the Angelo Coastal Reserve, California, USA - 14_0929_02_30cm (SPAdes) (version 2) | ecosystem: Environmental > Terrestrial > Soil > Grasslands ... | reverse complement strand
CGCCGGCGGCGCCGAGGGTGATGTTGGCTGTGGCGCCGCTGGTCGTGGCGCTCGTGCCGGTACCGCTTGAGGTGCAGGTAAGGGTCGTGAAGGTCCAGCCGGTCGGGAACCCCGACCCGCTGATGACCTCGCTGATCGAGTAGGATCCCGGGACGAGCCCACTGAAGGTCTGAGAGCCGGAACCACTGGAGGTCGTGATGCTGAACGAGCCCGGGATGTCAGCGCCCGTAGCCGTGTAGTTGAAGGTGTCGTCGCCACCGACCGTATTCTTCTGGACGATGATCGTGCTCGGCGGGACTACAGCGCTCGGCTGGATCGCGTTGTCTCGGTTCCCAATCGCGCCGTCGTCCAACCGGACGAAGCTGATGTGGAAGGGCGCTCCGGAGATGGAGCTGGCACCGAAGCCGGTGCCCCAGCCGAGCGGAGGGCCCGGCGGATCGAAGCCCGCGGCAAGGTGCCCACCGAACCAGACGGCAACCGAACGTAATTTGGACGTCCACCGTGCTGTCGCCACAATTCTGGAAGCAGGAGCTAGACGGGTCGTGGCCGACGATCGACACGCTGGCACTAGAGACCCCGCCGACGCGAATGTTGCGAACAGAGGGTGTTTCCCTGCTCGCAACGGCATCAAAGGAATCGGACGGGATCGGGGCCAGGAGAGCGTTGGAGAAGAGAGTTGAGCATGCGCTCGCGCTTACGAATCCCGGTAGGTCGCCGCACTCGTTCAACAGAAGCCCGGACTGTGTCGCGTCCACGTTGGTCAGGAAGTCGTAGGCATACTTGCTATCCTTCGTGAAGCGATGCCTGAATCGAATGCTATGGGTCCCAGCGGTGTCGATGGTCTGGAAGAGGCGCTGGGGTACCGAATTACCTTCTGTGTAGATAGAATTGTTGGCGTTGATGGCACCGCTGCTCCAAGAACACAGATCCTTTACCCCGTCGTTGTTCGAATCGTTCCGACACTGCGTGAAGTCAGTGCTAGCGTCCTTGAAGACAGTCTGCGAGGTCCACCCTGACGTCTGGCCGGTGGCGGTGGTAAGGAACCGGACGCCGACATCGGAGCGGTCGGGATTGGTCTGAAATTCGTTGCTGGTGAAGGCCCCAGAGGCGTCCGCCGTCGCGGTGAGGTTCGTGTCCGGATCGCCGCTCGACTCGCGGATGTTGATGGCGACCTGCTCGTTCGGCCGCCAGCCCTCGCCCATCAGCGTGACGGTCTCACCAGGCGCGTAGTCGGGCTTGTCGCTGCGCAGCGTGGGATAGAAGAAGACCTCCGAGGAGGCGAGCGGTTGGTCGCCGCCGTCGAGGCCGCCGGTGGCCAGGAGGATGCCGGTGTAGGGCAGCTCGAAGAAGTTGGCGCCGAAGAGCCGCCGCGCGGTGCCGGGCGAGGTGACGGGCTGGAACGCGCCCGTGACCGGGTCGTAGACCTCGGCGCTCGCCACGAGCTGCCCGCCGCTCGTCCCGCCGGAAATCAGCACCTTGCCGTTGTGGAGGAGCTGCACGCCCAGATGACCGCTCCGCGCCGTCCCCATCGGCGATGCCAGCCGCGAGAAAGCGTTCGTGGCGGCGTCGTAGACTTCCGCTGAGTCGAGGTCCTCACTCGTCGTCGTCTGGCCACCGGCCACCAGTACAGAGCCGTCCAGCAAGAGCGCGGCGCTCGCCAGCGTGCGCGGCACGTTGAGCGACCCCGCCGGGCTGACGGTGCCGGCCGTCGGGTCGTAGAGTTCCGCGGAATCGAGGGCGCCAGAGGAATTCGAGCCGCCCGCCACGAGGACCCGTCCGTCCGGAAGGAGCGTCGCCGTGTGGTCCTGGCGCGCGACCGCGAGCGCGCTCGGCGCCAGCGAGAACGTTCGCGTGGTCGGGTCGTAGATTTCCAGCGACGCCAGCGGCTCCACACCGTCCGTCCCACCAATCACGACGACGCGCCCGTCGCGGAGCAGCGTGGCGGTGTGTCGGCCGCGGGCCGTGCTCATGGGGGTGAGGGCGGCGAATGTGTCGCTGGCGGGATCGAACAGCTGGGCCGCGCGGCGATAGCGGGCTCCCCGTTGCCCGCCCGCGATCACGACCGTGCCATCACCGAGCCGGGTGGCCGTGTGGCCCCAGACCGGAGCCGGGAGCGGCGACGCGAGCAGCGTGAAGCCCCCCGTGGCAGGGTCGTAGATCTCGGCGGAGGCTAGCGGCTGGTCGGCGGCGTCCCGGCCGCCAGAGATCAGAACCGTGCCGTTCGCAAGGAGTGTTGCGGTGTGCTCAGCGCGGGGCTGGTTCAGGTCCGCTATCGACGCCCAGGTCCCAGGCGCCTGAGCCGAGGCTGGCGACACGATGCCGAGGGTTAGCGCCAGTAGCCACCACGGGCGCGGGAGCTTGATGACCTTCGTCGTGGACCGCGCGGCCTTGATCTGACGGGTCGCTCTCAAACCATCCATGCTGGGCATCGCGAGGTCCCTCTATAAACCTAGGCCAGGCACCGCGGGGACAACCGTTACCGGGAAGGGGGTCAGGGTGGTAGAGGCCTCGTGAGTGCTGTCACCCGGGTACCTGGCGGTGATGTTGTGAGCGCCAACTGTCGAGGCTCTGTAAGCGACCGAGCAGTTGGCCACGCCGGTGGTGGCGGTGGCCCGCAGCGTGCACGTTGCGAACGCGGTTGTCGAGGAGTCGGCGAAGAATCTCGCGATGCCGGTTGGGGTCGTGATCGGAGTGCCGACGACGACTTGGCTCACCGTCGCCGTGCAGGTAGTCGGCTGGTTGACCTGAACCGTCGGCGGGTTGCAGCTCACGGTCGTGATGATCGGGTCCTGTGGTCCTGGCTCTGGCGGTGGCTGTGACACGCCGGTGTTAGTGAAGGTGCAGGTCACGGTGTCGTCGGCGGCCAAGGTGATGGAGGCCGTGGCGGTGCCCGGGCCGGTCACGGGCGGCGCGGTCGTCGGGAATGAGCTCGTGGCCGGGCCGGAGCAGCTCAGGGTGGCGATCCAGCCCAGCGGAACGGTCTCACTGACCGAGTAGGATCCAGGGGCGAGGGTCTGGTCATTCGAGCTGCCGTCGGCCAGGCTGAAGGTATTCGTGTAGCCACCCGGGCCCGTGGTGGTGAAGGCAAAGGGCGTGGTAGCGCCGGGGGGAATGGTCCTCTTCGCGATAATGATATGGCCGACCTGTTTGGTATCCGTGAAGGTGCAGGTCACGGTGTCGTTGGCGGCCAGGGTAATGGAGGCCGTGGCGGTGCCCGGCCCGGCGACGGGCGGAGCGGTTGTCGTGAAGGTGCTCGTGCCCAGGCTCGAGGCGCAGCTTAGCCCGGTGAGGACCCAGCCTGCCGGGATGGCCTCACTGACCGAGTAGGCACCGGGGCTCAGGGTCTGGCCATTCGGCGCGGCGGCATCGGTCAGGGTGAAGCTCGCATAGCCACTGCCTGTCGTGCTGAAGCTAAAACTCGTGGGATCCCCGGACGGAGAGGTCACCTTATCGACGACGATCTGGCCGCGCTTGGTGTCCGTAAAGGTGCAGGTCACGGTGTCGTTGGCGGCCAGGGTGATGGAGGCCGTGGCGGTGCCCGGCCCGGCGACGGGCGGAGCAGTCGTCGTGAAGGTGCTCGTGCCCAGGCTCGAGGTGCAGCTCAGCCCGGTGAGGACCCAGCCTGCCGGGATGGCCTCACTGACCGAGTAGGAGCCGGGGGCGAGGGTCTGGTCATTCGGGGCGGCGGCGTCGGTCAGGCTGAAGCTCGCATAGCCGGTGCCGGTCGTGCTGAAGCTAAAACTTGTGGGATCCCCGGAGGGAGAGGTCACCTTATCGACGACGATCTGGCCGCGCTTGGTGTCCGTGAAGGTGCAGGTCACGGTGTCGCCGGCCGCCAGGGTGATGGAGGCCGTGGCGGTGCCCGGCCCGGCGACGGGCGGAGCGGTCGTCGTGAAGGTGCTCGTGCCCAGGCTCGACACGCAGCTCAGCCCGGTGAGGTCCCAGCCCGCCGGGACGGCCTCACTGACCGAGTAGGAGCCGGGGGCGAGGGTCTGGTCATTCGGGGCGGCGGCGTCGGTCAGGCTGAAGCCCGCATAGCCGGTGCCCGTGGTGCTGAAGCTAAAACTCGTGGGATCCCCGGCGGGGGACGTCCCCTTATCGACAACGATGTGGCCCTGCGCAGGCGGGAGCACTGCCGCTGGCTGGATGCTTCTGTTGACTGCTCCCGACGAATCGCCATCGACCGCGTTCATCCTCATGGAGATAGAGGCGCCGGGGAAGCTGCTCGCGCCCCGGCCAGTGCCCCATCCGGACGCATCGGTCGTTCCCTTTGCCAGGTGGCCCCCAAAGAGAATGTTGACCCGGCAATTTTTGTTGTTTGCCGGACCGGTGCACGCCGCAGCGGAGTCCGGGCCCGAGCTGACCGTGAACGTTATGGTGAGTTCTGACTGACTGTCCGAAGCAGTATTCGGGTCGCCGACCTTACTAATGGCGGTGATCCCGGTCAGGGTGCCTCCGAACAGGACGATTTCCTTCGACGCGGAGTTTGCGGCCGCTCGAGTTGCGACGGCCTGTCCTGCGAGGGCTGCGTTCACACCTGATAATGACGAAAACGCGAAGGTATCGGAGGGTATGGTGAACGTGCTCGGCCCGCTCATGGACGCACAGGCAGCGGCGCTCGTCCCGATGGGTCCCGGAATGTCTGTACATCTCTGCGAGGTCGCGGTCTCTGTCGCGTCCGGGTGCGTCAGATAGTCGTAGCCGAGCACGATCACACCGCCGCTTGTCTGCTTCGTGAAGTCGTGGCGAATCGTAACCGTGTGGGTCGAATTCGGGCTCAATCCGTCGAGCCAAATCCTAAAGGCGACACTATCGCCTTCGTGGTACGCAGATATGTTGGAATTAATGCTGCCATTTATCCACACGCAGGAGTCTTTGACGTTGTCGTTGTTGGTATCGTCTTGACACTGATCGAGTGTCCTGTTCGCGTCGGTAAACACCGCCTGCGCCGTCCATCGGGACTGCTGGCCCGAACCGGTGACGAGGAAATGGACGCCGACATCCGATCGGTTGGGATTGGTCTGAAATTCGCTGTTGGTGAAGGCACCGGCAGCGTCCGCTGTCGCGGTGAGGTTCGTATCGGGATCGCCGCTGGACTCGTGGATGTTGATGGTGACCGTCTCGCCCGGCAGCCAGCCCTCCCCCATTAACGTGACCGTCTCGCCCGGCGCGTAGGTGAGTTTGTCGCTGCGCAAGGTTGGATAGTAGAAAGCCTCCGAGGACGCGAGCGGGGTCTCCGCGCCGTCGAGGCCGCCGGTGGCCAGCAGGATGCCGGTATACGGCACCTCGAAGAAGTTGGCGCCGAAGAGCCGCCGCGCGGTGCCGGGCGAGTCGACGGGCTGGAACGCGCCCGTGACCGGGTCGTAGACCTCGGCGCTCGGCACCAGCTGCCCGCCGCTCGTGCCGCCGGAAATCAGCACCTTGCCGTTGTGGAGGAGTTGCACGCCCAGATGACCACTCCGCGCCGTCCCCATCGCCGCGGAGAGCCACGCGAAGGCGTTCGTGGCGGCGTCGTAGACTTCGGCGGAGTCAAGATCCTCGCTCGTCGTCGTCTGGCCCCCGGCCACCAGTACAGTGCCGTCCAGCAAGAGCGCGGCGCTCGCCAGCGTGCGCGGGACGTTGAGCGGCCCCGCCGGGCTGACGGTGCCGGCCGTCGGGTCGTAGAGTTCGGCGGACTCGAGGGCGCCCGAGGCATTCGAGCCGCCCGCCACGAGGACCCGCCCGTCCGGAAGGAGCGTCGCCGTGTGGTCTTGGCGCGCCCCCTCGAGGGCGCTCGGCGCCAGCGAGAACGTTCGCGTGGTCGGGTCGTAGATTTCCAGGGACGCCAGCGGCCCCACACCGTCCGTCCCACCGATCACGACGACGCGCCCGTCGCGGAGCAGCGTGGCGGTGTGTCGGCCGCGAGGCGTGCTCATGGGGGTGAGGGCGGCGAACGTGTCGCTGGCGGGATCGAACAGCTGGGCCGCGCGGCGATAGCGGGCCCCCCGTTGCCCGCCCGCGATCAAGACGGTGCCGTCGTCGAGCCGGGTGGCCGTGTGGCCCCAGACCGGAGCCGGGAGCGGCGATGCGAGCAGCGTGTAGCCCCCCGTAGCGGGGTCGTAGATCTCGGCCGAGGCCAGCGGCTGGTCGGCGGCGTCTCGGCCGCCGGCGATCAGCACGGTTCCGCTCGCCAAAAGTGTCGCGGTGTGTTCCGCACGGGGCTGGTTCAGGTCCGCCATCGGCGCCCAGGTCCCGGGCGCCTGAGCCGAGGCTGGCGACGCGAGGCCGAGCGTGAGCGCCAGTAGCCACGCCGGGCGTGGGAGGAGACGAGAGAGGTAGGAACGTCCGCTACTCACCGACCCTTGCATCGTCGGGCTCCTCCGTCCCAGCGAGTTCATCTCGGGAGAACGGCGCTACGAACTGTCCGCGTCGTCCTCGGCTTCCATCACCGTGGCCTCCACTAATTCAGTCTCGGGAATCGCCCGAGTGCCACTTAAGGGTTCGTACCGGCAAGGTCTGCTCCAAAGGACGACTGGACAATCAGGTGATCCCTGAGGACTCGAGTAGGAAATCCCCTTACACGAGAGCGCGGAAATTCTCTGAAAGGCGAGAAGAGCGTGGCCGATCCTTAGCAACCTATCGGTCCCGAGAATGATCATTCCGGAAATTAGACACGCGTTCCGAGCCCGTGGCGCGGTGCCCCGGCAAGGGCTCGAGAACACGCCGATACCGAATTTCTGGGAAGCGATGGAGAGCGGGGGCCGACCGAAGCTACACTCCTCGGCGTGGACTTCGTGGAGGTCGCGGCGGGTCCGTTCCGCATGGGCTCCCCGTCGGCGCACCCGTGCGAGCGCCCTGTGCACGAGGTGTGGGTGGACGCGTTCGGCATCGCGACGACGCCCGTGACGAACGACGAGTACGCGGCGTACCTCCGCGCGACGGCCGCGCCCCCGCCCGCCTTCTGGCGCGACCCGGCCTTCGCCGACCCGTGCCAGCCTGTCGTGGGGCTCTCCTGGGAGGAGGCGTGCGCGTTCACGCGCTGGGCTGGAGGGCGGTTGCCGACGGAGGCAGAGTGGGAGAAGGCGGCGCGCGGCGGGCTCGAGGGCGCACGCTATCCCTGGGGTGACGCGAGGCCCGTGAGCACCTTCGACCGGCCACCGCGCGTCGGCCAGACGCCGGCGAACCCGCTCGGAATCATGGATCTCGCGGGCGTGTGCCACGAGTGGTGCGCCGACTGGTTCGACGAGGGTTACTACGCCCACGCGCCCGCGCGGAATCCGCGAGGCCCGTCCGCCGGCGACCGGCGCGTCAGCCGGGGCGGCGCCTGGCGGCACGCCGATCCATGGAGCCCCGTCGCGCACCGCTCCTCGCTGCCGCCGCACCTGCGCTACACCGACTACGGGGTGAGGCTGGCGCGCGACCTTGCCCCCGGGTGAGGCGCGGGGCTAAGATGGCGGCGGCGATGGCGGCAGCGAGGCGGTCGGTGCTGCGAGAGGGTGTCGTTGCCGGCCTGATCGGCGCGGTCGTCGTCGCGGTGTGGTTCCTCTTCTTCGACCTCGCGCGCGGCCGGCCCTTCCTGACGCCGGGACTCCTCGGCGGCGCAGTCTTCCGGGGTACCAGCACTCCGGTCGGGCTCGAGATCACGGTGGCCAACGTCCTCGGCTACACGGTGATCCACGGCCTGGCGTTCATCGCGTTCGGCGTCGTCGCGGCGAGCCTCCTGGCGCTGAGCGAGCGCGAGCCGACGCTGTTCGTCGCCTTCGTGATCCTGTTCGCCGCCTTCGAGGTCTTCGTCTTCGGCGTGGTCGGCGCGCTCGGCCGGTCCATCCTCGGGGCGCTCGTGTGGTGGGCGATCCTGATCGGCAACCTGCTCGCCTCGGTCGCGATGCTCTGGTACTTCTTCCGCGCCCACCGCGCGCTCCCGCGCACCCTGATCGGCACCTGGGGCGCCGTGCTGCGCGAGGGCGTCGTCGCGGGCCTGATCGGGGCGGCCGTCGTCGCGCTCTGGTTCCTCGCGATCGACACGATCCAGGGCGAGCCGCTCCGGACACCGAAGCTCCTGGGCATGGCGCTGCTCCGCCAGTCGGCGCCGACGGCCGCCGTGCTGTCCTACACGGCTTTCCACGGCCTCGCGTTCGTCGTCGTCGGCATGCTCGGCTCGCTGCTCATCGCGGGCGCCGAGCGGCAGCCGCTCTTCGTCTTCGCGCTGGTGATCTTCTTCACCGCGTTCGAGGTCTTTTTCTTCGGCGCGGTGGTGATCCTCGCCAAGTGGGTGCTCGACGAGCTGGCGGGGTGGACGATCTTCGTCGGCAACCTCCTCTCGGCGGCGGCGATGCTCGGCTACTTCTTCAAGGGCCACCGGACGCTCGCCCGGCGCCTCACCGAGGCCTGGGTCGACGAGGACTAGCGCCTGCTCTGAGCGGGAGGCGGCATGCCCTGGGCGGGGGTTCTCGACCACGCGGGAGGCGCGCGCATCGCCCGTCGTGACTGGGCTCCATCGGGGCACGTAGCGTCCGCATCCGACGCGGCGGGAACGGGTCTCGGCACCCCCGCCCAGGGCACGCCGCCCCCGCGCTCAGGCGCGCAGGCCGCTCACCAGAGGGCGTCGGGGAGCGGCAATCCAGCGAACGCGTCGACCGGGAGCGGCTCGGGCGGCGTGAGGCGGTGGCGCTCGACGAGGACGTAGAGCTGGCGCAGGTGCTGCGCGGCATGCCAGGTCGTGCGCTCGAGGAGGTCGTGGCCCGACTGCGGGCCGTAGTAGACACGGATCACGCGCTCGAACTCCGCCGGCGCAGCGCCCTCGAACCAGCCGCCGATCCGGGCGCGCACGAGCGCACCGTAGCGCGCGATCGACGCGCCGTCGCGCAGGTCGGTGGGCGCCCGCTCCCCGAGCCATCCCTCGGGGAACTCGCCCAGGTCCATCCCGTCCACGAAGCCGAGCGACAACCGGAAGACGTGGTAGGCGAGGTCGCGGAGCGAGCGGTCACGCTCCGGGGGAGCCCAGTCGAGCAAGGGCTCCGAGATGACGCGGACGAGTCGCTGCGTACAGTCGAGGATCCGGTCCAGACGCTGCGCGAGCTCGGCGGGTGGAAGCTTCCCGGCGGAGGTATACGCGACACCGACGAGCGCGGCGTACGCGGTCGGGTTCCAGCCGTGGACGACGCGGTCGCCGACCGCCACGGCCGGCACCCGCGGCACCCCGAAGCGCGCCAGCTCGGCGAGCGCGTCGGGCTTCGCTTGCACGTCCACCGGGTCGAACTCGACCCCCCAAGACGAGAGGAGCTCCTTCGTCTTGGCGCACGACGATCAGCCGGGACGATAGTAGAACCGGGGACGGCTCACGCTCTCACCTCCCGTGGAAGGTCGCCTGCTTCTTGTTCGCGAAGGCCGTCACGCCACCCTTGAAGTCCTCGGTGCGGCCGCTCGCGGCGATCGCCTGGGCCTCGAGCTCCATCTGGGTCTCGAGGCTCTCCCACGTCGAGTGGTGGAAGAGCCGCTTTGCCCCGCCGAACGCCTTCGACGGCCCCTGCGCGAGCTCGCGGGCGAGCGCGTGCACGGCGTTGGCGAGCTCGGCATCGGGGACGACGCGGGTCACGAGCCCCCACTCGAGCGCCTCGCGGGCCGAGAGCACGCGGTTGGTGAAGTAGAGCTCCATCGCCCGGCGCAACCCGACGAGCCGCGGGAGGAAGTACGACGACGAGCCGTCGGGAGTCGCCGCGATCTTCGAGTACGCCATCGTGAAGCGCGCCGACTCGGCCGCGATCACCAGGTCGCCGGAGAGGGCGAAGGAGAACCCGCCGCCGGCGGCCACTCCGTTGACCGCCATGATCACGGGCTTGTCGCTCCGGGCGAGACGCGACACGGTCCCGTGCAGGTAGGTCGTGAGCTCCTTGACGAGCGCGCCGATCCGCGGGAGGTTGTCGGCGAAGTCCTTCACGTCACCGCCCGCGCAGAACGCCTTGCCCGCGCCGGTGATGACCACGCAGCGCACGCTCGGGTCGTCGTCGACGTCGAGCGCGGCGTGGAAAAGCTCCCGCCCGAGCGCCAGGTTGAGCGCGTTGAGCGCGTCGGGCCGGTTGAGCGTGATCGTCGCGACCCCGTCACGGCGGTCGAGGATCAGAGACTCGAAATTCATCGGTCGCTCCTCCGTGTTCATAGGCTCGTCTCGGACGGCGGGGACTCGATCACAGACTCGCCTCGCCTGCGGCTGCGGCTGCGGCTCGCACTGCGGCCCCGCGACGTCCTGCGACTCGCACGACCACGTTCAGGTCCGCCAGACGCGGCGTCGCGCCAGCTGCGAGGCCACGTCCAGGATCTCCTGGATCTTGAGCGGTTTCACCAGGACGAGGTCCACGCCGTGCGCGCGACGCTCCTCCGCCGAGAGCTCCACGCCGAAGCCCGTCACGACGATGACGGGCACGGCCGGCGCCATCTCCTTGATCGCCCGCGCGACCTGCCACCCGGACACGCGCGGCATCGCGAGGTCGGTGAAGACGACATCGAACGGCTCGGCGCCGAAGCGCGCGATCCCCTCGCTGCCGTCCGTCACGACGACGGCGCGATGCCCCCCCGTCTCGAGCACGTCGCCCAGCATCGCGCCGACCGTCGGCTCGTCGTCCACCACGAGGCAGCGGAGCGAGACCTCGCCGGCCGACGGCGGCGCGGCGGGCTCCGTCGGCGGCTCGGCCAGCTCCCAGGTCGGCACGAAGGTCAGGCGGAAGGTGGTGCCGCGCCCCTCCTCGCTGTTGACCGTGATCCGCGCGCCGTGCCGCTCGAGAATGGCATAGGTCATGGACAGCCCGAGCCCCGTCCCCTGCGGCCCCTTGGTCGTGAAGAACGGGTCGAAGATCCGGTCGCGGATCGCCGAGGGGATGCCGACGCCGGTATCGCTCACCGTGACGACGACCTCGCCGTCCACGACGGCGGTCGTGAGCGTCAGCACGCCGCCGCCGGGCATCGCGTCCACCGCGTTGAGGATCAGGTTCGTCAGCGCCTCGCGGAGCTCGACGGGGTCGCCGGCCACCTTCGGGAGCGCCGCGAGATCGTTCTTCACCTCGAGCATGACGCCGCGGCTCACGGCCTCCTCGCGCCAGCGCGCCTGCGTGATCTCGAGCGCCTCGCGCACCACCTCGTTCAGGTCAACGGCGACGAACGGCTGGTCGCGCCGGATCCGCGTGAACTCCTGGAGGCGCCGGACCGTTTGCGCGCCGTCGAGGGCCGCGCGCTCGATCACCTGGAGCCACTGGCGGAGCTGCGGCTGACTGACCTGCTGCAGGGTGAGCTGGGCACGCCCGAGGATCGAGGCGAGCAGGTTGTTGAAGTCGTGCGCGACGCCCGATGCCATCTCGCCGAGGGCGCGGAGCTTCTCGGTGCGCACGAGCTGGTCCTGCGCGGCGGCCAGCTCGCGGTAGGCGCGGGTGCGCTCCTCGAAGAGCCGCGCGCTCCGGAGCGCGAGCGCCGCGAGGTGCGCGAGGTTGGTCAGGAGTCGCTCGTCGCGCTCGGTGAACGGGCGCGCCCCGCCGCGGAGCGCCAGCACGCCCAGGACGCGGTCACCCGCGACCATCGGCACGCCGAGCCAGTGGCCGAGCGCGGCGGAGGTCCGGATGGGCTCGACGCCGAGCCGCGTGCACTCGGCTTCGTAGTTGTCGGTCCGGATCGCGCGCCCCGTTTTCCGCACGACCGACATGAGACCCGACGCGCGGTCCGGGTAGCGGAGTGGGGGCCGCGCGTCGGGCACGCCGTCCACGATCCGGAGCACGATCTCGAGCTCGTGGCGCTCCTCATCGTGGAGCGCGATGACCATGTTGCGAACGTCGAGCACGCGCGCCACCCGGGCGTGGATCGCGTCGATCAGCGCCGCCGGCTCGAGCTGGCCGGTGACCGCCCGCGACAGCTCGTGGAGGACGGCGAGCTCCTCCACCTGCCGGCGGTTCTCCTCGAAGAGCCGCGCGTTGTCGATCGCCACGCCCGCCTGGTTGGCGATCACCTCCATCAGCGCCAGCTCGCTCGCGGAGAACTGGCGCACCCGCTCGTACCAGATCAGGCCGAACCCGCCGATCATCCGCTCCTTGACGACGATGGGCACGAAGAGGTGGCTCCGGTGTGGCACCACGTCCCGCATGACCGCCGAGGCGCGAGGGTCGGCCGCCACGTCGGACGAGGCGACGGGCTGCTTCGTGCGCGCCGCCTCCGCGAAGAATGGGTCCCGGACGAGCGAGAGCCGGATCCGACGGAGCTCCTCCAGGCGGTCGGGCGGCAGCCGGTAGCCGGCGACGGGCTCGAGCCACTCGCCGTCGCCGTCGCGCAGCCAGACGCCCGCCGAGTCCGCGTCGACGGCCTGCGTGATGCGACGGAGGAAGTGGCGCAGCAGGGCCTGGAGGTCGAGCGTCGAGGAGAACGTCCGGCTCACGGAGAGCAGCGTCTCCGTCTCCCGCAGCTTGACCTCGGTCTGGCGCGCCAGCTCCGCGTTTTCCATCACGAGGCCCACCTGCGCGGCGACGCCCTCGACGAGCCGGGTCTCGGACGGCAGGAACCGCCGTCCCGGGCGCCACCAGACGACGAACAGCGCGCCGATCGGCTCGCCGTGCGCCGTCGCGGACGCGAGGAGTACGGAGTGCGGCGGGAGCCCCTCCACCCACTCGGGGTCGAAGCGCGGATCGTGCCGCGGATCGGGGCTCCACACGGCGCGGCCCGCCCGCCACGCCGGAAGAAGCTCGGGAACCCGCGCGAGCACGATCGGCCGCGTCGTGAACCGCGCGACGAGGTGCCGCGGCACGTGGTAGCCGCCCAGCGGCACCAGCGTCTCCTTCCGCTCGTCGAGGAAGTACGCGCCGACCATGTCGGCGCCGAACGCCCGCCCGACCTCGTGCGCCACCTGCCGCATCCGCTCGGCGACGGGCTCCGGTCGCGAGAGGATCTGGGCGACGCTCATGAGCGTCGTCGTCTCGCGGAGGCGCTCCTGGGCCTCCGTGTACAGGCGCGCGTTCGCCAGCGCCAGGGCGAGCTGGCCCGCGATCGTCATCGCGAGGTCCACCTGCCAGGGCTCGAAGGGCGTCGGCCGCTCGCAGTAGTCCAGCGTCATGATGCCGGTGACCTGGTCCTGCCGGATCAACGGCACGACGAGGTAGGATCCGAGCGCGAACGACTCGACCCACTCGCGTGGCACGAGGTCGCTCTCCCGCGCGTCGTTCACGACGACCGGGCGGCGGGTGTCGAGAGCGCGCGCCGTCGCCGGGATCTCGTGGAGCAGCCGGGAGGCCATCCCCTGAAAGGCCGCCCACTGGTCGGGAGTCTTCCGTCCGTCGGCGTACTGCGCCATGAGCGGCGTGACCTCGCCACCCTCCCACTGGGCGACCGAGCAGCGGTCGACGCGGCACACCCGGGCGATCTTGATCGCGACGCGTCTGAGCAGTTGCTTGGCGTCGAGCGTGGAGTTCAGGATCTCGACGACCTCGAGCAGGGCGCCGGTCTCCTCCAGGCGCCGCGTGGTCTCCGCGTGGAGCCGTGCGTGGTCGAGGGCGATCGCGGCCTGGTCGGCGAACGCCTCGGCGATCTCCGCGTCGCGCGGGGTGAAGGCGCGTCGCGCGCGGAACGCCAGCGCGCCGATCGTCCGGGGACCCACCCGGAGCGGCACGCCGAGGAACATCGTGTAGCCGAGCCGCCGGTCCGCCTCGACGTTCTCGGGGGCGACGTCGGGGACGCTCTGGATCTCGCACACCAGCGTCCGCCCGGTCGCCACCACCCGGCCGCTCAGGCTCTCGCCCACCCGGATCCGCGGACGGGTCATCGTCTGCGCCGCCGTACCGGCCAGGCCGGCGAGGACGAGGTCCTCGCCCTGCAGCAGGCGGAAGCCGGCGTTGTCCACGTCGAGGAAACGCGCCGCCTCCTCGGCGATCGAGGAGAGCAGCGCTTCCGTCGGCACCTCGCTCCCGATCTTCTTGTTGATCTCGAGCAGCGCTCCGAGGTGCGCGCGCCGGTCGCTCTCCTCCGAGAACCGGCGGGCGTTGTTGAGCGCGTTCGCCGCGTGGAGGGCGAGCGAGCCGAGCACGCTCAGCTCCTCGCGGGTGTACTCGTGGCGATCGCGCGCGCCGATCGACAGCGCGCCGAGCACCCGGTCCCCGATCAGGAGGGGCACGACCGCGGCCGACGCCGTGCCCTCCGCACGGAGTTCCGTGAGGTCGCGGGTCCGCGGGTCGCTGAGGACGTCGGCCACGGCCAGGGGCTCGCGCGTCGCGACGACCGTGCCGACGAGCCCCTCGCCGACACGGAACGGGCGCCGCCCCTCGCCCGCCGCCCGCGCGCCGACCGACGCGCGCAGCGTGACGTGCGCGCCGTCGTCCTCGACGAGCCAGAGCCGCGCGACGCTCGAGTCGAACAGCTCGGCCGCCGCGTCTACCACGCGCTGGATCACCTCGTCGGCCGACAGCGTCGCGGTGAGCGTCTGGGCGAGCCGCGTGAGCGTTTCCAGGCGCCGGCTCCGCTCGCGAGTTTCCTCGAAGAGGGTGGCGCGGGCGACGGCCTGGCCGACCTGGTGCGCGGCCGCCTGGAGGAGCGTCAGCTCATCGCCGTCGAACGTGCGTCGCTCCCTCCCGATCAGCGCCATGACGCCCCAGACCGCGTCGTTCACGGTGATCGGCAGAGAGAGCTGCGTGCTGTAGCCGCCGGCGGCGATCCGCTCCCGCACCGCAGGCGCGAGCACGCGCGACCGCGTCAGGTCGGTCACGACGAGGTGGCCCAGGCGCAATGCCTCGCCGACGTGGCTCGCGTCGAGCGGGCGCACGGAGAGCTCGGCGACGTCCTCGGGCGAGAGGCCTCGGTGGGCGACGAGCACGAGCGTCTGCGCCGCGGGGTCGAACCGATAGAGACCACCGAACGCCATTCGCGCCACGCCGCAGACGATCTCGAGCATGCGCTCGGCGGTCGCCACGAGATCGTCGCCGCCGCCCGTCGCGACCGCGATGGCATGGACCGCCTCGAGCTCCTGGCGACGCCCCTCCGGAAACTGACCGCGCGCGTCGGGAACTTGCCCGCTCGCGCCGGGATTAGACGTGTCGGAGCCACTTCGCTCCTTTGTCAGGCCACCCACGGCACGAGGCGGGCGTGCGGACCCCGCTACAACCGACCCCGCTACAACCGACCCCGCTCCAACGGCTCCAGTTCCAACCGACCGCGAGACGGTAGCCCTCGCGACGAGGGCCACGCCCGTCGCGGCGACGAGCGAGAGCGCCCAGACGAACCAGAACCGCCGCTCGGCGGCGTGCCGGGGGCCCTCGGGGACCAGCGCCCAGAGACCCTCGCCCGCCGCCTCGTCGAGCGGCCGGGCGAGCCACGGCTCGCCGTTGACTGTGACGCGTCGGCTGCGCGCCGCGTCTCGCCAGCCCCGCGGCGGAACGCCGGGCAGCGTCCCGCCCACGGCCAGGTCGCCGGCCAGCGCCACCACGGCGGGCCGTGACGGCAGCCCCTCTAGGACCCGCGCGAGGGACTCGACCCGTCGGCCGACCACGACCATTCCGGCGGGGAGAGGCGCCAGGCCCACGAGGTAGGCATAGCTGTTCACGACGGCGACGCGCGTGACGGCCTCGGCGGGCCGCGAGAGCGCGAGGACCTCGACCCGCGGAGTCGCCGGGACCTGGACGAGCGGCGCGCCGGTCGCGTCCAGGACGAGGAGGAGGTCGGCGGTCCGTTCCAGCGTGAGCGCGAGCATCCGCGGCGAGGCGCCGCGAGCCAGCGTGGCCCAGTCGCGCTTGAGCGCGCCCTCGACGATCGTTGGATCCTTGGCGAGCAGCGCGGACTCGCGGCGCAGCTCTCGCTGTGCGGCGTCGACGAGCGCCCGGACGGCGGCGACCGTGTCGGCGACCGCGACCTCGTGCCGCTCCGCCCCGCGCCGCGCGAGCCAGAGCCCGCCCGCCATCCAGACGACGAGGAGCGTCACGAGCACCGGGGCGACGCGCGCGAGGCCCGGGGGCCGCACGGCCACGTTCACAGGCTCGCCTCGCCTTCGGCTGCGGCTCGCACGGCCACGTTCACAGGCTCGCCTCGCCTTCGGCTGCGGCTCGCACGGCCACGTTCAGCGACGCTCGCCCACGCGGTGGAGCTTCAAGAGGTTCGTCGTCCCCGAAACCCACATGGGCGAGCCGGAGATGATGACGAGGACGTCGCCGGGCCCGACCGCCCCGTCGACCAGGAGCGTCGCCTCGACCTCCTCGATCATCTCGTCGGTCGTCTGGACCTTACGGATGAGCCGCGAGGACACGCCCCACGACAGGGCGAGCCGTCGCCGGACCTCGACGAACGGCGTCAGCGCGATGATCGGCACGTCCGGACGTGCCTGGGAGATGAGGCGCGCCGAGGCGCCCGACTCCGTGAACGCGACGATCGCGCGCGCCCCGAGCGCGTGCCCGGCCGCGGAGGCCGCGGTGGAGATCGCCTCGGAGAACCCGACGCCGACCCGCTCGGGGCGCCGGCGGCGCGTCTCGTCCACGAGGACGGCCCGCTCGGCCCGCTCGGCGATACGGGCCATCACCTCGACCGCCTCCGCCGGGTACCGGCCCGTCGCCGTCTCCGCGGAGAGCATGATCGCGTCGGCGCCGTCGAAGATGGCGGTCGAGACGTCCGAGACCTCCGCGCGCGTCGGCCGGAGGTGGGTGACCATCGACTCGAGCATCTGCGTCGCCACGATGACCGGCACGCCCGCCTCGCGCGCCTGCCGGATGATCTCCTTCTGCAGATGGGGCACGTCCTCGAGCGGCACGTCGACCCCGAGGTCGCCGCGCGCCACCATGACCGCTTCGACCGAGGGCAGGATGCCCGGGAGGTTCACGATGCCCTCGTGGCGCTCGAGCTTGGCGACGATCGGCACGTCGGCGCCGAGCTGGCGCAGGAAGTCCAGCACCTCCGCGATGTCGGCCACCGACTGCACGAACGAGACGGCGACGAAGTCGACGCCGTGCTCGAGGCCGAAGCGGAGGTCCTCCCGGTCCTTGTCGGTGAGGCACGAGACCGGGAGCGGCACGCGCGGGAGCGAGATCCCCTTGTGGTCGCTGATGCGCCCGCCCACGACGACCCGACAGCGCACCTCCTCTGGCGAGGCCTCCTCCACCAGGAGCTGGATCATTCCGTCGTCCATCCAGATCGCGTCGCCCGGGTGCACGTTCGCGAGGTACTCGGGGTGATTCAGCGACGCGCGCTCCGCCGTGCCCACCACGGGCTTCGCGCAGAGCGTGAACGGCTGGCCGGGCTCGAGGTCGACCCGCGCGCCGCCCGCCGGCCCGAAGGTGCCGAGTCGGATCTTGGGCCCTTGCAAATCCTGAAGGATCGCGATCGGCCGGCCCCAGCGGACCTCGCCCTCGCGGACCAGCCGGATGACCTCGGCGTGCTCGGCGTGGGTGCCGTGAGAGAAGTTCACGCGAGCGACGTCCATGCCGGCGGCGACGAGTCGGTCGAGCTCGGCGCGGCTCTGGCTGGCGGGGCCGAGGGTGCAGACGATCTTGGTCCGCCGCACGCCGGCTACCCGCGCTCGAGAAGCGCGCGGAGGAACTGGCCGGTGTACGAGCAGTCGGCCTGGCGCGCGAGCTCCTCGGGCGCGCCCGTGGCCACGACCCGCCCCCCCTCGTCCCCACCCTCCGGTCCGAGGTCGATGATCCAGTCGGCGGTCTTGATGACGTCCAGGTTGTGCTCGATGATCACCACCGTGTTGCCCTGGTCCACGAGGCGGTTGAGCACGTCCAGGAGCTTTTGAATATCGGCGAAGTGCAACCCAGTAGTCGGTTCGTCGAGGATGTAGAGGGTTCGACCAGTGGCCCGACGAGACAGTTCCGTGGCCAGTTTCACACGCTGAGCTTCACCACCGGACAGGGTCGTGGCGGATTGGCCCAGACGGATGTAATCGAGCCCGACGTCGTCAAGGGTCTGGAGCTTCGTCCGGATCACGGGCACCGCGTCGAAGAACCCGAGCGCCTCACGGACCGTCATGTCGAGGATCTCGGCGATCGACCTTCCCTTGTACCGGACGTCCAGCGTCTCACGGTTGTAGCGGCGGCCTTTACAGACGTCGCACGTCACATACACGTCGGGCAGGAAGTGCATCTCGATCTTCACGAGCCCGTCGCCCTGACACGCCTCGCACCGGCCGCCCTTGACGTTGAACGAGAACCGGCCCGGCGCGTAGCCACGCATGCGCGCCTCGGGCGTGCGCGCGAAGAGGGTCCGGATGAACGTGAACACCCCGGTGTAGGTGGCGGGGTTCGAGCGCGGCGTGCGGCCGATCGGCGACTGGTCGATGTCCACGACCTTGTCGACGCGCTGGGCGCCCTCGATGCGGTCGTGCGCCCCCGGGCGGTCCTGCGCGCGGTGGAGCATCTGGGCGAGCGCGCGATAGAGGATGTCGTTGACCAGCGTCGACTTGCCGGACCCCGAGACGCCGGTCACGCACGTGAACGTCGCGAGCGGGATCCGGACCGGCATCCCCTTGAGGTTGTGCTCACGCGGGTTGTGGATCGTGATGGCGTGACCGCTCCCCTTCCGCCGCGTCGCCGGCACCGGGATCTCGAGGGCACCCGCCAGGTAGCGGCCCGTGAGCGAGCTCGGGTTCGCCCGGATCTCGTCCGGCGTCCCGACCGCGACGACGTGGCCGCCCAGCTCGCCCGCGCCGGGGCCGAGGTCCACGACGTAGTCGGCGTGCTTGATCGTCTCCTCGTCGTGCTCGACGACGAGCACCGTGTTGCCGAGGTCCCGGAGCCGCTCGAGCGTCTCGAGCAGGCGCCGGTTGTCTCGCTGGTGCAATCCAATCGACGGCTCGTCGAGGATGTACAGCACTCCGACGAGACTGGACCCGATCTGTGTCGCCAGGCGGATCCGCTGTCCTTCTCCTCCGGACAAGGTGCCCGCGGGCCGGTCGAGCGTGAGGTAGTCGAGGCCCACGTTCATGAGGAACCCGAGGCGCTCGCGGATTTCCTTGAGGACCCGTCGGGCGATGGCGGTCTCGCGCTCGGTGAGCGTCAGGGCGTCGAAGAAGACGGCCGCGCCCTTGATCGTGAGCGTGACGACGTCGGCGATCGAGCGGCCCCCGATTTTGAATCCGAGCGACTCACGGCGCAGGCGCGCCCCCCCGCAGGCCGGGCAGGGCCGCTCGGCCATGAACTGCTGGATCTCCGTCCGCGCCTCTTCGGAGGTCGTCTCGCGGTACCGTCGCTCGAGCGTCGCGACGACGCCCTCGAAGCCGCCGTCGCGCTCGCCGTGGAGGATCACGTCCCGCACGGGCTTCCGGAGCTTCTCCCACGGCGAATCGAGCGAGAACCGGTGCCGCTTGGCGAGCACCTGGAGCGTCTGGCGGAAGTAGGTCGTCTCACGCCCGGCCCACGGCGCCAGCGCCCCCTCCTTGAGCGAGCGCCGGGGGTTCGGTACCAGCCGCTCGGGGTCGATCTCGTCGCGCGAGCCGAGCCCGCCGCACTCCGGGCACGCACCGTAGGGGTTGTTGAACGAGAACATGCGCGGCGACACCTCGGGCAGGGAGACGCCGCACTCGGCACACGCCAGGCGCTCGGAGAAGAGCATCGGGACTGTCGGGAGTGGGGGAGACCCCCCTCTCGACTCCCCCGTCACCTCGACCAACACCACGCCGTCGGCCAGGCGCAGCGCGGTCTCGAGCGAGTCGGCGAGCCGGGCGCCCAGGTTGTCGCGCACGACGAGGCGGTCGACGATCACCTCGATCGTGTGCTTGCGCTTCTTGTCGAGCTCGATCTCCTCGCCGAGCTCGCGGACGGCGCCGTTCACGCGGACGCGCGTGAATCCCTGGCGCCCGAGGTCGAAGAACAGCTTCTTGTACTCTCCCTTGCGCCCTCGGACCACGGGCGCCAGCACGACGAGCCGGGTCCCCGGCGCCTGCGCCATGACGCGATCGACCATCTGCTGCACGGTCTGGGCGGAGATCACCCGGTCGCAGCTCGGGCAGTGCGGCACACCCACGCGCGCGAAGAGCACGCGCAGGTAGTCGTAGATCTCGGTGACGGTTCCGACGGTCGAGCGCGGGTTCTTCGAAGTCGTCTTCTGCTCGATCGAGATCGCGGGCGACAGCCCCTCGATCGAGTCGACCTCGGGCTTCTCCATCTGCTCGAGGAACTGGCGCGCATAGGCCGAGAGCGACTCGACGTAGCGGCGCTGGCCCTCGGCGTAAATCGTGTCGAAGGCCAGCGACGATTTGCCGGAGCCCGAGAGCCCCGTGATGACGACGAGCTGGTCGCGCGGGATCTCGAGATCGATGTTCTTGAGGTTGTGCTCGCGGGCGCCCCTGACGACGATCCGATCACTCGCCATGTCGCAGACCTATTGTGTCAGCCTCGCGGGGCGCCGGCAACCCACGAGACAGTCGTGGGCCAGGTTGACGGCGGGGGAGCCGGGCGGGGGGTAGCGAGACCCGTTCCCGCCGCGGCGAATGCGGACGTCACGGCGCCAGGACGGAGCCCAGCCGCGACGGGCCATGCGCACGCGAGCCGCGTGGTAGTGCGACGCCGCAGGGCGTCCGACGCCCGAGGCGAGCCTGAGTGGGTCGAGCCGCCCCTGCCCCCGCCGTCAGACTCGCCTCGTCCGTCGGACGGCCTGCGGCTCGCACGACCAGATTCATAGGCTCGCCTCGGACGGCGGAGACTCGGTCACAGGCTCGCCTCGCCTCCGGCTGCGGTTCGCACTGCGGCCCCGCGACGGCCTGCGGCTCGCACGACCATCCAGGCCAGCGGCGCCGCGAGGAGGGCGGGGTACGCGGCCACGGCGCCGGCCCAGGCCGGCAGCTGGCCGCCGACGGCGGCGACGCCGACGAACGCCGCGCCGCCGGCGAGCGAGCCCGCGAGGCCGGCGCGGGAGTCCCCACCGGCGAGCCGCGGGGCGGCGACCGTCGCGGCGGCGAGGCCACAGCCAGCGAGCCAGGTGCGCCACGGGTCCATGGGCCAGAGCCCGGCGACGGCGGCGACCATCACCAGGCCGCCCCACACGACGTCGGCGTTCGCCGGCCCGGCCTGCCTCGCGATGACCTCCCGCAACGCCAGCGCCGAGGCCACGAAGAGCGCGAGCAGGGCGAGGATGCTCGTCGCGACGAGCGCA
>Ga0209375_1001091_pt1 | contig 21072 bp, 21 predicted proteins | sample GraSoiAngelo_131_FD_185888 | JGI IMG/M metagenome (GOLD analysis project Ga0209375, IMG submission 185888) | Grasslands soil microbial communities from the Angelo Coastal Reserve, California, USA - 14_0929_02_30cm (SPAdes) (version 2) | ecosystem: Environmental > Terrestrial > Soil > Grasslands ... | reverse complement strand
TCGACGACAACGAGGGGCGCGAGTCGGTCAGGAAGGAGCACTCGGGAGCACACTTCGCCTACTTGGCTGCGAATCGCGACAAGATCGTGATCGCTGGGGGTCTGCGTCCTGCGCCCGGCGAGTAGTACGTCGGCGGGCTCTGGGTCATGGAGGTCGACTCGAGAGACGAAGCCGTGAGGCTGGTCGAGGGCGACCCATATCTTCGGCTCGGCCTTCGCAAAAGTTATCGTCTGTTTGTCTGGGGCAAGGCACCTTGCTATGAGACGGTGAACCTGTAGGCGGTAACGGCATAGAGATCGTTTCGATGAACGATCACAGAATCCCTCAGATCCCGGCTGCCCTGGGTGGCATCCGCCGCGACACCGAAGGGATCGGCTTTGCCCTCGCGTCTGAGCCGAAAACTGGCTCCCTCCTTCGCGCACTCGCGGCATCGAAGCCGGGCGGCAAATTTCTCGAGATCGGGACCGGTACTGGCGTTGGTACGGCTTGGCTCCTCGCCGGCATGGACGCTCATTCTCGACTCACCTCGGTTGATAGCGATCCCAAGGTATTAGAAATCGCTCGTCGTCATCTTGGACACGACTCCCGCGTGACGTTTCGCCTCGTGGACGGTGCGACGTTTCTCGAACAATCGGCCCAGCAGCAATTCGATCTCATCTACGCGGACGCCGGGCCCGGCAAGTTCACGCACTTGGATCTTGCGCTTTCGCTCCTGAAAGTCGGCGGTATCTATTTTATCGACGACCTTCTACCCCAGGCGTCATGGCCGGAGGGGCACGCACCAAAGGTTCCGGCGCTGATCACGGAGCTGGAAACCCGACCCGGATTTGTTGCCACGAAGTTGGCCTGGGCGTCCGGGCTGATGATATTGGTGAGAACGAGGGCGGTCTAACAGCGACTGCACCCGACGGCGGCCGCCCGACGATCGAGCTGATTTGAATCCAAGGTTCGCGGCCGCCGCGGGTGAGTCGCAGGCCGTTAGGTCTCGGGTGAGCGATCAAGGGAGGGGAACATGACACAACGGATCGTTCGGATCGCTCCGATGCAGGCAGCGAAGATGCTGTCTGTGCTTTATGGAATCTTCAGCCTGCTGTTCATTCCGTTTTTCATGCTGCCAGTGCTGTTGGGAGCGAAGAACGCCCCTCCAATGTGGTTGCCTTTGCTTTTGGTTCCCGTGCTCGCGTGATTCAGGCCGGTAGCCGCGAGCGATTTCTTGACGAGGTGTTGAGGTTCGTCAGGTCCGCTGCGACTCTCCCAGGGGTACTCCGCATCGCGCTTATCGGCTCGATCCTCACTGATCGCCCCGACCCGAAGGACGTTGACGTCTTGGTGTCAGTCACAGACGACGCCGAGCTTGCACCCCTGGCCGCATTGGGGCGACGACTCCAGGGTCGTCTCCAGAGCCTGAACCACGGTGCGGACGTATTCTTGGCTGACGGGAGCGGTCGATACTTGGGCCGGACGTGTTCCTGGAAGGCATGCGGGCCAGGCATTCGTGCGTCCTGTGACGCGCTACATTGCGGCCGCCGGCCATACCTCCATGACGATCTGGCCACGGTCCGGCTCGCAGGGGGGCTCGTTACTTCACCACCGGTCGAGCTCTGGCCGGCTATCGTGCGCAGGTGTGCCGTGCCAGCCGACGTCGAATGCTTTCTTGCTCGTCTTAGCGAGCCTCATTAGGTACGCCATGCGGGCGTCGCCGCGGGGCGCACTCATGGAGGATCTGGGCCAGGGCGCATAGCGCGGTCGGCGAAGGATCCCGAAGCTCAAGTCCACGACGCCGAGTGGCCGGTAACTCCGTGTCCGCCTGACACCGTTCTTACCGGACCACCCATAATTCCAGCCCGCAAAGACAGGTACTTTCGCGACGCCTGCCTCGGAACAGACCTTGCTTATCTCTTTTCGGATCGAGCTTCGCAGGAGGGACAAGCCATGTGGGTCCGGACGGGCCAGCTCCAGCAGATTGATTCGGCGCTCGAGGCCGGGCGGGCGGAGGACATCGACGGGCTCATTGCCGACATCCTCCGGACCGGCGCGTCCGGACTCTCGACCTCGAACGCGTGCGCTGTCTGCCGCCGCGAGCTCGTGAGGTCTGAGCTTCAGGGTGTCGCGATTGTCTTTGCCTGCCCCGGGGAACACGGAGCATGGCTGAGCCCCGATGCGCTTACCGCCCTTCGCCGGCTCGGCCGCGGCCACCCGACCGCGGCGCCCAGGCGGAGCCGTATCAAGACGCTCAGCGCGCTCCTCGCCGCGTCGCTAGCGGCCCTGGCGGTCAGCCTCGCCCTCGGCGTCACCCCGTGGAGGCCGATGCCCGTGGAAGAGCGCCGCTATCTTCAAGAGCTCGTGACGGTCCTCGGCGACGGGGTCACACACCGACGGGACGTCGAGGGCGTGCTTCAGAGCAAGTCGGAGCCCGCGACCTACGGGGTCGTGTACGGGATCTATCGCGAGAGGCAGGGAAACGTGCTCGCCCGGCTGAAAAGGCTCGATGTCCCGGCGCGGCTCCGACCGGTCCACGACCGGATCCTCGTCGCCACCGAGCGCCAGATCGAATTCTACGGTGCCTTCACTGAGGCGCGTATGCGCGACGACTCGGTGAACCTGGCGCGGATGCTCTCGCACCCGGCGCTGCGGTCCTCGGACTACGAGCTGCACGCGGCATGGGACCTGATTCGGGGCACTTACCCAGGTCTGGACCCTGCGGCGTCGCAGGCGATCGAAGGCGCCCTCTGTCAGTTTGACGTGATCTGAGACGTCGAATTTCAGGCTTTCACGGGAGCAGGGCCATGTGGATCGAGGGTAACCGGCTGCAGGTCATCGATTCCGCGCTCGGGCGCGGCCGGCGGGACGACGTCGAGCGGTTGCTCGCCGACATCCTCAAGTCCAACGCGAAGGGCGAGATCCCGACTACATGTCCAACCTGCCGGCGCGACCTGGTCCGTAACGCGCTGCCGGGCGTAGGGCTCTACGTGAGCGCCTGCCCGGACCGACACGGCGCGTGGATGACCAGCGACGTGGTCGAGACGCTCCGCCGGTTCGTCGCCGAGCACGCGACGCTCGCTGCGAGGAAGCGTCACCAGCTCAAGATCCTGAACCGCCTTTTTGTCGTCCTCGCGCTCGCGGCCGTCACCGCGATCGTGTTCACCTATCCCGAGCGTGTGGTGGTGACCGCCGTGGAAACGGTCTCCAGCTATTACGACTGGCGCGTCAGCGAAACCTACTGGCCGTCGCGCGGCCTGGTGTACACGTGGTGGCAGATCCCGACCAAGGCGAGCTCGATCGACGTCCACGACGAACTGCTGTATTTCCACAGGCTGGTCACGCTGCTGGACGACGGAATCACCAATCGCCTGAACATCGACGGCGTACTGAAGACCCGGCGCTCGCCGGCGGCCTATGCGGCGCTGTACGAGATCTACCGGGGAAGGCAGCTCGACGTTCTGGCTCGAATGCAGCGCATCGATGTCCCTCAGAAGCTCACGTCGATCCACCGACGAATGATCCTCGCGACCGAGGAGCAGATTCGTTTCTATCGGATCTTCTTGGACGCGAAGCTCAAGGACCCTTCCACGGACCTCGCCCGAATGCTGGGCGATCCGGCTCTCCAGACCACGAACCGGGAACTGCACGCGGCCTGGGACGAGGTCAGACGCTTATACCCGCGTCTTGACTTCGACACCAGCGCGGCGATCGAGGCCCACCTCTGCGGCTTCGATGTCATTTGAAATGGACACGGCCACACGGGAGGAGATGACGATGCAGAAGTGGAGAATACTCTCGCTTGGCGTGCTGATCTTGATCGGACTCGCCACCATGACGCTGTGGTTGCTCGGCTTGTGGCCGAAGACGGCGATTGCCTCGGTTCTGGTACCGGTCACGTTTTCGCCGCTCATGTCAGTCGGTTCTCCGACTCGGGCCCTCCAGAACTGGACCGCTACTGACCCGCGAGAATAATTAGTGCCGATATGCTGAAATCAGCGGACCGTACTTGCTCTTGGGCGCGTTCCTAAAGTCGCTTGCGGTTGTGGTCGGCACGTACCACGGGCTCGTGGGGCTGCTCGGGCTTTTCCTGTACAGAACGGGGCCCGAACCATGGGACGTGCTCGTCATGTCCGCGGCACTCGTGTCCACGCCGGCCGCTTTGGTTCTGAGCGCTTGGGGTGCCCGGCGCTCCGCCGCGGCGTGGCTTGCCCTCGCCTCGCTCGCCTGGGCGGTGTCAGGTTACCGCGGCGTGTGGCACGAGTGGGCGTACGCCGCACTTTACTATGGCCCGCCGCTGGTCGCCGCGCTCGTTCTGCTACGCAGGAGCTCGAGCGCCGCCCCCGCGTTCGCAGCCGCGCGCGCCGCGGCGGAAATGACCGCCGCGACGCGTGGACGGTTGGTGGGACGGAGCCTCGCCATAGTCGTCGGCCTCTGCCACGCCATCCTCGGGCTGTGGCTCCTGGTCCGGGTCAGTGTCGAAGGCCGGTGGGCTCCAGGGTGGTGGATGGCGGTCGTCGCCTCCCTGCTGTCCACGCTGCCGGCGGTCGTATCCGAGCGGCGCGGGGCGGGGTTCGGAGGCCGCTGGCTGATCGGAGCCGCGTACCTCGGTGTGCTCGCCACCGGCCGTGAACTGTACATGGACGCGGTCCAGTGGGCCCTTGGGCTTCTCGTGTGGTGGTTGCCCCAGCTTCTGCTGGGCGTCCTCTTCCTGAAGAGCCGCCCGATGGTTCAGCAAGGAGTCAGGTCTGAAGATGTTCATTTCGACCCACGAGAAGTCGACCGCGGCGGCCATCATGTCTAGGCGCATTGAGGAGAGGGACATGGAGATGCGACTCGGCTCCCGGATCTTGGTCTTGGCCACAACGGCGTTGCTGTTAACCTCTTGCAGCACTGGCACCGAGGAGGGCAAGCGGGGAGTTGCGGAGTTTCGAGCCCGCGTGTCGCAGCGAGCGTTCGGCGAGATCTACCGAACGGCTGCCCCGGAGTTTCGTCAGGCTGCCACGCAAGATCAGTTCCTACGCCTCATGGAGGGGCTTGAGAGAAAGCTGGGCGCCTGGCAGTTGGCTTCGGAACCCGTCTGGAATGTCCAGCGCGGCACGGGAGGCCATCTCGTGGTGCTCACGTATCGGTCGCAATTTGCTAGAGGGCCTGCGAACGAGCAATTTTCATGGCGAGTCGAACAGGGAGCGCCTCTACTCCTGGGCTACCACGTCAACTCCGCGCTGCTCGTCACCGAATGAGTGTGCGACGTGAGCGTCTCACTGCGCGCTGCACCGGACGGGCGTCTATCGCGTCCGCGGGTGTCAGCGAGCAGCGTGTAGCCGAGAGCTTTCGTTGTCGCGGTAGTCATCTTGCTCCCCCAGTCGGTGCTGGCAGGCGGCTCGTCAGTGGCAATCGCCGTCGGCTACTCACACTGGTATGCACGTGACACCACCGCCTAACCCGCGCTGCAACAGCTGCTCCACTATCACTCGCGCTAGTGAAGTGCCGAATCGGGGGAGGCCTCGTCCTGCTCCCGTCAGCGGTATCGTCGCGATCACGCTGGTTGTCATGACGCTCACATCTGCTGGTTGTGCGGCAGCCGACGCCCTCAGCCAAGTCCGGCTTGTGGTGGGAGAAGATCTGAACATCCACACCATGAATGGGAAGGAGACGAGTTCCATGAAGTCGTTCTGAGAAGGAAAACAGGAGGAACGCAGCGAGGGGCTCTCTGGGACGCGTATTTCCAGCCCAGTCTCGCACCGGATGGCGGCGCCGTCGCATGCATTCGATTCCGTAACTACACACGATTGAGCAGCAATGACCCCGCGCTCCTGCCGCGACAGTCGAGTGAGATCGTCATCTTCCACCCAGGGCGGACCGGGAAGCGAGCCACGCAAGTCGTGTACTCTGTCCCAGGCGAGGCTGGCGTCGTCTACCGACTGAGTTCCCCGATTTGGTCACATGACGGCCGAGCGCTCTTCTTCGTTGTGGGCAGTCGCGTGCTCGCGTATTCGCTCGACACCGCAGAGACGGAGACGGTCGCCGAGTTACCGAGTCGCGTTTTCGCCGGGTTCTCGGAAGTGGATAATGCGGGCACATATCTCAGTCTGTCTCGAGACGGAGAACACATCTTTGCTCTCTTGACCGAGGTTGCTCCCATCGCGTACTCCATCTGGCGAATCCGTTGGGCCACTGGTGCAGTAGCCAAATTATGGGGGGGGGCCGTGGTTCGGCTCTCATTCTGGGCGCTTCGATCAGCCGTTCCCCCCTGAACTTGATGATGCCGCGATAGAAGCGCTTTTCGGATCGAGAGAGTTCCCGGTTCTCGCGCCCCGGTTCTCGGCGGATCGCAGATACTACTTCTTCGTCAAAAGGCGCCCCGGGTTTTTCGGGCGCTTATGGGTTGCCGGCTACGACCGTGAAGCGCGCCGGGAGTTCACGGTGCGGACGTTGGATCGAGGACTGTTGTGGAAGTAGCCGAGGCTTGTCAGGTCCAAAAGGGGAAAAGGATCCGCCCGACACAGCAGCCGACAACCTCACGGTCGGCAGTTTATGTCGTCCGCTGACCTTCCGGGTCAAGACGGCGGTATACTCGCGGCATGAAGGCAGACCTGCTGGCGGCGGCTCTAAGGCTGAGCCCGAGCGAGCGGCTCGAGTTGATCGAGGCCCTGTGGGACACGCTCGCGGAGCAAGACCTCCCTGTTACACCTGAGGAACAGGCGCTTCTCGATGCTCGGCTGGCCGATCTGGACGCCAACCCGAACGATCAGAGTCCCTGGGAGGACGTTAAGGCCCGTCTCAAGCAGCGGCGGCGTTGACCCTGCCCGTCCTGCTCCGTCGAGCGGCGGAGCTTGACCTGGTGGCGATCGAGGACTAGTACGATGCCCAGCGGCAGGGGCTGGGTGCCGAGTTTCGCGACGAGGTGGACGCAGCGATCGCGCGCGTCGCCAACAATCCTCTCATATACCCGGAGCGCTACCGAGGAGCGCGGCGTGCGCTCTTACGACGATTTCCTTACGTTCTCTGGTATCGATCGTACGACACCTTCGTGGTGGTCCTCGCTTGCGTGCACGGCAAGCGCGATCCCCGTTCTGTCCGCGCTCGATTTCTCGGGGGCGGCTAAGTCCCGCATGCCCTTGCAAGGCCGATGAACAGGGGCGCCGGGAACCTTCTGGGCACCTCCCTCCTCTTAGCTGGCCTCCTCCTGACGTTGGGAGTGATCCTGAGCATGGTTTTGCACGACGCCGGAGTCGTTATGCTCGTCGGGTTGCTCTTAGGTGCTCCAGCAATGATTTTCGGGGCTGTTCTACTGATTCGGGTCAACGCCAGGCCTTACCCGGACGACCTGATCGCCACCAATGCGGGTTGGTTGTGGGCGGCGCCCCTGATGGGCGCGATCACCCTGTTCTTCTACTACCTCCTGGTACAGGCGATAGGCGTACTTGTTTCCTTCCTCTTATACGAAGTCACGATCGTCGTGGCAACCGCCTTGCTCGTCCGGCGACCATGGTACCCGTTTAGATTCCTTCTCTACACGCTCGATCCCGACTCGCTCTCGCCCGCGCGCCTACGCGTTCTGAGCTTCCTGAGAAGTCCGGAATGTACCGACGCAGCGTTCGTGCGGTGGCGTGGATGACATCCGGTCTCGTGATTGTGACCCTTAGCTTCTTTGTTCTTCAGCACGCCGGTTACCTGGCTTCAGCGAAGCCCACCGCTTTCACGAAACCGTGGGGACTTGTGGTGGTGAGTCTGATACCGGTTGCGCTGACGGCCTTCTGTACTCAGATAGGAGCGGTGCTGTACCTCGTCCTCGCCCGGTGGGACTACATCCAAGTCACCTATTCACCCTCTTCTCCCTCGCTCGTGCGGGAATCCTTCTATATGGCGTCGAGCAAACGAGAGTTTTCGGAGGCGTCCCATGTTGGGCCAGCACCCGAGAATCCGGTTGACACCATGCTTCAGAAGTTTGTGGGACCCGTCCACTGGCAGCGCGCAGCCGGGCTTCTTTGCTGGGTTGTCGGGCTCTTGGGGCTCTTCTTTGGGGTCTCAGGTCTGGTCAAGCTGCTCGGGTCACATAATCGGCTCGATTCGTCCGCATCGCTGCGGCTCGTTCTCTATACCGTGATTCCCGGCGTCCTACTCATCGCCCTGGGACAACGCTGGTGGCGCCGGTCATGAAGCGCGCAGAGGTAGAGAGACTCTGAACCTCTCGAGCACGCGGCGCGGCTGGTTGCAGCTGGGTTGCAGTTCTCGCCGCGATCTGCCGCGTTTTGCAGGGGCGCGTTCTCGAAATATCGAAGACTTCTGGCTCAGGAGGGCTCTTCGTAATCAGCAGGTCGCGGGTTCAAGTCCCGCCGCCGGCTCCAGTCCTCAGCGCTACTTACCTCGCGCTTCTCCTCCCGAGCCTCCTCGTCGGTTGCGTATTAGGTTGCAGTTGGTTGCAGCCGCGAGGCGATCGACGGCGTCCCGGTTGGCGCCCGGAACCAGATGGCCGTAGAGGTCCATCGTGACCTGGATCGAGTGATGACCGAGCTGATCCTTCCACGTAGGCGAGCGACTCGCCGCGCTGGATCAGGAGCGAGGCCTAGGTGTGCCGGAGGTCATGGAAGCGGATCCGACGGAGCCCCGCCTTTTCGGTTCGTGACTACCCACGGCGCGAGATCCACGGCGCTGAATGGCGGTCTCGGCCTCGAGAAGCGATTTCCGCCGCTGGAGCGCAGCCGCGAGCGGGGCGGGGCCCAGTGGAGCCCGAGGACCTCGCCCTGGCGCATCCCGGTCCACGCGGCCAACGCGATCAGGTCCAGCCACTCCGGGTACCACCGCTTGCAGGCGCCGAGGAGGGTCGCAAGCTCGGCCTCGGTGAGCGGTGTGATCGCGGGGCGCGCTTCCTATTGTGCTCGCGCGTGATGTCGGCGAGCTTTACGGCGCCGAGTGGGGCGAAGAGATGCCGCTGGCAGAGGAACCCGTAAGCTCGAGGGTCCGCGGCTTGCAGTTCGGGGCCACGTGCGTCTCGAGCCACCGTTCGGCGTAGGCCTGAAGGGTGAGGGCTCGGCAGCTTGACGCTGTATAGACGTGCGTCTAGACTGTCGACATGAAAACGATTCGCACGAAACTCTTCCAGAATGGCGGCAGTCAGGCGGTCCGACTGCCAAAGGAGTGCCGGTTCACAGAACAGGGCGAGGTATTGGTGCGCCGTGAGGGCCGTCGCGTCATCCTCGAAGCGGCGGACGAGTGGCCGGACAAGTTCCGCGCTTGCCTGGGTGCCTGGCCTGGGAAGATCCCCCGCCCGAAGCAACGGCGTGTTCGGGATCTGCGTGATCCGTTTGCCTGATGCCACACTACATGCTCGACACGGACACGGTCAGTTTTGCCCTCCGTGGCCAAGGACGGGTCGCGGCGCGCTTGCTAGAACACCGCCCCTCGGAACTCTGCATCAGCTCGATCACCCTCGCCGAACTGCGCTTCGGCGCCGAGGCCAGACGATCACGGAAACTTCACCGTCTGATCAGCACGTTCGTAGAGACCGTGGAGGTTGTCTCGTTCGGTCAGTCCGCTGCAAGTCGCTTCGCCACAGTCGCGGCCGCACTAGCTCGACGCGGCGAGCCGATCGGCACGTTCGACACCCTCATGGCTGCTCATGCCCTCTCGTTGCGGCTGACCTTCGTCACGAACAATATCCGGCACTTCAGGCGCATCGTGGGGCTCGAGACAGAGAATTGGTTCTGACCCCATGGGCCGCCGAACAGCAGGCTGGAGCGGACCGGCTCCGCCGGCCGCTCAGCCTAACCGTTGGGCACCGATCCGGCATGGCCACCGTGCAACTCTCAGTGCTCAGAACAACCACGCGACGTAGCAGGCTGCGGTGCGCTCATTCGCGAGAGCCTCCACCCGAGCGAGATCGCTCCAACCGTTCGTTCGTCGGCGCCACTGAGAATTCTGCTCAGCGAATGGCACTACCTATGGAGGAGCGATCTATGTTCACCAGTTGCGGCAGGTGTACCGGCAGGGCTCTCGCCTACTCGGTCGCCCTGGTTGCCGGTGTAGCTTCGCCAGCAGCGGTGGCCGCTGCCGCGGAGTCGTACGACCTCGTGAACTGTGGTGCATCTACGGTCACGACCATCTCGGCCAGCCAGGACCTGACCGTCCTGAGTGTCGACATCAAGGGCATCGCGCGCAGTAACCCCCGAGAAGAAGGCCTTCGACAACTCGACGTACCTCACTGGGCCAACGTCCTGCGCATCGCCGGCGCCCAGCGGGAGGGGAGCGGTTATTGTAAGTTCATGGACCCGGACGGCGCCTTCGTCGTCGGCCAGAACACGTTGGACTCGACCGGCGGCGGAACATGGAAGTTCCTGCAGGGAACGGGAAAGTGGAAAGGCATCACGGGCGGCGGCAAGTTCGTCCCGGTGACGAGCGGGAAGCCCATCGTGGCCGGCACTGGGCAGGGGTGTGTCAGGGCGAGCGGTACGTACGAGCTTTCCAGGTAGTGCTCCGTATAACAGCATGGTGGAGCGGACCGGCCGAGCCCGGCCGGCCGCTCACCATGACCGTTAGCCAGCAGGAGGCAACGATCACCGACAAGGGAGCGGAACAGCGGAGATCAAAGCGAACCGGCGCGCGTGCGGTGACCTCCCGGCGGATGGGCGCGCTACCGTCTCGTTATCTATTCGCGCTGAACCCGTACACCGAAGTCCGCTTCACGACTTGCCCGCGATGCGAGGCGAAGACCCGAGTTCGCAAACTACCGCTCGCGATCCACACCGAAGGAGTCGGGCTCTTCGTCCTTCGAAAGACGTGCCGTCTCTGTGTCGCCTGCGGCATAGTCATCGTCCACCAAGACGAGCTCGAACCCCTCATCGCGGCTCGGACACGCCACCGGGAAGCGTCGAGTAAACCTCTCGACTATCTTGTGCTTGGCACGGTGGATCCAAGAGTTTGGCGACAAGGTTTGGCCCGCGGCGTCTCCTTCGATGAGTTGTTGCGGCACATGGCAGACTTCAGCAGGTACATGCAAATCGAGCAGACCGGTCGGGGCTGGGAGCCGGCCAAAGGTTGCGTTACTTGCGCTCCGGCCGCTGAGCGTGGCCGTTCAACGGACAAGGCGTAGCGCCTTACGGTCCTTGCCTCACAGGCGGCCGTCGCCTAGCATCTACCGCATGGACTACCAGGGCAGGATTGTTATCGATCCAGAGATTCGATTCGGTAAGCCGTGCGTGCGGGGAACTCGCATCACGGTCGGAGATGTCCTGTCCTACCTGGCGTCCGGAATGCGGGAGGACGAGATCCTCGCCGACTTTCCACAGCTGACGCGCGACGACATCCGCGCCTGCCTAGCGTTCGCTGCCGAGCGTGAGCGCCGGGTCGTGAGTAGTCCGGCTGCCTGAGCAGCCACCCAGGCTGCTTTTCGTCGAGAATCTGGCGGCCCGTCTTGTTGACGCGCTCGCCGACCTGTACCCCGGTTCCGTCCATGTCAGCGAGGTCGGCCCGCGATCTGCCGCGTTTTGCAGCGTCGCGGTCTCGAAATATTGAATACTTCTGGCTCAGGAGGGCTCTTCGTAATCAGCAGGTCGTGAGTTCAAGTCCCACCGCCGGCTCCACCCTTCCTCGCTAGCCCACACCCGCTCCGGTCGGCGCCCACATGCGCGGCGGACCTGCGGAACCTCGCCCTTCGCGCATGAAAAGGTTTACGAGATCCCGCTCGTGAGGCGGGCGGGTCAAGCCGCGGCGTAGAACGGGTTTCGGCCACCGTTCATCACTTCCCGCTGTTGGCACTCTGGTTGCTCCGTGAAGCAGCGATGCCGACTGATCCACTGCCGGCGCGTCCTGAACGTGAGCCGAAGGCAGCGTCCTCCCCGCGTTCCGCTCTGCCACGGAAGCTGATGACACCTCGGGGAATCGGGTGAGGACGACTGCCAACTGGATCATCGGGGGGGTGATCACCTCCGCGCTGGTCGCGTACTACGGGTGGTTCGTCCTGACGGACGCTCCCGTGTACCAGTTCCTGGTCCGGCTCTGTGGAGACAAGCATTTCCTCAAGCACATCCTTCGGGAGTGGGGAATCTTCGCTCCCGCCGTCTTCATCGCCATCCAGGCCCTGCAGGTCATCATTGCGCCCATCCCCGGTGAGGTGACCGGGATCCTGGGCGGCTATCTGTTTGGCCAATGGAACGGGCTTCTCTACTCGACGATCGGGCTGGCCCTCGGGTCAGTCGCGGCGTTCGGGGTCGGACGGTGGCTGGGCGCCCGGCACGTCCAGAAGCTGGTCAGCCCGGACGTCTGGTTGAAGATGGCCTTCATTGTGGAAGCGGAGGGCACCATCCTCTGCTTCATCATCTTCTTGATTCCCGGCCTACCCAAGGACATGGTCTGTTATCTGTTTGGGCTGAGTCCTATGCCGCTCTGGGTCTTCGTCGTCGTCTCCACCCTCGGCCGCATTCCCGGCACCTGGGTGCTCTCTACACAAGGTGCCCAGACGGCGGCAGGCGACTATTTTCACGTCGTCGTTCTGACGGCCATTGTTGTGGCTGTCGCGTTGCCGCTCGCCTACTACAGAAACCGGATCGTCGGGCGGTTCGGCCAGAGAACCGCACGCTCGCCTGCTCGGCGAGACGAGGCCTCCTGAAGATCTTTGATCACGGGACGCGTGTCACCGGATTTCTGGATCCGGATGAGGAGAGGCCGCTCCCGCCACGAGGATGCGCCCGACTTGCAGGGTCGCGTCGGCAATTTGCCGATTCTCTGAAGAGGAATGTATTCCGGGAACCGATTTTCCCAAGTGCCGTGAGGAGCGTCGGACCATCCGGGGATCGATGCTCCGAAAAATGTGAGGCTGCATGAGGTCCAACGGGCGAAGAATCCGGAAATTGTACGCGTGGCACGGTGGGTGCACTCCTTCCTGACGCGACGGTATGGCGAAGCTCGAATCGGCGGTGAGCCCTCTCGCGGGCCCGGCACCGGCACCTGTTGGCCCGGGAGCGCCGAGCCACGGACAGCTCGTGACCAAGGAACGGATTCGCCTCGTCATTGCGGAGGGTCACCAGATCGTCCGCCTGGGGCTCGAGCGCTTCCTCGGTTCGATCGAGGATTTCACCGTTGTGGCCACCGCGACCGACGGCCCAGAGTCGCTGGCGGCAGTGCGTGCGCACGCGCCCGATGTCGTCGTCTTGGACATCCGGCTGTCGGGCAAGAGCGGGCTCGAAGTCGCGCGCGATATTCTGAAGGCGGGCCTGCCGACCCGCATCGTGCTCGTTCCCGAGGCGATCGACGACGGCGAGTCGCTCGAGGCGTTTCGGCTCGGCATCCACGGCGTCTTGCTCAAGGAGATGGCGCCGGGGCTACTCGTGCAGTGCATCCGGAAGGTGCACGCGGGTGGACGCTGGACCGAGCGGGAGTCGCTGCGCCGCGCGGTCGAAAACCTGCTGCGGCAAGAGGCGTCGCCGCGACCGGCCTCGTCCCCGCTGACGGGGGCGGAAGGACGGGTCGCCAGACTGCTGACTGAGGGGGCCCGCAACAAGGAGATCGCCAACCACCTGGGAGTCTCCGAGAGCACGATCAAGAACCATCTCCACAACATCTACGTGAAGCTCAACTTCTCGAGCCGGGGTGAGCTCGCCCACTGGTATCAAACCGGAGCTCGCCTGAACGGATCGCCAGGGAGCCGGTCGATAGGAGGGTGGGAGGCGATCGCGCAGCCATCTCCGGCCACGTAGCGGTCAGAGCGCATCGGGGAGCGGCGACACCTCCTCGAGCCACACGCCGACGCCATAGCCACTGGTGCGCGGTTCGACCCGAACCACCACGCCGCTTCCGCCGACGGAGACCGACCGACGCTCGAGGGTCATCGTCAGCCGAATCGGCTGTCCCACCGCCATGGGTCGATCGCCCAGGAAGTAGACGCCCCGGGTGCTGATGTTCTCGGTCAATCCTTCCCCGCGGTCACGACTTTCAACACCTTCCCAGCGCAGAGGCGCCCTGATCGAGTAGCGGTGCACCCCCCTGCGGTTCGAACACGCGCCCATGATCACGCGGAATCGATACACGGGCAGTGCGAATCCTGGGAGGCGTTAGCCAGCATTGCTCTTCTGCGCCGAGAATCTCGATCGTTTGGCCAATCGATCGAGATCCCGCGCGGCGCTCGAGGCCAGCTCGACGGGCGGAGCGGGGCGGGCCGGAGGGAGCGCGGCGATGTCGGGTGGCCAGGCCGGGGGTGAGCCCCCCACCCGCGCCTGGATCCCATGCTTCTTGATCCGGTACCAGAGGCTCTGCTCGGTGATGCCGAGCAGCCGCGCCGCGCGCACCTGCACACCACCCGCGCGTCCGAGCGCCGCGAGGATCAGCTGACGCTCGAGGTCGTCGATCGCCTCGTCGAGCGAGCGCCCGGATGGCGTCGCGCACTGCTGGACGCCGGGCGTCTGGATCGCCGGCGGAAGGTGCTCGGGCAGGATGACCCCGTCGGACAGAAGGACCGCGCCCTCGAGGACGTGCTTCAGCTCGCGGATGTTGCCCGGCCACGCGTACACCCACAAGCATTGCAGCGCGTCGTTGGACAGCGTCGCCGTCGTCCTGGACAGTCTGAGCCGGGCCCGATCGAGGAAGGTGTTGATGAGCTCGGGCAGATCGTCGAGGCGCTCGCGCAGCGGCGGGAGCCGGAGCTGGATTCCGCGCAGGCGATAGAACAGGTCCGTTCTGAACCGCCCCTCGTCGACGAGCCGGCTCAGGGTCTGGTTCGTCGCGGCGATGATTCGAACGTCGACGTCGATCGGCCGGCCGCCGCCCACCCGCTCGATCTTGCGCTCCTCGAGCGCGCGCAGGATCTTCGCCTGCATGGCGAGGGGCATGTCGCCGATCTCGTCGAGGAACAGCGTCCCGCCGCTGGCCAGCTCGAGTCGTCCGACGCGCGTGCGGATGGCGCCCGTGAAGGCGCCACGCTCGTGGCCGAACAGCTCGGATTCGAGGAGCCCCTCCGGGATGGCCGCGCAGTTCACGGCGACGAGGGGGCCGTCCTTGCGCGCGCTCTGGCGGTGGATCGCTTGCGCCAGGAGCTCCTTACCCGTACCGCTTTCGCCCTCGATCAACACCGTGAGGTCCGTCGGCGCGACGCGCTGCGCCGCCTCCAGCGCGCGAACCAAGGCCTGGTTCGAGCCGACCAGCTCCTCGAAGCCGGTCGCGCGCGACGCCTCGAGCCTCGCGATGTGCTGCTGGAGGCGGCGGCGCTCGAGGGCCCGTCCGACGACGATCTCGAGCTCGGCGATCTTCAGCGGCTTGGTGAAGAAATCGTACGCCCCGCGGCGCAACGCCTCCGTCGCGGCGTGCCTGACCGCGTAGGCCGTCATGGCGATGATCGGCGTGTCGGGGGCGAGCTCCCGGCACTGCGGGATCGCCTCGAGGCCGTCGCCGTCCGGCAATTTCAGATCCAGCAGCACGAGGTCGTACGGCGCCGCCTTCAGCCGCTCCCGCACCGCGGCCATCGTGGCGACGGCCTCGGCCCGGTAGCCCTTGCGCCCCATCGCCTCGCAGAGGACGAACGCGAGGTTCTCATCGTCCTCGACGACGAGGATCTGGTCAGGCACTCGCGGCCACCGTGGCGGGCTGTCGGAGCGAGGGCAGCTCGACGGCGAACGACGTGGCGGTCCGGCCGTCGCTCTCGACGCGGATCGCTCCGTGATGCGCCTCGACGACCTGCCGGGCGATCGCGAGCCCGAGCCCGGTCCCGCCCGGCTTCGTCGTGAAGAACGGCTGGAAGATGCGTTCGTGCAGCTCGGGCGGGATGCCGGCGCCTTCGTTCGTGACCGTGACCCGGACCCTGCCGTCGTTCATCGATACCCGGACGGCGACCTCGCGGTCGCGACTCGCCTCCAGCGCATTCTGGATCAGATTCGTGAAGACCTGGCTGAGAAGCACCGGGTCGCCGTTGACCGGCGTGACCGGCCGCTCCACCGTCAGAGACGGTCGCCGACCGGGCCACGCCATGATGAGATCCTCGAGCAGTTCGTACACGAGGACGGGTTGCCAGCTCTCCGGCTCGGGATGTGTGAAGGTCAGGAGCCTCTCGACGAGCCGCTCCTGGCGCTCGACCGCCTGGAGGATGCGGATGAGGTACTCCTGCGGACGGTCGCGGTCCGCGAGGTCGGCTTGCAGGAGCTCCACGAGCCCCCGAAGGGAGGCGAGCGGCGTTCGCACCTCGTGCGCGATCCGCGCCGTCATCCCGCCGAGCAGCGCGAGCTGGTCGGCCCGCTTGATCTGCTCCCTGATGCGCCGCTTTTCCGACGCATCGCGCAGCAGCAGCACGGAACCGCCACTGGGCTCTCGCCCAGGTTGGCTCCGGATCGTCACGTCGAGGAGGAGAGGTGTCCCGGACCACGTGCTCGCCTGCACCTCTTCGACGTGCAGCGCCGCCTCCGCCCGCTCAGCGTCGCCCATCACGTCGGCAAGCGGCTCGTTGCCGCGCGCAACCGGCAGCGGGCCGTCCACGCCGAGCAGCGGCCGGCCGCGGAAGCGCGCGAGATCAGGTCCCAGCAGGGCCTCCGCCGTCACGTTGAACACGAGAAGCCGGCGGGCGTCGTCCACGAGCAGCATCGCGGCAGGGAGCCGTGCGAGGATGTCACTGTCCGATACGAAGCGATCCATCGAGAGCGTGAGGCGCCCGACGGCCGCGTCGAGCGCTCCGAGTTCGTCCGGAACGCGGTGGGCCGGGAAACCGTTGGCGGAGGGCACCGCGGCATCGGTCCGCGCGACGATGGCCCAGATCCGCCGGCTCCACGCGACGCCGAGCGCGAGCCCCGCGAGCCCTGCGAGACCGCCGGCGGCGACGGCCGCCGCGAACAGGGCGTTCTGGGCGTCTGGCGCGAGCCCGCCGCGCGCCGCGATGAACGGCCGCTGGAGATACAGAACAGCCAGCGTGCTCGCCGTCGCGGCGAGCGCCATGGCGACGGACAGCATCACCCAGAGACGGAGCTCGAGGCGATAGCGGCGGGGAGCGCCCTGGACCGGCGTCACTTCATGCCCTTCATCGCCTGCCCGAGGCTGAAGATGGGCATGTAGAGCGCGAAGATCACGCTCCCGGCGATCCCGCCCAGCACGAGGATCATAATGGGTTCCACCAGCGTCGAGAGCGTCGCCACGGCGGCGTCCACCTGAGCCTCGTAGTAGACCGCCGCCTTTCCGAGCATCGCCGCGAGGGCGCCGCTCTCCTCTCCGGTCGCCACGAGTTGCGTCACCAGCGAGGTAAACGCGCCGGTCTGTTGCATCGTGTCGGCGAGCGTGCCGCCGTCGCGCACCCCCCGCGACACCACGAGCAGCGCGCGCTCGATGGTGCGGTTCCCCGCCACATGCGTCGCGATGTCGAGGACGTCCAGAAGCGGCAGGCCGGACTGGAGAAGGAGGCTCATCGTGCGGCACGTTCGCGCCAGCACCGCCTTGCGGATGAGCGGCCCGAACACGGGCATGCGGAGCTTCAGCGTGTCGAGGAGGTCGCGACCGCGCTCCGTGCGCGCGGCCCAGACGGCGGCGGCGACGACGATCCCGATGCCCAGCGCCGTGACGACCGCGGACTCTCGGACGAGCCGGCTCACAGTCAGAAGCAGGCGGGTGGCAGCCGGCAGCTGCGCGTTGGCTTTGGCGTACACGCCTTCGAAGATCGGCACGATATACACAATCATGGCCACCACGATCGCGAGCGCGGCGAAGAGGACGATGATCGGGTAGGCGAGGGCGCCCTTGACCTTTCGCCGGAGCTGCGCGGCCTTCTCGAGATGGATGGTCAGGCTGTTGAGGACCACGACCAGTCCGCCGCTCGCCTCGCCGGCGCGCACGGCCGCCACGTAGAGACGATTGAAGACGGCGGGGTACAGCCGGAGCGAGTCCGCGAAGGAGGTGCCGGCTGACAGCGAGTCGCGGATGTCCTCGACGATCTTCGCGAATCGCCGATCGCTCGACTCCCGCGCGAGCGCCGTGAGGATCCGGACGAGGTGGAGGCCGGCCTCCAGCATCGCGGCGAGCTGCCCGGTGAAGAGCACCAGCGTCGCGAGGCGCACACGTCCCGTGACGCGCCGGAGCGAATGCTGGAGGGCCTGGCGGAGCGGCGCGGCGCGTGGCGCATCGGCGGCGCGCAGCGAGACGACGAGCTGCCCGCGGTCCCGGAGCCGCTGCATCAGCTCGGCCTGGTCCTCCGCCTGCTGCCTGCCCCGGCCGATGGCGCCGGAGCGATCCACGACCTCGTACTCGAAAACGGGCATCGCTACTCCTGATCGGCCACGACGGCCAGCACTTCCTCGAGCGTGGTGACGCCCTGCGCGACCTTCCGCAGCCCCGCGAGCCGCAGCGGGACCATCCCGCTCTCGAGGGCGAGCTTCTGGGTGCGGTCGGCCGAGAAGCCGGAGAGGATGAGGCCACGGACGTCGGCGGTGATGCGCAGGACCTCGAACAACGCGATGCGTCCGGCGAACCCGGTGTTTCGGCACCGCTTGCACCCGCGACCACGGTAGAGCACATCGGGACAACCGACCTCGGTCAGCACGACCCGGTCGTCGGGACCCGGCTCGTACGGCTCCTTGCAGTGCGTGCAGATCTTCCTGATCAGCCGCTGCGCCGCCGCGAGGTTGATCGCGGACGCGACCAGGAAGGGCTCGACGCCGATGTTGATGAGGCGCACGATCGTCGACACCGCGTCGTTGGCGTGCAGGGTGGAGAAGACGAGGTGGCCGGTGAGCGCCGCGCGGACCGCGATCTGAGCGGTCTCGTGGTCCCGGATCTCCCCGATCATGATGACATCCGGGTCCTGTCTCAGGATGGCGCGGAGCGAGCGCGCGAAGTCGAACGCGATCTCGCTCTTCACCTGGACCTGCTGGATCCCGGGCTGCCGGTACTCGACCGGGTCTTCCACCGTCACGATGTTTTTCCGTGGCGACTTGATCGCCTTGAGGGCGGTGTGCAGGGTCGTCGACTTGCCGCTCCCGGTCGGCCCGGTCATGAGGATCATCCCCCACGGCCGCCGGATCGCGTCGCGGAACAGCGCGAGCTGATCGGGATCGAAGCCAAGGCCCTCGAGCGTGTAGTGCCGGACGACGGCCTCCTTCAGGAGGAGGCGGAGGACGACCTTCTCACCGTGAATCGTGGGCAGGGTCGAGACGCGGAAGTCGATCTCGGCGTCGTTCACGCGGGCCGCGAAGCTGCCGTCCTGTGGCAGCCGCCGCTCCGCGATGTCGAGCCGCGAGATGATCTTGAGACGGGAGACGACGGCGAGATGCAGCTGGCGCGGCACCTCGAGGAGCTCGTAGAGCAGCCCATCGATTCGGCAGCGGATGGTCGTGCGATCCTCGAACGGCTCGACGTGGATGTCGGAGGCGCCGTCGGCGGCGGCCCGTGTCAGCACGTAATTGACGAGCTTGACGACGGGGGGGTCATCCGCCTGGGTCCGTAGCTGCTTGAGGTCGACCGTGTCCTCCGCCCCGACGGCCGTGACGACGGTCAGGCCGAGCTCCTGGCGCACAGCGTCGTCGTCGCGCTCCGTGCCCGCCGCCTTGTAGTGACGCTGGATCGCGGTCTGGATCGCGGCCGCGGGTGCGATCCGGAAATCCACGTCGAGGCCGGTGACCCGCCGGACCTCGTCGAGGGCCAACACGTTGAGGGGGTCCGCCGTGGCCACCACCAACTGCCGGGCGGACCGCTCGATCGCGACGACCATGTTCAGGCGGGCCGTCTCCTCCGGGAGGATCCTGACCACCTCGGGCTCGAGGTTCGCCAGCTCCTCCTCACTCATCAGCGGCTTGTCGAACTGCAGGGCCAGGCACTCCAGGAGCGAGGTCTCGCTGATGATCTTCAGCTCGACCAGGACCCGGCCGAGCCGTTGGGCGCCCTGGCGCTGTCGCTCGAAGGCGGCCGCGAGCTGCTCCTGCGAGAGCAGACCGCGTTTGACGAGCACCTGCCCGAGGAGTTGCCACTTGCGTGGGCGCTCGCGCGCGCCAGCCAACGGGGCGAGACCCCGGGGGTGCTGGTGTTCAGGATCCACGCGACTGGTCTGTGTGATCACGCCTCGCTCCAGGGGGGCCAGTCTGAGCGGGCGCGATTCGCTTTGGAAGGCCCAAATACGATCTACGCGGCCGGCGTAAAGATCTAGATCGTCGCGAACGATCTAGATCCTGGGTCCGCCGGTCAGCGCCGTTCCTCGGCCGGCCCGGGCGACGTGAGGCGCTGCTCGATCTGGGCGCGGTCGGGGTGCTCGGGAACGAGCGCGAGGAATGCGCGGTAGTGCGCGGCCGCCCCGAGCGCCTGGCCGTCGTGCTCGAGCGCCACCGCGAGGTTCCGGTGGGCGTCGGCGTGTTTCGGATCGAGGGCGAGGCTCCGCTCGAACGCCGCGATGCCGCGCCGGCGTTGCCCCCGACGCACCAGGACCACGCCTAGATCATTCCACGCCGGGACATCCGCGGGATCGAGCGCCACGGCGCGCTCCAGCAGCTCTTCGGCCCGGGCGAGCGAGCCGAGCACTGTTTCGCTCCGCGCGCGCTCGCGCAACTCGGGGCCGCGAAGGGCGTGTGGGGGTGGCGCGAACGGCAACGGGGAAACGGGCGGGGCGGACGGCGACGGCATGGCCGGCGCGCGTGGCATGACGGTGAGCCAGGCAGCGCCAAGGACCGCGACGGCGCCCAGGGCGATCGCCGACCAGCGATGCCGCGTCGGCCCTTCCGCAAGGGACTGAGGGAGGTCCGTCCTCGCCGGCAGGTGTGCTTTCCGCCCGATGGCAGTGAGAGCCTCGTACAGCCGGCTCATCTCGATGGGTCGCTGGCGATGCTCGGCGCGACCGCACTGGCCACCACCCGGGAGAGTGCGAGCGTCGTCCGTGGACCGAGGACGCCGTCGTCGCGCAGACCCGTCGATCGCTGGAACGCGCGCACCGCCTCGACGAGTCGAGCATCGTAGAGGTGGGGAAGCGGCATTTCGAGGTGTCCGAGCTTGTGAAGACGGAGTGCGACGGTCAGGACGGTCGCCGGTGTCATCGGCCGCGCGCCGTTGACCGGGAGTTGATCGAGATTCCGCCAGAGCACCCACGCCTCGGCGCGGACCAGCTTCGAGTCGAGCTCGTCGAGCTGGTACCTGAGCTCCGTCCCCGTTCCG
>Ga0209375_1001089_pt1 | contig 21078 bp, 22 predicted proteins | sample GraSoiAngelo_131_FD_185888 | JGI IMG/M metagenome (GOLD analysis project Ga0209375, IMG submission 185888) | Grasslands soil microbial communities from the Angelo Coastal Reserve, California, USA - 14_0929_02_30cm (SPAdes) (version 2) | ecosystem: Environmental > Terrestrial > Soil > Grasslands ... | reverse complement strand
ATTTGCGCTGAGGCGCTAAGGCCGTCAACTGCGAAAGATTTGGAGTGTGGCTACATGTCGCCGCTTTTAAAGCGTCGACCTGAATCTGGTTAGCGCCAAAGGCGCCGTCTCATCTTCGAGCCTGGGCAGCGCCCCAGGATCCAATTGCACGACCCTGAGCAAGCGCTGAAGGCGCGCTTCAATCCCGTAGATGTTGTTTTATTCCAAGTTGGTTTCGGACGTGAATCGCGCTTTCAGCGCTTCTGGCTGTTCTTCATTTCGCGATCTGGGGCGTTGCCCCAGCCTCGAAATGAGTTCGCGCCTTTGGCGCGACAAATTCTAAGGCGATGCCCGGGATTCGGCACGGCGAATCCGTCATCGTGGTGGATTACAGTGAATGCGGACTTCCGGCCCTAATACATACGTGCGGCGACATGTCGCCGCACTCCAAAAATACGCAGCATTGGCAAATCTAACCACGAATTCACACGAATAAACACGAATGAAGAGAAAAATGCTGCTCAAACACCGCGGCTTTCAAAGTGTCGCCTGCGCGATTGAAGCGCTGACTAGAACCGGAACCGATTGTCTTATGAATTTGTGTCCATTCGTGTCCATTCGTGGTTGAATGCTGCGAACAAAAATGAAAATTGAAACCTTAGCCGTTCACGCAGGGCACGACATCGACCCTGCAACCGGGGCAGTCGCCACCCCAATTTATCTTTCCACTACATTCGAGCGCGACATCGAAGGCGGTTACCCGCGCGGGTTCATGTACACGCGCAACAACAACCCGAACCGCGAGGCATTGGAGCGCGGGATCAGCGCGCTCGAAGGCGGCGCGGCCGCGGCTGCGTTCGCTTCCGGAACCGGAGCGACGATGTCACTCCTTCAAGCATTGTCACCCGGCGATCATGTCCTGGCGCACATCGACGCGTACTACGGCACGTCGCGATTGATCCGCGAAATTTTTCTGCGCTGGGGACTCGAAGCCGATTTCGTTGACATGAGCGATCTCGCTGCGGTGAAAAAAGCTTTGAAGCCAAATACAAAATTGGCCTGGGCCGAAACGCCGTCCAATCCGCTGCTGAAAATTGTCGATCTCGCTGCCGTCTCGGAAATCGTGCATGATGCCGGCGCGCTTATCGTTTGCGACAACACCTGGGCGCCGGTGTTGCAACGGCCTTTCGATCTTGGCGCCGATTTGATCTTGCACTCGACAACGAAATATTTCGGCGGTCACTGCGACGTTCTGGGAGGAATTATCGTTGCCAAAACAGAGAATGATTTTGTCGAGCGCATCCGCGGCATTCAATACGAGGCAGGTGCAGTCCCCTCGCCTTTCGATTGCTGGCTCATCTTACGCGGGATGCGCACGTTACCGTGGCGTATGCGGGCGCACTCGGAGAACGCCATGAAAATTGCGGAGTTTCTCACGCGACACCCGAAAGTAGCGCGTGTCCATTATCCGGGACTACGATCCCATCCCGGTCACAAGATCGCGGCGAAACAGATGTCGTTGTTCGGCGGGATGCTTTCGTTTGAAGTGACGGACGGACGCGACGCAGCCATGTCGGTCACGGCGAAAACGAAAATCTTCATTCGCGCCACGAGTCTGGGCGGCGTAGAAAGCTTGATCGAGCATCGCGCGTCGATCGAGGGGCCCGGAACAACTTCAGCCGAAGGTTTGCTGCGCCTGTCGATCGGCCTCGAAAACGCCGACGATTTGATCGAGGATCTCGATCAAGCGTTTGGGTAAAAGGCTTTTCAACGTCCAACGCTCAACACTCAACACTCAACACTCAACGCCCAACATCGAATTCAGATAGTTCAGCGTTGGATGTTGAACGTTGGGCGTTGGGCGTTTCCGTCGTGTTTCAATTAGCGCAAACGCCTTTACAACGCCCGGCGAAATTTACTTCGGAAAACATCGATTATGTCCTGCACCTCGCTTATCCGCAGCCAAAAGGCGACTGCGAAAAACGTGATTGCCGCTAATGCAATCGCGATGAGCAATGTGGCTAACTTCTGGAAAAAGCGCAGACTCGCCCACGCATCCAGCCACCAGTAATTGGCCAGCCAGCAGACCAGCGCCAGAGCTGCGCCGGCAAGACAAATCTTTCCCAGACTAATTAACGTCTGGCGCGTCTCCAACCTGCGGGTATGACGACGCATCAGCGCGTATAGCAACAGAAAATTGGTTGTCGCAACGAGGCTCGTGGAAAACGCGAGGCCACGATGTCCCCAGCCCAGCCGGAAAGTGAAAAACCAGTTGAGAAAAAGATTCGCGCCGATCGCCAGAAAACTCACAACCATCGGCGTGTTACGTTTGCCGATCGCGTAGAACGCAGGCGTCAGCACCTTCAACACTGCGTACGAGACGAGACCGATAGCGTAAAATTGCAATGCGCCTGAAGTCTGCCGTGTCATCTCGGCAGTGAACCGTCCGTGCTGATAGATCACACTGATGATAGGCGCCGCAAGCATTGCGAGCCCTATCGCTGATGGAATCGTAAGCAGAAACGCCAGCCGCATCCCACGCGCAAGAATCGCGCGAAACTCAGCGGTGTTCCCGAGCGCGGCGTGCTTTGACACCAGAGGAAGCGTAACGGTGCCGATCGCGACGCCGAAAATTCCCAGCGGCAATTGCATCAGGCGAAACGCAATGTTGAGCCAGCTCACCGGCCCATTTCCAAGACTGGCCGCAAATCCGCTGTTGATCAGCACGTTCACTTGCACGGCGCTGGCGGCGATCACGGCCGGTGCCATCAAGGTCAGGACCGTGCGCACACCTTCGTCGCGCCAATGAAAATCGGGGCGAAATTTGTAGCCAACTCTCCACAGCGAAGGAAATTGCCCGATCAATTGCCACGCGCCGCCGATGAGCGTGCCGATGGCGAGGCCTACGAGCGAGCGCGCGCCGAAATGCGGGTCGATCCAGTAACCGATCGCCACACCCGCGATGATTGAGCCGAGATTGAAATAACTCGAGGCCATGGCCGGCGGACCGAAAACGTGTTTCGCATTGAGCATTCCCATCACCAGCGCGGCCAGCGAGACCAGCAGCATGAATGGCCACATGATCCGGGTAAGCAAAACCGTCAGCGCAGTTTTGTCCGGCGACCAACTTCCCCAAGTCAAAAGATCGACAAGTTGCGGCGCGAACACGATGCCGAGCACTGTCACCGCGCTCATGAAAACGGCCGTGAGCGTGGCGACCTTGTTCCCCAAGCGCCATGCAGATTGGTCGCCTTCAATCGCAATCTTTTTCGAGAACGTCGTGATGAACGCTGTTGAAAGCGCGCCTTCGGCAAACAAATCGCGCAGCAGATTCGGCAACCGAAACGCCATCAAGAACGCGTCGAGATTTTTCCCGGCTCCAAACAAACCGGCAAACACCGTTTCCCGAATCAGACCAAGGACGCGACTGGATAGAATCGCGATGCCCACAACACCCGTTGCGCGGGTGCTCATTTGCCGATCAGCTGCCTCAGCCATCGCCGAATTTTAACCACGAATGGACACGAATGAACACGAATCTAATGGGATTAACCGAGGATGACCCACCACGGCGAGCAGGCTGCGGATAAAGCGGATGAGATTTGGAGTGCGCGCGGACATGTCCGCGCTTTTAAAAGCGGCGATCCCGCGCTGGCGGGACCGCAGCCCAAAGCGGTCCTCGCCGCGGCGAGCACGGAAACCAACGACCAGGTGCTCGGCACAAGCGTGGTTGAAATCACCGGCGTTCGCCGCGGCGAACACCCCTACAAAATTCGCCTGCCCTGTAGCCGGCATCGTTGATGCCGGCCGGTTGCGATCCAAGGGCGGGCGGACCGGGATCACCGATCCCGGCTACAACAACGATCCCAGCCACCCCAAAGAGAACACGACGTGCGGGGAGGCCGTCGGGTAGACGGGAAGCCCGAAAGCGTGAGCGATCGGGAGACCGCGAATCAAAGCGCCGGGAGGATTTTCTCCTCCCGGCGCTGCTTTCTCTAACAACTCGAATTGTCTGTGGCGTTACTTCGTCCCGAACGTAAAGGAGATGTAGGAGCCGTCCTTCAGGTTGATGTGGAACGTGTAGGTGCTGCCTTTGGTCAGGTTGTTAGTCGCCATGTTGAAGATCCAGATGCCACTGCTATAGCGGAAGGCAACGTCGAGAATATCCGTGTAGGTAGTCTCGTTTATGTTGTCAACTGTGCCTCGTACCGTGTTCAGCACGGTTATCGAGCCGTAGCCGCTCGCAAACACCGCCGTCTGGTCGGAGATCGGGTTGCCGTTGGCGTCGCATACGGTGAATTTCACCGGAACTGTGCTGCCTTGCTTGAACACGCTGGTGCCGTTCGCATTAATCGGTGGCAGAATCACCTTTCCCGGGTTCGGTCCGGTGCAGTTCCCATATTACAACCGTTAACCACGCTGTGCTGCTGCTGGCGGAACACAAGCTGTCACCTGCGAAACCAGCCCAACACCCGATGGATAGGTGCGCTGGGTACTTATGGTTTTCTCGGCCTCGTCAAAGGTCACAGACATTTCCCGCAATACATTCCCAACGCACTACGATCTTTGCGCCCTCTTGCAGCACAGATCGACAATCTCCAGCCACTGGCATCGTTCGTCGCACAGGTCTGATCGCGAGACGTTCAATTCACGGAGCGTCTGCGCGCCGAGTCTCAGCCCTTACGATCTACATTTTGGCGCGCAAAGCTGTCCCTGGTTGTAAGAGGTGAGCGTGTCGTAGGTCGGGGTTATCTGCTTCCATGCAGGGCTGTTGGAGCTGACGTTGCTTCCAACAGGATGCTGGCACAACCACGCATCCGCGCTGGAGATGGCCGACGCCACGCAACTTGAATTGGCGCCAGCACAATTCACGTTAAGCTTCGCGGCGATCAACTGCGCAGCCAGCGAATAGGTCTTATCGCCGCTGCTGGATTGCTGGATGATGGCGATCGCCTGGGCCTTAGTATATACCTGGCATCCGATCTGTATGGTTTGAACGCACCACGCATCGGGATGGCTCTGCCAGTAACCTTGCGTTGAAACACAGGGCCTGGCGTTGATGTAGGCGTCGCCGTAGCCGTTGCCGTCGCGGTGGGTGTAGCCGTGGCTGTGGCCGTAGCGGTAGCTGTAGCTGTTGGCGTAGGCGTAAATGTAGCCGTAGCTGTAGCTGTCGCTGTAAAGGTAGCCGTTGGCGTTGGAGTGGGTGTAAATGTAGCTGTTGCTGTGGCTGTCGCCGTCGGAGTAAACGTGGCTGTCGGTTCAGGCGTAGGCGTGAATGTTGCCGTAGGCGTGGGTGTAAATGTAGCCGTAGCCGTTGCCGTTGGCGTGAATGTAGCCGTTGCAGTTGCCGTAGCCGTCGCTGTTGCCGTTGGCGACGCTGTCGGTTGCGCTCTTAGCGCGAGCAAAATGACGGCCCACAACCTGTTGCTGCTCCCGCTGATTGCTGCCGTTCCAGTGCCCGTGGAACCGGCAGTCGCTTGTGCCGACCACGCGGCAGCGACTTCCTCGTTACTGTTCGAGACATCGCCATATAACTCGCCTAGAGGGCCCGGTGATGTCGTCGAAAACGATGTTATCGTTAGGTTTTCCTGCGTCCAGGCGAGCATCAGGACCGCCGCATTATTAGTGACCGTAGTTATCGCAGTAGCCGAAATAATTATGCTATTTCCTGTACTGAAGGTGTACGGAGGCGCAACGTCGAAAGGCCCGCCCATGTTTCCGTCCGGTTTGAACCCAGAAACAGTGTCAACATTATAAAACGCAATAATCGCGCCTGCGTTAGCCGAATTCTATCCTGTCCAGGAGAAAGTATAGCTCGACACCGCAGAGTCTGATGAGTCGGCGATCCTATAGAGCGAGGCGACGCGACGGATTCCAGGGGCGTCCGTTGTTGTTGTTGCGATAGTCGTCCACCCGGTCGAAGAAGGAAAGGTGTTAGATGTGCCGGCCCTCAACGCAATGTTGGCGATCATCACATCGCTCGTAACAACACTGGTCGGCTTATTGATGACTATCGAGGTGGCACTCCCAGCGTCAGTCGTGGTCGCGGTGCCGCGCTGGAAGATGATCTGACTGACTGCGATGAACGGGCTATGGGCGATCGCTACCGCCGAGCCGCCGCTGCCGTTATGCGAGCTGGTCGTGAAAGTGTAAGCGCCCGTGCTCGGCGCGGTGACCTGAGTTCCGCCGCCGCCATAAGAAAGGTCAAATCCGTTACCTGCCCCGGAGTTGCCGAAGGCAGTCACTGTGATGGTCCAAGGTCCACTACCACTGATTGAGGTCACGCTGGCCGTCCCCCCATGTGCCAGCGGGCGTAGCACTGACATAGCCGGGTAAGCTTGGAGACGAAGTTTGCGGTGCTGTCCAACCGGCTGGAACCAGGACAGTGGCATACGACCCCGAGGAGAAATTTGCGGTCGGACTGCGAAAGCTGAAGGTGAAACTGTTGCCGGTGCTGCCAGGTTGCGCGCTGCCGGGTGAAACCGTCATGGTACCATCACCGTTTGCGTCTGTGAACGTTGCCGACGCGGTGAGCTGGGAGGATTGGCCGGTGGCGGTGGCCTGGAAACGTGGCGCCAAGAAAATCTTGGGAGAAGAGAGGTACCAGCTTGTGTCGAATTCGCCGTTCTCGTCGGCCACTACGGTCCACGGTTCGAATGACTGTTGGACGGGATCTGTTTCGACCACAATCATGTTGACCGTTTCGCCGGGCTGGAACCCGGTGCCATGGAAATAGACATAGGAAAATGGCGGGTAATCGTCCTGATTGGTGGTGAGGGTCGGCTCATCGTTAGGCGACTCGCTCTCTTGCGATGAACGTTGGGCTGCCTGTGATTCGACAAGGCTCCTCTGCAGACTAAATACTTGCGAGGCGCGCGGTTCGTACAGCTTCCTCGCAAAGACAGCCGAATTACGCAGGGCGCTTTTGTCGGCTGCCGTTAGCGGCTGGGCGGTTTGGGTTGCGCCTGGGCCGTCTGGTCCGTCTGGTACGCCGCAGCGGTTTGGGCCTGGACCGGCCCACTCATCTGTGAGTCTGCCGGAGCCTTGGCGGGCTGCTGCGGTCCACCGATGAAGGAAATCAGGCTTAGAAATGTTAAAGCTGTTAGTTGCAGCGCCACGAGTAGGGCGGCGCCTCGTTTTTTCACGGTGCGTCGGATTAGTTTGCTCATATTTTTCTAATTATTGTGGGGGGGGTGAGTTTCTTTGGCTGTTGTAGGGCGTTTCAGTCAAACGCCACTCATATTTTTTCCTAAGCGTTATTGGGTAAAGAATTGTTCTGGGGTACTTCTGGAGGGGCTTGGGGGGTAAATGGTCTCGTCAGGGATTGCTTAGACTTGATTGCCCCGGGGCCGCGAGCGCGGCTGCACCTTCCCGTCATAGTCGCGCTTCTGCGCGACGTGCGCCTGCCCGCCGTAGCCTTGGCGAAGGCGAGCATTGATCCCTGTGAGAAGAAAAAGACGAAAAGGCGTGAGTTCGCGCGCTGGCGCGAAGGAGCGCCGCCTGGGCGCAGGTATCATGGACATGTCGTTCCCATTTCTACTTACTACTCCGGGAACGGCGGGGCGAAGTTCTCGAAAAAGATTCGCCTTCTGTGAGAAACTCGCGTGACGGCTCGCGTCGCCTGGGAGAAAACCGAACGGAATTGTGATGTGATTTGAGTGCGCGCGTCGCCAAATTAAAGCGCGGTCGAATTATTTTGCTCATATTATTGTTGGGGCTCTAAGTTTGGGTCCTGCTGTAAGGAAGTTCTGGGGGATTCTGGGGTAACGGGGGTTAGGGGAGATTCGCTAGGATTAAAAGGGCCATCTTCAACGACGTGGAAGAAAACCTGTCTATGGGACTTTGGTCGTATACCAAGATCGCCGCTTCCATTTCTCAGTTCTTGCAACGGAAACGGCTGGGCGAAGCTCGCAAGAGAGATTCGGCGTCTGCCAGAAATGCGAACGAATTGGTGGTGTAGGAGGAGCAGTCGCGTCTTCAATTGAGGCGCGGAGTCTCGTTGTCCTAAACCGCATGTAAAGGGAAATTGCGTAGGGGAGAGCCCCTGATCTCTTAGCTAGAATCTCCCTAGGGGGTTATGTGAATACGCGTGAAAAAGTAGCTGTTCTTCGCCTGAAAAATTTCCCTTAGGTGATCGACTTCGCCGACGTTAAACCGCGAATTAACACGAATGGAGAAAGAGCAGACGACAATTCACAGAAGGCAACGAAGGGAACCAAGGTTTCTATAGACGGTCGACTTAAACCTTCGTTCTCTTCGCTATCTTCTGTTTAAAATCTTTCGACGAAGATTCTGCTATGGTGAAAATACTGTTTCGCGTCGTTTCGCGCCTGCCCGCCGTAGTATGCGAAGGCTGGGTGTTTCGTGGGCAGCCTCCCTTTGTCGGAATCAATTCACAGAAGGCAACCCACCTATGCCGAGGCTCCGGCGCGGCAAGCGAAGGGAAACCAGGATTTCTTTGTGGCTATCTGAGCCTTCGCTCTCTTGGTTATCTTCTGTTTAAAATCTTTCGTCGTTAATCAGATCGCGGATTGTCCAGCGCGGCGCCGCCGCAACCCAATCTTCCTACAGAATGAAACGAAGCCAAGGAAGAGCTTGTATTCCAACGGAACGCAAATTCAAACTTCGTTTTCCTCGCGGCCTTCTGCGGAGAATCTCTTTTTACAAAAGGAAACCAGGCAAGAGCAGAGTCTTTGTTTTCTTCGTTATCTTCTGTCTAAAATCTTCTCCGATGCAAAGGGAAGACGAAAGCAAAGATGTCTCACTTTAGATTTTGGCCCCAATCTGATCCCAGGATACGGCCTTTGTTCTCTTCGTTATCTTCTGTAAGAAATTCGCCGTTACGCTGCGGTGAAGCGGACCACCTTCTTTTTGCCCCTGATGGCGAGCGCGCCCTTTGCCGCCGGCAAAAAAGTTTCCACGACGTGTTTCTTGGCGCACGCTACAAGATCGCGGCTGCAACTCAGGTCGAGTTTGTGTTTAATATTTTCGCGATGGCTCTCAATCGTTTTTACACTGAGATGAAGTGAACGAGCGATTTTGGTGTTGCCGAGCCCCGAGCCCAACAAATGGAAAACGTGCATCTCGCGATCGGACAGTTTTTCAATGCCTATAGCAGACCCCGCCGAATGATGGTCCGGTCGCGCCTCGAGCGATTTTTTGAACGCGCGCATGGCCACGTCGTGGCTGACGTAAATGTTCCCTCTCAGAATTTCGCGAATCGCAGCCAGCAATTCTTCTTTTGGCGCTGTTTTCATCACGTAACCGTCTGCGCCGGCGCGAAGGGTGCGCTCTGCGAAGATTTCTTCCTCGAAGGCAGAATAGACAAGGATCAGCAAACCGGGTTTCTCAGCCTTAAGCGCTTTAACAAATTCCAAGCTATCGCCGGCGCCCAGCCGAAGGGCAATCATCAGCAACTGAGGCTTGCATTCTGCAATCTTGTTGCGTGCATCCGAAATGTTGTCCGATTCGCCGCAAACAATCATATCCAGCTGCGAATTGAAATAATCAGCGATTCCGTCGCGAAGCAGCGGATGCTCTTCCAAGACCAGGATTCGAGTTTTTGCGGCGGCCCTTCCTGGAACGCTCATGCCAGCCTGAGCAGACTTTCGTAATGTGAGATCAGGTCCTTCCAGTGGGAACATGTTGTTGTCCTGGGGGGAACATGTTGTCCTGGGGGAACAGAATGACTACTGTTATCAATATCCATGCCAAGTTTCGCAAAACGCTCCTTAAGAACGACGGTTCACCGTGCTTACCTTTGAATCATAAAGTACTTACAAGGGCGCGGCCTTTTGCAGAATAGATAGTTAATATCCTTAAGGGTTACCGTGGATGGATTCATTCTAGGGCCGGGCTGGCACATTTTTTAGACCAACCGTGCTGGAATTTGATGCGCGATTGATGGCGTGGATGTCAAGCACAGGATTGTGACAGTTTTTCTCCGACGCGGGCGCCCTCGCCGAAACGAGCTTTTTTTAACCACGAATGGACACCAATGAACACGAATTGGCAGAGAGCAGATAAGCAAGATAGCCAAGATCATTTTTCCGGCCCACTAAACAAACCAAACGACACGAAAATCACCTTCATTATTTCGTGTTTTTTAGAGTGTTTCGTGGGCAAAAACTTAATCATGCGCTAAACTCGCCTCGAAAGTGAATCGCGCTTTCAGCGCTGGTGTTTTGGGGATTTACGAGTCCTGGGGCGATGTCCCAGGCTAGGATGAAAAAGCGCCTTTGGCGCTAAACAGATATCAGTCGCGCTCCCCAGAATCCGCGTCAGCCGTGCTGGAATCACTGAGTCCGCAACGGCGCAGGCCCAAACTCGGCGGACTAGAGACCGCCGCTCCTTGTTCGCCTCTGGCCATCTCGCGCTTCGTCATTAATTCGACATTCGGATTTCGTCATTTGATTCATCCGTGTTATCCGCGTAACCCGTGGTTGTCTGCTTGAATCTATTTCAGGAAGAGATTCATGCTGTCGAGATCGATGATGGCACGACAGATGTACAGCGTGTCCATCCCCAGAATCCCACTGATTCTGGTGGCGCCTTGTCGCAAGGCGAAACCAGGTAGCGCAGCCACGCCAAATTTCTCCGGCGGCACTTTGAAATCGCCAATCTTTAGATCGTTGATTCGTCCGGCATCAATTCGCTTCGACGCGCCGGTTGCAAAACGAGCAGAGATCCGCGTTGGTTCCGATGCGATCCCGAGCGATTTGAAGAGAGTTTGGTCGAAAGTCGTGACAAATGCGCCCGTATCGACGAGCAGACGGGCCGATTCGCCGCGAATCGAACACGGCACGGTCAACACGCCGTTTTCCTCACGACGCAGCGGGACTCTGGTGAATTTCTGTGATGTCGCGATAGAGCTGAGGTTCATCTGGCGCGCCGGATCGACCTTGAAGAAAACAAGTTTGGTTCGGCAATTGATCACCGCTTTGTGACCGAGCAGAATGTCCAGGCCGAGAACGCCGTCCACGTGGCCGTTTCCCGGGCCGGAGTGAGTTGGGTTGCGCAGCGCAACCAAGTTGCTCCCGAAGTTCATGCTGCCGGCAGTAAGATTTTGCGCAAAGCCAACGAATAATAGCTGGCCATTGATTTGCGTGCGTCGGATGTAGCGCAGACCGCGTTGTGATGGACGCACGCCGAATGACTGGGCTGCGTCCGCATCCAGGATGATTTCGTTTGCGCCGGTATCGACCAGCAAATTCGCGGGCTGCCCGTTGATTTGGACTGACATGATCATCTTGTTCAGCGGACCGTAATGGACGGGAACGGCTTTGTATCCGGTTAGGTGCTGCAGGGGGCGATTCTTGGCTGCGCCGAAAATCGAGATCGGCGCGATCGACACAAGAGCAAGCACTAGCGTTTGCATCCTAAGATCGCGGCACGTTAAAGCGATGCGAGGACGCATCGCACTCCAAAGCACTTCGTGCGAAATGCGCGCGACAGGCCTGTTTTGTTTCGCGAAAGCTTTGGGAGTGCGCACGCGTCCTCGCGTCGCTTTCCTTCCTTCGTGCTTCGTCATTCCAGATCCGCCTTACAATCCAGTCGGGCAATCGATGAATTCCCATGGAATTCCAAAGCGTTTGGATAAATGCGCGGCCAGCGCTTTCACCCCGAAGACTTCCGTAGCGTAATGTCCGCCGAGCAGAAGATTCATGCCGAGTTCTTGAGCGGCGACCGCGGCCCAGTGCGGCGCTTCGCCGGTGACGAACGTGTCGATGTTTTCCTGTGCGACCCGATAAATTTCCGAGCCGGCGCCGCCAGTCACAATGCCGATCGTGCGCGTTTGCTTGGGACCAAAATTGAAAACCTTTACCGGGCCGCCGAGTGCTTTCCGTAATTTCCGAACGAGATCGCTACGCGGCATCGAGGCGCGCGCCTTCAGGCCGACCGGTTGACCTTTTTCTTCCAGGAATGGCTGCGCGGATTTGGACTGCGGTCCCGCCAGCGCGGGATCGCTGCTTTTGAAAGCGCGGACATGTCCGCGCACTCCAAAAGGCAGATCGAGTGCGGCGACAAGCTGTGCGTTGTTGCCGACTTTCGAATGGATATCCAGAGGGAGATGCGCGCTGTAAAGCGCGATATCATTCTCAAACGCGAGCTGCAGTTGCCGGCGCAACGCGCTTGTGATCCGACGGCTGCCGGACCAGAACAAACCGTGGTGCACAATTAAAAGATCGACATTTCTCTTTGCCGCCTCGGTCAAAACGCGCGTTGAAAAATCGACTGCAGCGCCTAGCCGCGTGACTTGTCCTGAATTTTCAATCTGGAGACCGTTGAGCGCGTTATCCCAATCGCCCACCTCACGAATGCGCAGAAAGTTATCGGTGTAACCAACGATCTCGGTAAGCGAAGCCATTCTAAAAACTATGGACCACGGATAGCCCGGATGGAACGGATATTGAAGAAGTAATGTTTTTCATCTGTGAAATCCGTGTAATTCGTGGTCACGACATTTCGGGTCTGGTGTTTAGAAAAGGTGGAGCTGGCAGTCCTCTGCCCGCCGAAGATTTTTTTCGCCCGCGAATCATGCGAATTGACACGAATATTGGGAGAGGTCTCGTGTTGCCAAAGCTTCGCTAAGTGGCGCATCGAATTCTTTGCTTCCTATTCGCGTGTTTCGCGGACACTATCCTTATGAACCATCCGCGTTATCCGTGTAATCCGTGGTTCTCTTCGTTCTGCTTGACGAATTCCGTGCGGCTTGTGAACCTTCAATGTTGAAATGAGCGTGGAGTACACGGACGCACCACCGACTCGCCCGGAATCAACCGCGGCCGACCAGATGCCTTGTCCTTACTGCGGGCATCTCCTTCCAAAGGACGCGCAAAGCTGTGACCGATGCGATTGGAAGCGCGGCGCGACGGAAACTGCGGAAGGCAAAGCGAGTGACGCGGTAGCAGTTATCCTCAGCATCATTCCCGGTTTGGGACATATCTACAAAGGACATAAACTCGCAGGTTTTTTGTGGATGGCCGGAGCGATTCCCGTGGGAATTTTCGTACTTCTGGCCGCGGTCGCGTCTGCCGGCTTCGGCGTCGGACTCTTTTTCTTTTACCTCATCGCGGTAATGCTCCATGCGTATGCGGTAGACGATCGCGTCGTAACGCCGCGAGAAGACGAAGGCGAAGAGTATTGAGATCGTTGCAGGGTTGAAGGGCGTAAAGCCCCGTTGGGGCCACGCCCTTTACGGGGTTGAAGGGTTGAAGCGATTGGGAGTGCGGCGACATGTCGCCGCTTTTGAAAGCGCGGACATGTCCGCGCACTCCAAATTCTCATTCGTGCTATCAGTGCAATCCGTGGTTAGCTCTTTAACTCTTTAACCTTTTAACTTGTCGCGCATCCTGCAACCGCGCGATGGATCTCTTCGAGAATTTCGCGTATCCCGTAGCGAAATTTCCAGTTTGGATAATGCGACTGGAACTTTCGCACGTCGCTGATCCACCAGATGTGATCGCCGATGCGATGAGTTTCCTCATAGGTCCAGTTTAATTTTTTGCCGCTGATTTCTTCGCACATCTCGATCGCCTCGAGCATGGAACAATTACTATGCCGACTGCCGCCGATGTTATAGACCTCTCCGGCACGCGGCGCCCGGATGAATTCCGCAAACGCTTCGACCAGATCGAAGCTATGAATGTTGTCGCGCACCTGTTTGCCTTTGTAACCAAAAACTCGGTAAGCCCTGCCGCTCACGGCGCAGATCATTAGATAGGAAAGAAAACCGTGTAGTTCCGTTCCGGCGTGCGCGGGTCCGGTGAGACAACCGCCACGGAAGGATACCGTGGGCATTCCGAAATAGCGCCCATATTCCTGAACGAGAATGTCGCCGGCGACCTTGGACGCGCCAAAGAGGGAATGTTTCGTGTAATCGATGCTCATCGTTTCGGAAATGCCCGGCTCGTACTCGTGGCCCGGCTCGATTTCCCAGCGTTTTTCCAGTTCGCGCAGCGGCAAACGATTCGGCGTGTCGCCATAGACTTTGTTCGTCGAAGTAAAAATAAACGGCGCCTCCGGAGAAAACTGTCTGGCGGCTTCCAAAAGATTCAGCGTGCCGTTGGCGTTGACGGTAAAATCGGTTTGCGGATCGCGAGCTGCCCAGTCGTGTGACGGTTGGGACGCGGTATGCACAATCGCGCCGATCGAGTCGCTGTGCCGTTTGAATAGCTCCGTCACAGCGGCGGTGTCGCGAATGTCGAGGTCGTGATGCTCGTACCCCGAAACCTTTGCAATCAAATCGTCGCGCGTTTTTTTGGTGGAAGCCTCAGCGCCGAAAAACTTTTTCCGCATATCGTTATCGATCCCGATCACGCGCGCGCCTTCGCCTGCGAAACGCCTGACGGTTTCCGAGCCAATTAGTCCGGCCGAGCCTGTAACAATGATCGTGCGCATGATGTCGAATTTACCGCAGCACCGAGAGGGGCTGGAACACGCTTGGCGCAGGTTGATTCGCCTCTCTCCTTTCGTAAAGGGGAGAGGATTGAGGTGGGGAGTTCGCAGGGGCGGCATCCCAACGAAGAGAAACCCTCACCCTACCCTCTCCCAAACCTACTCCCTTGCCCTCACTGGCGCTGGCGCGTCCTTCTCTCCCAAAGGGCGAGAGAAGGGAGAGGCAGAGAACGGCACTGAACAGGCACAATGCGGGTGCTACTCCCCGATCATCCATGTCACTTCTCCTGCTGAAGGGTCGACCCGCGCGGCGGGCAACTGCTGGTCGCCCTCCAACACGCGCTCAATCAATCCGGGGTTTTTCGCCGCACCCACCAGAAACAATATGTGCCGTGCCTGATTGATGAGCGGCAATGTGAAGGTCAATCGCCAGGCGCCCAACTTGGGAACAAAGTTTGCGACGACCCGCCGTGTTGCCTCTTCCAATGCGGCGGTTCCAGGAAAAAGCGACGCTGTATGACCATCATCGCCCAGGCCGAGAAGAATCAGGTCGTGTCGATAAATTGGTTCGCCGTGTTGTCGGGCCATGAGATCGAGGTGGTCTTCGTACTCTTGCGCTGCGATATGCGGATCAATTTCGCCGCGCATGCGCAAAATGGATTTTTCAGGAACCGCAGCAGGCGCCAGAAGAGTTTCCCAAGCCATTCTGAAGTTGCTCTCTGGATCGTCTGGCGGCACACAACGTTCGTCTCCGAACGTGATACGGATCAAGTCCCACGGCAGATCATGCCCGGGCGCCGCAAGCCGCGCGTAAACCGGCCGCGGAGTGTTCCCGCCCGAGAGCGCAATCCGGAATTGGTTGCGTTCGCCAATAGCTTTGTGCGCCTGTTTAAGAATGAAGTCAGTGGCGTCAGCAGCGAAATTCTTGGTTCTAATGACGTGATGCTCAGCTCTCATCGGCATAATGACGCTCTCTGATTACGATAGGCATAAGCTAATTCGTTCGCCTCTCCCTTTCCGTATCGGTTTAGAGGTTTTGATCTGGCATGTCACGCTTACCTGTCATGTTGAGCGAAGCGAAACATCTCTGGCTTTTGCTCTGGCGTACCGTCGAAGAAATGATCAGAGATTCTTCTCCCGCGACTGCGGGATCAGAATGACAAGAAGGGAATCAGATCGCGCAATGTGACTGGCCGCGCTTTTGCAAATAACGCTGATGATATTCTTCGGCGGGCCAGAACCTCGGTGCCGGCTCGATTTGCGTTACCACCGGCCGATTGAATCGACCACTTTTCGCCAGCCTTTCTTTTGAAGCCATGGCTTCCGCTTCTTGCTCGGGCGAATGGTAAAAGATCACCGAGCGATATTGCGTTCCCATATCCGGTCCCTGCCGGTTCAAGGTCGTCGGATTATGGTTTGACCAAAAAACATCCAGCAGTTCGTCGTAACCAATCTGCGACGGATCGAATTCCAATTCCACTACCTCAGCATGCCCGGTCTCATCTGTGCAGACCTCTTCATACGTCGGATTCTCCTTTGTGCCGCCTGCGTACCCGACAGCCGTGGACCGAACGCCCTTCAAATTGCGGAAGGTTTCTTCCACTCCCCAGAAACAGCCTGCGCCGAATGTCGCCTTCTCCGTTTGCATGGGGAGAGGATGGTGCGATTGCTGACCGTGCGCAACCGATCGCTTGTGTTCGTTGCTTGAGTTTTCTGTTTAGCGCCTTCGGCGCTAAATATATACCTGCTTGACTCTGCCTACTCGTCTCGTTTCCATAGCCCTTAAGTCCAATAGCAATCCAACGCCACAGCTGCGACTATTGGATTTTTACCGAATGAAAACCTCTGCCACTACTCTCCAGCAAATGCGTCCGCTGCTGCCTGTTCGGCTCCTCAATGGATGTGGCGCACTACTGGAGAGAACACGAATCCCCGTCCCCCGCGCGCTTGCGCCCGATTTGATCGAGACCGCAAAGCGACGCTGCCGCCTCGATGACTTCGGCGAAGGCGACTTTTTTGAAGCGTTTTCGCGCTTGCTCGAGTCCTGCCAGCGCGAGGCACGGCTAAACCTGATCGGAAAAATCGCTCTCAGGACCGATGTCTTGCAGACGTTGTGCTCGCGCTTGCAAATGGAGCGGGACCGGCAGCTTTACCCCAAAATCGCACAACAGGAAATCCGCGAACCGCTCTTTATTGTAGGGCTGCCTCGCAGTGGTACAACTCTGTTGCATAGTCTGCTCGCCGCGGATCCGGAGCATCGATGTCCACTCATGTGGGAAGTGAGGTCGCCATCTCCGCCTACTGTTGCCGACGAGAAACGCCGAATTCAGCGCGCGACCACGAATTGTAGGTTCTTTGATTGGCTCGCACCTAGTTTTCGCTACGTGCATGCGGTGGGTGCAGAAGTTCCGCAGGAGTGCATCGGTCTTATGACTCCCACGTTCATGAGTGATCAGTTCGATGCGATGTACTATGTGCCATCATATCGGGCGTGGTTTTTCCAGCAGGATTTGCGGCCCGCATACGAATATCATCGCCGGTTTCTTCAGCATCTGCAGTTTCGCCGAGCTGCCCGCCGTTGGATATTGAAAGCGCCTACTCACATGTTTGCGATGCCGGCGTTGCTGTCCGTCTATCCGGATGCGCTGTTTGTGCAGACCCACCGGACGCCGGTCGATGCGATGGCTTCGGTATCGAGTCTCGTGACTATTCTTCGCAGTGCCTTTAGCGACGCTGTGGATCCCGCTACGGTCTGCCGCGAGGCAATCGGTTACTGGTCCGAAACCATGGACAAATTTTTGAATGAACGCGATCGACTGGCCAGGAAGCGCATTTGCGACGTCGAATATGACGAAATTTCGCGCGACCCCATCGCCGCAGTCAGGCGAATCTACGACCATTTTGGCTGGTCTTTGTCGCAACAGGCAGAGAAGCGCATGCGCACCTTGGTCGCAACCCACGCGCAGAGGCAACCTGGGAATCATCGATATCATCTAGCGCAATTTGGTTCTTCTGCGGAGGAAGTGCTCAGTGCGTTCGTGCCCTATTGTCAGCGATTTGGATTGTCTCCGGTCGATGGCGAGAAAATCTGGTCATCACGCCGAGATTCCGCGCTTCCAAAACCACAAAGGCGCTCTGGCTTTGTCTCAGTTGCCAGAAACAATGGTGAAGCCGATGGGTAACGCGCCTGGAAGGCGCTCTCTGGCTTACAGCAGACGACCGTCAACGATTCAATCGGTTGCCTGATCTAATGGAGGACGCAAAGTTCGTGAATGACCTTTGAGGTTACCCGCGCGATTCGTGCTGATCATCCGAGCTTGCCTGGACATTTTCCAGATACAACTCTCGTACCGGGCGTTGTGATCCTCGATGAAATACTCGCAGCATTGGATGAGTGGCGGCAAGGTTGTCAGCTCACGGGTATACAAACGGTAAAGTTTCTCGTGCCACTCAAGCCTGAGCAGCCATTTACCATCTGTTTTTCGACGGAAGATGACGGCACGGAGGAAGTCAACTTTTCCTGCCGTGTCGGAGATCGCATCATAGTTGAAGGTCGACTTGAGCTTTTTTGGGAGACAAAGTGACTTCGTGAACGCGCTATCATTTGACGCGCATAATTTTGAAACCCGGCCAAGCGATCCGCGCCTTGGGCAGTGGCTCCAGCAATTCCCACCGGCGGTGTTCAGCGAACGATTGTATCAAAGCATTGAACTGATGGAGCGTTACAGCATCGAACTGGCTGTTGATCTATCGCGTCAGTTGAATCTCGTAGACCAACTCGGCGGGTGGCGATCAGCCGATGAACTTTGTGGTCTGCTCTCTTTTCAGCCGCGTTTCAAGTTCGCTTTGCGCTGGATGTTGGAGCGCCTGGTAGAAAGTGGCTGCGCAGAGGCACGCAATAACGGAGAAAGTCGTTGTTATCATCTACGAGATCCGCTGTGGCAGCCTGACCTCAAAGCGCTGCGCGCGATAGGTCTCAGTATTGATCCTGCCAACGCGGCGACTCTGGATTTGTTAGATCACGCCGCAAGCCTCTATGTGGCCGTTGCCAGTGGTCAGCAAAGTGGTGATCACAACCTGCTGGGACCCCAAGGGGTACCGCTGTGGCTGAATTATTTTCACAACGATAATTTAACTTACGCGGTGAACAATTGGGTGGGGGCCGTTCTAGCTGCGGATCATGTTTCCGGGCGCCGCACGTTGCGCATTTTAGAACTCGGCGCCGGCACCGGTAGCGCCAGCGAAGTCTTGCTGCAGTTACTTGCTGAACGCGGCCTCTTGTCACGGGTGGAACGCTACCGCATTACAGAGCCAAACGCTTACTTCCGGCGCTGCAGTCAACGTAAACTGACAGCGCAGTATCCCAATCTGCCGCTGGAATGGGCTCCCCTGGACCTCGATTTGCCGTGGAAGAGTCAAGGAATCACTTCGGAAGAATTCGATCTCGTGTATGCGGTTAATGTGATGCATATCTCCAAGAATCTCTTGTTTAGCTTGAGTGAGGCCCGCTCGGCTTTGGCCGCTGACGGTTGGCTTGTGATCGGCGAATGCGTGCGGCCTTACGATAATCAACCGATTTATCCGGAATTGATGTTTCAGATTCTGGACAGTTTCACAAACGTAGAGACAGATCCAGTAGTTCGCCCGAATCCGGGTTTTCTAACTGCGCAGCAGTGGCGCCGCGCTTTTTCGCAGGCAGGCTTCAGGCAGACGAAAGTGGCCCCGGACATCGACCGGATTCGCGAGATTTATCCGCATTTTTTTACCGGCGCGATTTCTGGACAAAATACCGGAACGGCAAATGATCCAGCAAGTTCTCGGGACTAAAGCTTCGGAGGCGGATCGCTGGACGACGTTGCCCGAACGCGGCACGCCAGCTTTGCTGCGTGTGATCGCGTGGATCGCGGTGCATATTGGGCGGTCGGCAGCAAGGCTGCTGCTGTACCCGGTCACGCTTTATTTTTTGATCGCTGCACGTGCTGCACGTCGGATATCTTACCAATACTTGAAGCGCGTATGCGGCAGTTCAGCCCGCTGTTGGCATGTCTTCTGCCATTTTCATTGCTTCGCCGCGACAATTCTGGATCGCGTTTATCTGTTGCGCGGTGAGTTCGAGCGCTTTCGAGTTGCGGTTCATAGAAAGGAACTCTTGCAGCGCCAGATCGAAACTGGCAAAGGCAGCATCCTGTTAGGCTCGCACGTGGGCAGCTTCGAGGTGTTACGCGCGTTAGGAGTAATGCAGCGAGGCTTTCCACTGAAGGTGTTGATGGACACCGTGCACAACCAAAACATCTCGCGCTTTTTCGACGCGCTTAATCCAAAGATTGCCGGAACGGTAATCGCTCCTGATCGACCGGATACCTTGATACGGGTCAAGGAGAGTTTAGGCAATGGTTATTTCGTCGGCATGTTGGGCGACCGCGTCTTCGGTGGGGACAAGACAACTCAGTGTCAATTCCTGGGTGCGCCAGCTACGTTCCCAGCGGGCCCGATCCTCCTTGCTGCCATGATGCGTTGCCCTGTTATCTTGTTTTTCGGGCTCTATCGTGGCGGAAACCGCTATGAAATTTATTTCGAACACTTCGCCGACGTGATCGTTTTGGAGCGGGATCGTCGCGCCGAGGAGACCCAACTCTGGATGCAACGCTATGCCGAGCGACTCGAGCATTATGCGCGTCTTGCGCCTTATAACTGGTTTAACTTTTACCCGTTTTGGGATTAACCCCCAAAGATCACTGCCCACCAAACACACGAATCAACACGAAAAATTTCGCACGTACAAAACACCGAACCTTTCGTATTTTTCGCGTGTCTCGTGGGCACTAAGTCGTTCGCGAATCGGGCGAGGCTCGCACAATGTCTGAGCGTACAGCGATCAACAAAGCGGAAATTCGGACGCTGATCCCCCACTCCGGTCTGATGTGTCTGCTAGACGAGGTCGCGCAGTGGGATGACCAATCCATTGTGTGCATTACCAATACCCACCGCGATCCGGTTAATCCCTTGCGCCGCGAAGGACGCTTATCAGCTCTGCATGCTTTCGAATATGGCGCGCAAGCGGCGGCAGTGCATGGAGGTCTGCGAGCCCGCTCGGCCGGTACAACTGCGGCTCCTGGTTATCTGGCTGCGTTGCGGAATGGACGGTTAAATGTAACACGATTGGATCAAATCCATTTGTCCCTTCGGGTTTGCGCGACGCGTCTATTCGGCGACCGCGCCAACACGGTTTATGAATTCCTTATCTCAGCCGCCAACGTTCTTATAGCAGAGGGACGCATTATCATTTTGGAGCGCGTGTGATCAGTTGGATTTTAGACTGCGCGTCCGCGTCCGCGCTTTGAAAGCGGTCCCGCAGTCGCGGAATCGCCGCACTCCAAAACGAACATCACATCACGATGCCGCCATCGACGCACAGCACCTGGCCAGTGATGTAGCCCGCTGCTGGGGATGCAAGAAACGCCACTGCGCTGGCAATCTCATCGGGCGTGCCTGTTCTTCCCAGCGGGATCTTCGCGTGAATCGTATTCTTAACTTCATCTGAAAGCCCGGCAGTCATGTCCGTAATAACAAACCCAGGCGCCACTGCGTTAACAGTGATATTGCGGCTCGCCAACTCACGCGCGAGCGACTTCGTAAGGCCGATCAAGCCTGCCTTGCTGGCCGCGTAATTTGTCTGGCCAGCATTCCCCATCAGTCCAATGA
>Ga0209375_1001071_pt1 | contig 21387 bp, 15 predicted proteins | sample GraSoiAngelo_131_FD_185888 | JGI IMG/M metagenome (GOLD analysis project Ga0209375, IMG submission 185888) | Grasslands soil microbial communities from the Angelo Coastal Reserve, California, USA - 14_0929_02_30cm (SPAdes) (version 2) | ecosystem: Environmental > Terrestrial > Soil > Grasslands ... | reverse complement strand
GTTCGTCGCCGCAGGGTTACCCAAGCTCACAAGAGTCGCCGTTACACTTCGAGTATCCCCAGGATTATTCGTTACCGTAGAATTGTTTGTTGAAATGCTGAAACCGCTAACCTTGATTGTGATGACACCTGAGGCATGGGCACCGACACTGGGGCTAGTGACTTGGTTCACCCTGAACGTTGCAGAGCCAAGGTTCGGAGCAGTCGCATTGATCGACTTGGTAATCGTCTGGCCTGGTCCGAGGGTGAAGAGGGAGGGATTTACGAAACTGCTAGTTGTCATTCCGGTAGTTCCTGCATTGCCCAAGGTTTCCGTATACGAAATGGTTCCAGAATATCCGCCCAAGCTTTGCGCAGTCACAAGGAAGAGAGGAGCACCCTGAGTCTTCGCCATGAACACCGTCTGAGTACCACTGAAAACGGCACCGTTTATTGTGAATCCGACATCCTGAATATTGACAGTAAACGATACTGGACCAACCAGCGTGATACCGGTAACGCCATTGTCACCAACATACGTTCCGAAGACTGTGGCAGTGTACGTCCCAGCAGTCGCAGTGTTAAACGTAACAACAGTGGTACAGCTCCCGGCTACTCCTGTTACGCATGAAGGCACGCTAACGGTCGGGGCAGTAAATCCGGTTGAAGCTACTGTGCTGAAGACAACATTGTCAATGCCGTTGAAACCCGGAAAACCGTTTTCAGCGGTCGCAGTAATCGTAGAAGTCGGGCCGGCTGATCCTCTAGTCGTGGTGCAGGCGGGGGTGCCGGTGCAAGCGCTGGCTGTTATCGCGACCCACGCAGGATTCACCGAATTATCAAACACTGTTCCAGTCTGTACAGTAGCTGGGTTCGGAGCACCAGCCCCTCCCGAGAGCGTAGCACAAGTTCCGCCAGGAACACTAGTCCCTACGCAACCAGTCTGGTAGGATATCGGAATCCCGCCAGCAGCAGTCGTTCCAACCACGTCATAAATCGCAGTAAAGAGCAACCCGGTCGTGGGGGGCGTCGTAAGCTGTCCTAGAGCGCCTGTAGCCGCAAAGTGAAGCGTGTCAACCGTATCAGTGGGAGCACACACTGGACCCGATACAAGAACTCCCGACAAACACTCAACGATAATAGTGAACGGAGAAATAAGGACTGAACCAGTCAGATCAACCCCAGACGGCCTCAAAACCAAGTGATTCGTGAGAAGAGTGACATCAAAACCGTTCAGAGCATTGGTGCCGTTAACATAGACTCCAACCCTAATCTGGGTTGGCGAGATTTGCGGACTCGACGGGAAAGGCCCACTGAAAGTAAAGGGCGTCGAGGGACATCCCTGTGGAAGCGTAATAGGATTAGACGCATCATTCATACAGACAAGCGCAGGGCCATCAGGATAACCCGGAGCGTGAGCCGTAGGCAGAGACGAAATTCCTGAGATAACGGCTACCAACAAGATTGCGGGAATTATCAGTAAAAGCATCCGCTTAGACAATAGAACCAAAAATGGGCCCACACTAATTCTCGATATTAATCTTTTCAAAACCCCCGGCTAGAACTATACCCAGGCTCAACCGGAGATTGACGAAGCAAGCCCCAGAATACTCGGAAAGGTAACAGAGAGACCCATCATTGGCCGAGAAAACGGCGACCCAGAAGCCATCTTTCCAAAAATTCGCAACATTGGAGTGCTCCCCCGTCCTCAGATGAACGACATGAAACGGCGCAAGAAATTCGGCCCAATATAGCAGAATAAGCAAACCTACACCAGAAAGACCGACTTCCAACGAACGCAAGACCCAGTCTTCATCCACTATCCTAAGGTATACCCGTGGGAATCGCTCAGAATAAGCTCGGATCGCCAATCTGAGAGGGGGGTTCCATATGGTGCCCAGTTCACACTGGCATCTATACAGATGAACGGTCATCGAGAAACGTGTGATTAGCGTGTTCTGCGCGTTAAACCTATGATCTCGCCAGAAAACGGTTCAGACGGCGAATAGTTCCATCCTAGAATTTAGAAAAAAAATATTTCCTGCGACAGAAAACCGGTCTTTGGGAATTCTGCGACCGGTTCTACTTCTTCGGCCGCTTCCCACGACGGGACAATGCAACAAGCCCGCCAACAATCGCAACGACTAGGACCCCGATAATCGAGTAGAAGACGGCTGGATCGACACCAAAAATATTCGACGTATTGCTAACAGAAGTCACACTAACAGTCACAGTGACAGTGTGAAAAGTCCCCCCACCAGTCGCGTTCACAACCACCGAATAATCACCAGCAACGCTAGAACTGACAGTCAGAGTAACAATACTCGATCCCCCAGTAATAGTCGAAGGACTAACAGACACAGCCAGCAAATTGCTACTGGGAACAACGGTAATAGTCACAGTTCCAGAATAGCCGTGCGCCCAAGTAACATTGATCGCCGCATGCGCCTGCTGATCCGTGTTTACGAGAATCCCAGTTGGAGTAGCGCTGATCGTAAAGTCCACTACCGAATAGCCAACGTTAGCATTGTGCGAAACTCCATTCGCATACGTCTCGACAGCAACCCCGCTAATTGTCACACCGTAAGATCCGACGGAGCCGTGACAGGATAGAGTTGTAGAGTTCGTGCCCCCAGAAACAAGAGAAGCGCTTGTCTTGCTGAAAGTGCAGGTCAATCCAGTGGCGGGAGAGACAACAGAGGAGAATGTCACAGAACCATTGAACCCATCCAAGCCAGCCAGGGCAAAGCTGGCCACACCAGTACCACCAGGAGCAATAACGATAGCCGAAGTATTCGCAGGCGGACCCACAGTAATGGAAAAGTCCGGCCTCGGAACAGTGAGAACGATCGAGAGCTGATCATGGAGCGTCCCACTGGTCGCATTAACCTTGATCAAATAACTAGACGGGTAAGCTCGCAAACCCACAGTAGCATTCAGCGTGGACACCCCGATACTTCCTGCACCTACGCCCGTCAACGTGATACTGTACTGCTCAAGAGACACTGAAGGCTGAAGAGAAGCAGGCACGTTCGTCGTCACGTTAAAGGAAAGGTCGACAGTGCCAGCGAAACCGTTGACGCTCTGAACAGTGATCAGAACAACACCGCTCTGACCCTCAGCCACTACCAGAGTCGCCGAAGAGTCTGACAGCGAAAAGTCGGTCACAACGTAGGCAACACCAGCAGAATGTGACAGGGACCCAACCACACCCGTCACCGTCACAGTAGTATCGCCGGGGACTGAGTAAGAGCAAGTTAGAACCGCTGACCCGGGCGCGACGTTCGCGGTAAGAGTAATGCTGTCAACGCTCAGCGAGCAGGACGCCCCACCATCTTGACTTAGACTCACAGTCCCTGCAAAACCGTTAACAGCGTCTATCGTAATGGTAGAGACTCCTGCCACGCCCACGTTGACGGTGGCGGTGGTCGGAGATGCAGCCACATTGAAATCGGTCACCGTGTAAGTAACCACAACAGAATGAGACAGCGAGCCGCTTGTGCCCGTAACGGTCACGGTGTAAGTTGCATGAGCACCGCTACATGATAGTGTTGAGGTCTGAGAAGCACCCAAGACAATGCTCGCTGGAGAGAGAGCACATGTTAGACCAGCCGGTGACACCTGTGAGGTTAGAGCAATCGTCCCCGCGAATCCGTTGACCGGCGCAACACTGATGACCGAGGTACCTGGAGTCCCTGCGGTCGTCGTAACCGCTGTCAAACTAGGACTGATGGTAAAGTCGCTGACAGTGTACGTTACAATCGCAGAGTGGCTTATTGATCCACTGGTCCCAGTCACAGTAACATCGTAGACTCCAGCACTGCCACCACACGACAGCGTCGACGTCTGAGAAGACCCGAGAACGATACTGGACGGCGTAAGCGTACAAGTCAAGCTGGTTGCAGGAGCGATCGAAGTTGCAAGTGCCACGGTTCCAGTAAACGCATTGACTGGACTGACGGTGATCAAAGCAGCTCCTTGGGCTCCAGCGTTAACTGAGACGGAGGTGGTGGAGGACGTGAGATCAAAGTCCGGAACCGCCGCAACAACATGCACAGTAATCGTGTGGACCAGCGAACCGCTAGTGCCAGTAACGTTCACCAGGAAAGAACCAGCAATCGAAGCGTTGACAGTTAGAGTCGAAACGGCAGTCCCGCCCTTCACAAGCGTGACACTGGGGGCGTTGAGAGACCCGGAAACGCCGGTCGGGAGAGAAACAGACAGTGTTATCGTTCCAGCAAAACTAGCCAGACTCGACAACGTAATCGTCGACGTGCCATCAGCATTCACTGCCACAGCTATCGTGGAGGGAGACGCAACAATCGTGAAGTCGTTCGGAGGCACAGTCACCAAGACCTCTACCATATGAGTCAGCGCACCGCTCACTCCAGTCACATTTACGCTGTAAGTCCCGGGAGCAATACTGTTGCTGGAGGTCACGTTGAGGACCGCAGTTGCCAGTCCAGAGATACTGGCCGGAAGAATTATCGGCGTGAGACCGGGCGAACCGACGACTGACAGAGAAACCGCGCTGGCAAAACCGTTCTGAGCTGTGATGGCAATACTAGATGTTTGGAAGTCTCCTTGGGGAATATTCAGTGTTGTGGGATTTGCAGTTAGCCCGAAATCGACAACTTTGACTTGGATGGGAAGAGTGGAATGAGATGTGGTGGAATTTGACGCGGTTACCGTGACGGTATAGTCCCCGGCTAGGCTCGCGGATACTGTGAGAATCGCGGTGCCATCTCCCGTGATACTTGTAGGACTAATGCTAGCGGTCAATCCAGACGAAGTGGTCGCAGATAGATCAACCGTTCCAGTAAAGCCTCTCAATGCATTAACGGTGATGTTAGATGTGCCAGACGCACCAGCGTCTATCGGACCGATGATCGTCGGGCTTGCTGTCACATTGAAATCGGGACCCTGGAGAATAGTGAAACCCACTACGACCGAGTGCGACGTCGATGGACCGGTGCCAGTGACGTTGGCAGTGTACGAGCCCCCCGAAGAGCCTGAGCAGGACAAAGTCGAGGTACCAGTCCCAGACAAGCTAGGAGGGTTGAGACTACAAGCAAGATTCGGCGAGCTGGTAACAGTCGAAAGAGCTACCGAACCCGTCAAACCGTTCACGTAGGTCACGTTGATTGAGGAACTGCCTTGAACTCCCACTGCAACCGGTGGCACCGACTGGGGACTCGCCGTTATGGCAAAGTCCGGCCTTGGAGCCGAAACAGGAATGTTTAGCGTTGTACTTGTCTTGACGCGTGTTCCTGATGTCGCCTTGATCTGAGCATGATAATTTACGGCGGTGGCGGGTGACGCGCTGAAAGTCGCCGTCGAAGTCATAGTCGCGCCAGCAGTCAGAGTCACCGAAGCTGGACTGTAGGAGATAGTCAGCGGGGGAGTTGTAGGAGGTATTATTGTCCCGCTGGATATCGTCACAGTTCCAGCGAAACCATTCAGGCCAGTCAACGTTATCGTCGCGGTTCCCGTAAGACCAGAACCGAAACTGATGGTCGTTGGACTTATAGTGAAACCGAAATCATCGACAGCAACACCGAGCTTAACAGTGCTAGCCAGAGTGTCAGGATTGCCCAGTGAGTCGGTGGTCGCGTAAGTGCCTGAGACAGTCACAAAATAATTTCCTGGAGCGGCGGCGCTCAGAGTGAGATTGACAGAACATGAAGCCCCGTTCGTAACGCAGGGATTTGTTCCGGCCAGAGTAGCAGTAAGACCCGAAGTAGCAGCTGTGGTGAAAGTGACAGCATCTGTCGCGCCAAACGTCGGATAGTTAGTACCAGCTGTTGCAGTAATATTAGCAATGTTAGCAGTGCCAGGAAACTCGGGGCCAAAGCTCAGATGATTAGCCGAGACAGTGACTGAGGGAGGAGGAGTAGAATCGTCAAAAGTTGCTCCCTGAGCAGTCTCAGGATTCGGCGACGGGTTATTGCCAGGGATCGTAATACAGATACCAGGCACACTAGTTCCATTGCAGTCACGAGTACGATAGCCGAATGGAATTCCACCAGGAGCCGTCGTACCCGTTACATTGTAGATCGCAGTGAAGAGTAGCCCGGTCGTTGGAGTAGCCGTCATCAGTCCAAGACCTCCCGCAACAGCGAAGTCAAGCGTATCAATCGTATCATTACCCGAACAGACCGAGCCAACCACCAAGATACCGCGAAGGCATTCAACAACGATTGTAGGTTGACCCAACAGGACACTTCCTGACAAGTCAACACCAACTGGAGCAAGAGCCGTATGATTAGCCAACAAGACTACGTTGAAACCGTTAAGACCGTCAGATCCTTGGATGAATACACCTACCCGAATTTGCTGACCCGGGACCCCATCAAGCACAGGAGGGCTTGAAGGACAAGGAGTGCTCGAACCAGCTCCAGCGGTAGGGTCGGCTAGACAGACCTCTCCAGTAAACTGCGCATGACCCTGGAAAACGTCTAAGGGCCCAGAGAATGCAACTGTAAGAAGCAACAAGAAGACTAGTACTACCGTCTTCTTGCTAGACAGTCAGACACACCTAGGTTGAAGGGGCTAGGGTCAAGACGCGATATAAATTTTCGAACAGTGAAAATCCCTTCTCTACATGAAAGATACCATGGATGCCATTGGAACCCCGGAGATTCCCAGAAGTATCAACTCGAGGCTAGGCGCAGCCAAGGGTGGAAGTGTTGTAGTAGAGCAGGGTGATGTCCATATCTGGTTGCAAGACCATCGCTCCCCACTGAAAATTGGGAACCGCATGGCCAGTTGGCCCAACGCACAACTGCCATTCAAAACCACCGCTCGCCTTTAATCCAAGAGTATCATTCTGGCCGACATTGGGATACCCCAGCAACGCGAGAAAATCTCCAAGCGTGTACTGATGAACAACGTTCGACTTTATGTGAAACAGACAAGCAGCCTGAGGCGGGCATGCATGTATCGGATCATCCAGGTAAATCGGATAGTGGCTGTTCACGCCATAGCTATCATATTGATGAGTATCCCATATGCCTCCCGCGACACCCACTGGTAGGCTGGGAGCGTAGTAGCGCTGCCAAGTACCATTGGTGTTCGCCTGAGCGATCAAAAGCTTAGCCGTGAAATCCATGGCAGGTGGCGAAGACGAGAGCGGCGCGACACTAGCAGCGTATACAGCCGCTATCAGGACGAGAGCAACAATGGGTATAGCGTATAGTAGTCGGCTCGTTCGTTTTTTCGGTTCCCGAGAACGGGCCATTCTACACCCCGAGGAATACCTAGGGAAAGTTCAGTATTAGCCTTTCCCCTGAAGAATCTCCTCCTCGCCCCCTCAAACAATGACATGGGCCGATAATGATAACAGTAGCCGGGCTGACTTCTTCCCAAGACATATATTTCACGCTACCAAAAAACCACCTGGTTTAGAGGAGAAAGGCCCCTTTGAAGAAATTCTCCATCCTTTTACTCATCGGACTCACAATTATCTCAGGATTGTATTCCGTCCCCGGGACCATTCCGTCGGCACACGCTGCCAATCTAGTAGGAAAAGTCTGCCTCGCGTCGACATCAGATACCGTATGCCCGGTAGCACCCCCAACAATACCTGGACCCCTGCCCGGACTAAGTTCATTCTTCCTCCTACGCGTCCTAGTCAACGGCTCAGACTCTCTCAACGGCTGGGACATTACGCTTCGTACCGACCATACGGTCCTGAACCCGGCGGGAGTACAGATAGGCACCGTCAACATTGGAACTGCTACTGAAATAGTGAAATGCATCGGCGGAGTCAACAAGCTGGGAGCGTCTTCATGTCCCTTCACCGACAGCGTTGACACCTTACACTACGCCGTCTCAGGATCTCTCACACCCAGCAGACCAGTAACAGATCTCTTGTTCACTGCAAACTTCACCATCGTCGCGAACTCGGCCAACACACCGATAACGTTCCAGACAGGCTGCACCGGCACCAGTGTACCAGGCGGGGTCTGCGTCGCAATATTCAATGGATCTACAACCCCCGATCCCGAAACATCGCAGACAGCCAAATTCAGCAACCAAATGTACTTCGACCTAGTGCCGAGCGCCGGGAGCCTCGAGGTCTCCAAGGGAGACATCGACCTGACTGTTACAGTTCTGGTTCCAAGCCTGAACTCTTTCGCGGGGACAGTCGACCTCGGCGTTTCCTCTTCACCCGTGGGTCCGACTGTTTCAATCATTCCGAACAGCGTGACCGTCGCGCCCGGTTCCGACGGCCTTGCAGAACTCAACGTAACTGTCACGAAGACGGTCGCGCCTGGTACGTACACTCTCAACATAACCGGCACGAGCGGATTGCTACCACAGAACTCGGTAGCAATTCAACTGACCGTGCCAGCCCCAGATTTCACCTTGACACCAACACCGAACAATCTCTTCTTCAACGTAACTGTCTCGGGCACTTCGAACATAACAATCTCGAGCGTTGGCAATTTCAACGGAACAGTCACTCTTAGCCTGCCTCCAACCTTGCCGCAGGGGCTGAATGCATCGCTGATCAACCCGGTGCTCAAACTGTCAAGTAAGGGGACCAACATGACAAGGCTAGTTGCCAACTCAACGTCAGCAGGCACCTTCACCCTCAACATTACTGCAACCTCCGGCTTGTTAGTTCACACCTCGAAAGTGACGATAACAGTGCTAGACTTCTTCTTACATGTCAATCCGGGGGTTCTGAACGTGCTGAATGGAACCACTGCGACAAGAGTCGTAGAGGTAAATCCAACCTCGTTCTACAATGTAACGGTAACAGTCGGAGAACCAGACATGATCTACGTTGACCAGATACTACAAAGCGGAATAATTGCGCCCTCGACCGGACTCCTCGTGAGCTGCAGTCTAAACGTTCTCAAAATAACTTCGACCGGAAACACGAACGGGCAGAATAGCACCAACTGCGCAATAACAGGGCAAGCACTCGGAGATTACATCGTCATAGTAACAGCTACAAGTGGAAGCTCTGGCCGAACCTCCAATCACGCAGTCAGCTTCCAAGTCGCCGTCATAAAACCAAGCTACTCTATCATACTACCTACAACAAGCGTGACAACAGTCTCAGTCGGCTCATCCACAAGTATCAATGTAATCATCTCAGGGAACCACAATCTCGCCGATAACGTGACTATCGACCTCTCGGTCTCAACCGCCAGCGTGTCCCTCAATCAGAACGCCACAATCGCAAGACTGACGAGCACTTCCCCAAACGCAACCATACTAGTTACTATCACTGCGAGCTCGACCGCCCAATCGGGTACGTACACTCTAACTGTAACAGGGACGGGAAAATTCAGCAACCCCCCTGTCATTACAGCAACAACAGCATTCGTTGTGGTAACAACCACTTCCCCCCAGGACCTTGAGGTGTACTCTGTAGTACCGAGCGTTACCTCAGTGACCATTAGCCAGGACGTGACAATCACCATCGTGGTCAGGAACGTAGGTAAGCTTGCTGAGAATGCTACCGTAGTTGCGATCGTAGGAGACCAGAACATCAGTTCGAAAAACGTGACCCTTAGCCCAGGCCAAAATGTAACGGTCACAATTACCTGGCACACCGCCGGCTATAGTCCAGGAGCGTACATGATCGGAGGAAAGGTCCCAGGCGTCCCTGGTGAAAGCATTCTGTCGAACAACCTACTAAGATCTCCGACCCCGGTGACTCTGAACGCTGCCAACACCAGCATATTCTCAAATCCATATACGGTTCCGGCAATAGCAATCGCAACGCTCATCCTCGTTGCTGTAGGACTCGCAATCTTCTTCCTTCCAAGAAGAAAGACTCAATCAGCTTGAGAACCATTTAGAACAAACCGAGACTTCCCAGCCCTATCATAATCCCCCAACAGTGCTACATGAGCGCCGGCACGCGACGTTGAGTTTCTATTTCCGGACCCTTGCTTTTCGACTGGATAGACGTGAAGGTTCTTCCCTGCGGGCCCGCATCTTGTATATGATGGCCGCTGAGACAATGCCTAATCCGCCTAGGATCGTTCCTAGATAGATTAGCCCACTATAGTCAGGGGGAGGAGACTTCTCCGTCATATACACAGTGTCATACGTTGTCAAGCCAGGCTCAATCAGCTCGGTTTTCGAATAGCTGTCTACAGTATCTCCAGAGAAAGTCAGATAGTAACTGCTCCCTGGGGTAAGTCCATTGAACTGAACATCGCCCCCGGCTCCAACGGTCTTGGTAATGAAGGGATTCGAGAAAGAGGACGAGTTGAAGACTCGAACATTCACATTCCCACGCATAACGGTCCCTATCTGATTCTTGACAATCAAAGCCAGGTTGCCAAGCGCCGGCAGTACCACGACCTTCCTAGCCACGCTCCCGGTCTCGTTCTTCGTATCCCAGACCGTTAGCGACACAGTATAGTTACCAGGTGCTCTGAAAGAGTGAGTGTTCGTCGCCCCAGTAACAACATTACTGACCGCACTCCGGTCTCCGAAATCCCAAGAATACAATCTGAAACTTACAGAGGACCCATTACCCGCAAAGCTCGCCCCCGCATCAAAGATGACCTGCTGATTCGGAATAATCGACGGTGTTACTGACGGATCGGGCGCGTGATAGTTGAAAAAGGCGACAACTCCCTGATTACCAAAGACCCCGTCCTGCTTCACTACAGGAATCAACACCGGGTTGATCAATTGAGGATTAGAGGGGTCAGGATGAGGATTCACAAGATTCGCCCGGTCAATCGTGAACACACTAGTCCCAGCACCCGTGACCTGGAAAGTAACACTAAACAGGCGCCCGGTCACAGGCCCGACAAGCTCCGGCCCGGTGATGATCTCACTAAGGTGAAATTGGCCCAGAGGAGCATCTTCCGATGGACACCCAGTGCTCCCCTGGATAGCTGTGCCATCAATGCATTCTATAAACACAGTACCTGCGTATGATGCGAACAGATTATCGGAATATCTGATGGTCTTCGCCTGGAGAACACCAGGATTTACGTTCGTGAAAGCGTTAGTGTAATTGATCCTAACGTCGAACCCATTGATGGATTCTCCACTAGGAAGTATTAGCATTACGTCGACCGTAAAGAAACCGTTGACCAGGCAGCAAGTACTGACGGGAGATATCTGGACAGTTGAAACTGGCTGACTTAATCCCTGAACGTTGCGAGCAGGCCAGCCCGGTAGGCTGAACATCAGCAAGAGTAGTGAACCCAATAATAGAATTCTCGGAAGCCTCATCAATAATCATCCCGTCTTCGGAGAAGATTAGTCTATCCCTCCCATTACGATGAGAGACGAACGTATCGTCTGTCAGACTTGGCGAACATCAACCACACAACACTAAGTCCAGGATAGAAAGGTCGTGCATGCCCCTGAGACTCGCTCATCGTTGAAGTTCGCTTTGAGACAGCCTTCGCACTGACAGTTTTTCACTGAGTGTCTTCGTAAAGAGTTCAACTACATCGTTGAACCGGGCTTGGGTAGTGAACTCGAACTTATCGTCTCTAGTCAAGATGGTAATCCCGTGCACGGTGAGAGTCTGCGCCACCGTTACGCCGACAACCTCACTATATTTGATGGCGAAATTGTCTCTGTGAGACCGGAGAACCTGGTCCGGACTCATGTTCCTAATTCCCCTTCTTCTCGCAGACTCACCTCCACTTTTGAAGAGGTCTTCAAGGGCACCACTAAGTCTGCCCAAGATACTGGTACCTGCGACCGCCCCCGCGCCCCTCTTGCCAGCATGATCAACTATGAGCCGAGTGTTCGTGAAAAGAAGCCGAAGACGCTCAGACCCAAGCATCAATCTAGTATTGACCCTAAGCTCTCCCACCAACAATTCGGAGGCATCACTCAATCCAAGACGACCCTAGACAATTCTTGCCGACAGCCTTTCGCAAGTCTCAAAGAAGGCCGAGGTGAGAGCGATAGTCGAAAAACATGTACCTCTCAGTAAGCTAACCGGTATAGACTGATTGTGCGCAACAAGCATCGGAAAGAAAGTCCCAGCTAATAATGGATATAACCGTGCATATCGCCGACCCGAGACTAACGCCCCGGTGGCTCAGCCTGGTAGATGCGACGACAGCCTAAAGCATTGCCTTGGTAACCCTATCAAACAGGCAAGGGTCACGAGTTCAAATCTCGTCCGGGGCTCCAATCCAAAAGCAGCTAGCTAACAGTAAGAACGAGACTTGGACACTAGGAGCACAGGCCGGAACTTTAGAAACTATCGACTCCTACTATCGCTTCAGCATCTTGTCGACCCGATCCTTCCAAGCCGGCCAGCGACCCATCTCCTCCAACGCGTACTTCTCCGCCTGCTCTTTATTCATCCAACGGGTCTGCATGGCTGACGCGACCATGTCATCATACAACTTCTCAAAAGGGAGGAGCTTACCCTTCATATCTGTGCAATGAATGCAATAGGGATTGTCGAGATTCTGAGCCCCATGCTCCTCGCGCGAAGCCAATGGTCGACCGCAACTCTCACACTGCATCGCCAGGGACATAGGCTAACCCAAAGCTACAAATCACACAAACACTAGATAACCATACTTGGACGCATCAACCCCCCAGCGCGGTAACAAGAACACCGCGCTGCTAAACCATTAATAATCGGGCGCTCGTCAAACCACAAAGAACGCCAGAGGAATGCTTCTATTGCGTAGAAAGGGCCAAACGGCACCTTTCACACTACTCACACTCATACTCCTATTCGGAAGAAAAAAAACCGAACGCGAAGAGACCAAGGCTATACCCGAACCCGTCAACAGAGAACCATTCCCCGTTCCAGACATACTCAAGAAGACCATCACAAGCATCGACATCTCTAGATCTCGAGACAGGCTCCGAATGGCTAGTCTAGAAAGAGACATCATCGGAGACGCGCTCACAAAGATCTACGAAGCAGAAACCAGAGGACAGATCAATGACAGCGAAAAAAACCAGCTCCTACAACGATACAAGACAGACCTCAAACGAGTAGACGGCGAAATAGACACCCACAAGAGGACCGTAGACCTCTATGAACTCGAATCCGCCAAGGAAGATCTTCTCAAAAGCTTCCAAGAAAAAATGCTCGAAATTGACCTGAAGATAAGCCAGATCAGACCGACCGTAACCGCAACAATTGAAACGGCAGCCAAACCTCCGGACTCTCCCAAGACAGAGGCAAGCCCAACCCCGCCGCCGACAAACCCTCCAAAAGAACGACCCGCCAAAGAGAAGCCTAAGAACAAAGCAGAAGAACGACTAGAGACTATCCGAGAAGAAGTGCTGAAGGCCATGGAACGACTCGAACAGATCGAAACAGAAGGCTGAGTAACAACCTGTCCTGGACAGACAAGGCCCGGATCAGCGCCGCCGCCCAAGCGATAAGAGAAATCAGAAACAACACCACAATCGGACTCGGAAGCGGCAACACGATCCTACGAGCCCTCGAACTGGCCGCAGAACGAATCAAGAAAGAGAACCTCAAGATCACTTTCATCCCGACATCCTACCAGACAGAAATCGCCGCAAAGAAACTAGGCTTCAGGACAGCAACCCTCGAAGAAGACACCGAGCCTGATCTAGCCCTTGACGGCGCTGACCAGATTCAATGGCGAACCCTCGACATGGTGAAAGGCGGAGGAGCAGCACTCTTAAGAGAAAAGATCGTAGATTCAACCTCGAAGAAACTGGTCATCATAGTTGACGAGAAGAAACTAGCTAAAACCCTGGGAGGACCACAGCCAATACCTGTTGAGATAGTCCCCTTCGGATATTCGTCAACGGTCGCAAAAATCAGAAAAATCTCCGAAAAAACCGTCCTAAGAGAAGCCGCGGGCAAAGTCGGACCTGTGATAACAGACAACGGCAACCTGATCGCCGACGTGTTCTTCCGAAGCCTGCGCCGACCAGAAATTGTCCACGAGAAACTAAAGAATATCCCGGGCGTCATCGAAACAGGTCTCTTCCTACAAATGTGCGACGTCGCCTACGTGGGCAGAAAGGACGGCCGCGTTGACATTCTACGCAGGAGCTAACGCGATGAGAGTCCCTCCACTCAGGCAAAGTGCCGGGGGCGGGGCTCTCGAAAGAGGTCTTCTATCGAACCCGCGACCTCCGGATCTCTCAAACCAGATTATGAGTCCGGCGCTTTGGCTCCCCTTTCGGGGTCTGACCAAACTGAGCCACCCCGGCAAAAAGGCCGGCGCAGGGTCTACTGCTAAAAAGCATTGGCCCAAGAAAGATTAAACGGAAACGAAACTAGACGAGGAAGTAGAAAAGGCCCCTAGCTTGTCCAGCCACAAATTTCTCACACTAGATGACGTGGAGACAAGCAACAAGAAGATTTTCCTAAGAGTCGACATCAACGTCCCGCTAGACCCATCCACACATCTGATCCTGGACGACACCAGGATCAAAGCAGTCTCGGAGACTCTCGCCAGACTGGAAGACGCGAGAGTCGTCCTTGGGTCCCACCAGAGCAGGCCCGGAAAAGATGACTTCACGAATCTGGAACCACACGCGAAAGCGCTAGCAGACTGTTGCAACCAGGAAGTAATGTTCGTAGAAGATGTCATGGGCCCCCACGCCCGCCAGAGAATAGCAAAGGTCGAACGAGGCCAAGTACTCGTCCTCGACAACCTAAGATTCTGCGCTGAAGAAAACATCGACGACAAACCCGAGAAGCTCCTAAAGACCCATTTCGTCAGACAGCTCTCACCACTCTTCGATCTCAACATCAATGACGCCTTTGCAACTGCTCATCGATCACAACCTAGCATCGTGGGATTGACAGATGCACTTCCAAGCGCCGCTGGACGACTAATGGAAAAAGAACTCAAAGCAGTCTCAGGACTACTCGTCGAACCGCGACGACCGTGCGTCTATGTTCTCGGAGGCGCCAAAGTCGAGGACAAGATCCCGGTCATTGAACACATTCTTACACGCGATAAGGCTGACAAGATTCTGCTAGGGGGAGTGCCAGCAAAGCTGTTCCTAAAGGCAATGGACAAGAAAATCTCGGCAGACGACGAGAAAGACATGGCTGGACTTCAAACTCATATCAAGAACGCAAGAGCACTGTCGATGAAGTACAAGGATAGAATCGAGGTCCCAGTTGACCTTGCATATGGAGATACTCGTGGAAAGAGAACTGACAGAGGCATAGATGTCCCTTCGAAAGAATCGGCCCTAGATATTGGAACAGAGACTATCGAAAAATATTCGAAAGCTTTGGAGGGAGCTGCCACTATTGTCGCTAACGGACCCCTAGGAGTGTTTGAGAGAGATGGGTTCGACCTCGGGACAAAACAGGTCCTAGAAGCCATGGCGAAGAGCAACGGCTACACAGTCATCGGAGGCGGACACTTGGTAGGGCTGGCTTCGATCCTCGGAATAGATGAGCGATTCAAACATGTTAGCACGGCGGGAGGCGCAATGCTTTCACTTCTTTCAGGCCAGAGTCTCCCAGGCGTCGATGCGCTCGTCAGAGCCGCAGAGAGAATGCGGAACCAGAAAACCAACTGAACCCTGGTACTCAGTAGAACTTATCTTAGCCTTAATTCCACCCACCACGCGACAGCCCCGGTAGCTCAGTGGTGGAGCGACAGCCTTGTACCCCAAGTGAGAAAGCTGTAGGTCCCGGGTTCAATCCCCGGCCGGGGCTCCAAACACGATCCGATTATCACAAGCTGATTCCCGACTCGAGACTCCATGCAATCCTAATACCAACAAGAAGGAGATCCAAAATCAATTTTCCGCACGTCGTTTATTAGACGCGGAAACCTAGAAACCTGTCCCGGAAGAAGATCGAACCCATGGCACGAAGCTTCCTTAGACGACGAACAATCGTCATAGCTGCAATCATCGTCGCTCTCTCTGTTGGAATCGTCTTTGCAAGCATACCCTACCTTCCACATCCTCCTCCGCGAACAATCCAGACCCCGGTAACCCATACCATCAGAGGGGGAAGCGAAATGTATCCAGGAGTCTACTCTCTCACGCTACGAGGAGTTTCCAGCACTGACAATTTTGCAATAGGGGTTAACGTGACGAACGGAATGGCATCATTCTGCGTGATGCCAGAGTCCAATTTCATTGCTTGGACTTTCAATAACTCCACCGGAGGAATCCCGTTTTCATTCGACAGCTGTATTCTCAACGTGCAGACAGCCCAGACAACGCTAAGATTCACTCCCACAAGCCAGGGCAACTGGGACGTCGTCGCTGTCAATACCAGCTCAGCGACGATAATAGTCGAGTACACTCCCGCTTCCTAGCGCGACCCTCGGAGTAGAGAGAAGACTGAGGAGACAAGAATGATCCCTGAAAACACTAGAAGAACATGCTGCAAACCAGGAAGAAAACCGCCTAGCGATCCATTCGCTGTCTGAACGCTCATGATAAGATTCGGGTTGCCAATAATGCTGACCAGCTTATCGTACGGCACATCAGCAGTCATGAGCGCTAAGACCAGTGGGATGCTGGAGACGATGCTTGTGTTGATGATGGTAACTCTTACCGCGGAAGAGATTCCCCTCTTTGAGGCTGGCACCGAACCCATAACAGAACTAGCATTCGGACTGCGGAATAGGCCGATTCCAAATCCCACAAGGACCAGGCCTACCACGATCTGGGAATAGGGAGTAGACTGGTCGAATCCTGACAAGACGAAAAACCCTCCGGACGCCGTTATGAGACCGAGAGTGCTGAGACCCCTCGCACCCCATTTGTCTGAGAGAGCACCACTTATTGGTCCAATGAAGATCAGAGTGGCGTCAAGAGGGATCAGAAATATTCCCGCGTGCAGCGGATCGTAGTCTCTTACGAGCTGGAAATAGAGAGTCATAACGAAAGCAAGCCCCGCAAACGCGAGACCGCTCAACAGATTGGCAATGTTTCCAGCAGTGAACAGTCTAATTCTGAACAGGGAGAGGTCTAGAACTGGAAACTTTGTCCTGCGCTCGACGAGAAAGAAGAAGACCATGAGGATTCCACTGGACACGACAAGAATCAGGTTCAGAGCATCTATTAGACTGCCGATAGTTAGGCCGACAAGGAGGAGAGTGATCGAACTGGAAAAGCTGACTGCGCCCAGCAGATCGAACTTTTCTCCTCGGGTCGGCGGAGAGATCTCTTTCAGTCTCCTATGCGACCAGTATGTTCCGAAGATTCCTATCGGAACGTTAACCAGGAAGATAGATCGCCAAGTAAAGAGTTGGATAAGTATGCCGCTTAGAGTGTAGCCTGTAATCGTCCCGGCATTGATAGCGACCTGGTTTATCCCGATGCCTTTTCCCAGCCCTTCTCCAGCGAAAGCATCCGTAACGATAGCGACACTGTTGACGAAGAGAAGCGCAGCCCCAACACCCTGAACAAGCCGGAAGGCCAAGAGCTCCTCAGCAGTCAAGGAGAGGCCGGAGAGTAGCGAGCCGATTGTGAAGATGGCGAAGCCCAGATTGTACAACCGCACCCGACCATACAGGTCGGCGATTCTTCCAATTCCTACCAGAAGGACAGTTATCATGAGCCGGTAGACGGTGATGAACCAGACACCTACAACCAGGTTCGTGTTCAGGGCGAGAACCACCTGGGGAAGGCCTACCACCAGAATGCTCGAATCCAGCGTGGCCATGAAAATGCCGACCGTCGTGACGGTGAGAACGACCCACTTGTACTCCAAGAAACAAACCGCCAGACTACCAAACGATTCCGAGCCTCCGCCTAGGGAGGTATAAAACGCCCCATGCGGAATGAGGCCTCGATTTTTCCGAGTCGGGACAATAGACAGAGACTCGCCCAGAACAAGCCCTGATCAACGATCGGATAGGGGCTTTCGATATGATGCCGAGTTCACGCTTCCATAATCCTACAAATCCCCGATTTCAAAAACGCTGATTACTTCGTTCTGCCCGAAAACCAGTATTCTCCCCGAGAAACGCTTCGGCCAGTGAATGACCCCTCTTAGAAATTACAAAAAAAAATCTTTCCACCGACACAAAACCTGCGATCTTGAGGGAATTAAGAAAAGGTAATCTTTCTTCGAAGAGCAACGGGAGAAGAAGGAAAAACCGCAGACCGTTCCATTTCAAAGAGGACAGGCGCAGAACAAGCACCGATCAGAAATCGAGGCAGGCGATTTGAGATCACGCATCATGCACGTTGACCTGCACGTTGAGCTACACGTTATCAAAATAGCCGACCTGCTGATTCTGCGCCCTGTTTCACGAGACTCGCCCGGTTCAGTTTCAACTGGCGAGACCCCTCGCCAAAAAATCTCAAAAGTAGTTGCTCCCCGCGACACAAAAGTGCTCTTTCGGAAAGGTAACCCATGGGAAGCATTAGGCATTCCTTTAGATACCATGAACAAACCGTCACCCCGCAGGCTTGAGCAGACCCCAAGCACGTCTAGCAGACGACCTATTCGCCCTAGACCCAAGAATCAGATACGTAGCACTACTAGACAGAAACCACAAACTCGTAGAATCAAGAATGAGGACCAGCGTAGCAAGCTTCACACCAGAAAGCTACGACCGGAAATTCATGGGAAGCGTCCCCCCACTAATACTCGACACGCTATCACAGCTAGAAGCCCAGTGCGGACCACTAAGCCACATATCAGTACAGTACGAGAAGATAGACCTCATACTCATACCCCACAACAACCAGATAATCGCCATAAGCCTAGAAACAGGACCCCTAGAACCCATACTCAGAAAACTCAGAGACAACCTAGGTGTACCCATACACCTCTAAAACAACCATAAACAGAATAACACTGCAGAGAAACGAAAAGCGTAACAGAGGAATGACAAAAGCCCCGCCCGGCAAAAGCCAGCTAGCCAAACTGGCGCACGCGCACAGACCCACACCACGCGCCCAGACACCGCGGAAAGAAGACTACATCGAAGTCATCAACGAACTAATCCGCGAAAAAGGATACGCGAAACCAGTCGACATTGCAAAAAACCTCCACGTCACACCCCCCACAGTCACAGGAATGCTCAACAAGCTCCGAGAAGAACAATTCATCGTCCACGAGAAATACGGAGGAATAGTCCTAACCGAGAAAGGCCGCAGCATGGCAGACGAGATGAGACAGCGCCTTGGCCTCCTAGTCAGCTTTCTAAGACTACTCGGAGCCGATGAGACAAGAGCCCAGAAAGACACCGAGGGACTAGAACACTATATCGACACGCGAACCCTCGGACTCCTCGCAAAGCTAGTTGAGTACGCGAGGCGGAATCCTCAATGGTGGAACCAGTTCCAGAAACAGTCAGAGAGCATCTGACCACCAAACGTTAAACAAGGCTCGACAGTTACAAACCAAACAGTCATGGAGCCTAGACAATCCTACAACAGAGTCTTCGAACTATTAGAAACACATCAGAAATGGTTCGCCAACTCCCTCCCTCTAATCGCCAGCGAGAACATCCCCAGCCCAGCAGTCCGAGAAGCACTCCTCTCCGACTTCGGCAACAGATACGCCGAAGGATGGACAGGAGAAAGAGTCTACGCCGGCTGCAAATACATCGACCAAGTCGAACAGATCTGCATCGACCTCGCAAAACAACTCTTCAAAGTTGACTTCGCCGACGTCAGACCCATCTCAGGAGTCTGCGCCAATCTAGTAGCCTACACCACATTCACAACCCCCGGAGACACAATCCTCGCACTCGCAATCCCCGCCGGAGGCCACATCAGCATGGGAAAGAAAGAATTCGGCGGAACAGCAGGCGCCGTAAGAGGCCTCAACGTGGAATACCTCCCGTTCGACACGGAAGAAATGAACATAGACATCGACGCCACAGAAAAGAAAATCCAGAAACTATCCAAGGAGGACAAGAAACCAACCCTAGCAATGCTCGGAGGCTCAGTCCTACCCTTCCCACACCCAGTCAAACAACTCGCCGAGTCGTTCAAAGAGACTGACACGAAGATCTGCTTCGATGCCGCCCACGTCGCCGGACTCATAGCAGGCACCGAATTCCAGGATCCCTTGCACGAAGGCGCCGACGCAATGACGGCAAGCACCCACAAGACCCTCCCGGGACCACAAGGCGGCCTAATCCTATCGAAACCTGAACACGGAGAGAAAATCAAAAAGTCAACCTTTCCCGGCAACGTGAGCAACCACCACCTCCATCACCTAGCAGGAAAAGCTGTGATGTTCGCCGAGATGCTCGCGTTCGGAAAAGAATACGCATCTCAGATCGTCAAGAACAGCCGAGCCCTCGCAGCAGCCCTCCACGAGGAAGGATTCCAAGTTTTGGGCGCGAAGAAAGGCTTCACACGATCACATCTTCTAGTCGCGGACATTACAAAGTTTGGAGACGGCAAGACCATCGAGAAGAAGCTTGAAGATGCAAACATCATACTGAATCGCAACCTACTACCCTACGATATCAAGGCTGGACGACACTTCGAGGCACCGGGAGGAATAAGATGCGGAGTCTCGGAGGTGACAAGGCTGGGAATGAAAGAGTCAGAGATGAAAGAGATAGCGGATCTCATGACAAGAATAGTCGTCAAAGGAGAAGACACTCGCAAAGTCGCCAGCGACGTCTCAGAATTTCGGAGAGCCTACCAGAAAGTCCACTACGCCTTCGAGACCAGCAAAGACGCCTACACCTATATCCACATCCGATAAGTCTAGAACTCAATCAAACCGTCCAATAGAACCGTCAAGGCCGGCTCGCACCAGCCTTATTACCCGCCAAATTGAAAGAGTCGAACAGAAGGATCAGGGTTGAGCACCAAGCGGGAAAAGAGAAGACGCGACGAGGCACCCATGCCAGCTGCCAGCGCAGGACTCCTACGGTTCTTCGAGGAAGACACGCCAGGGGTAAAGCTCAGCCCCCAACTGGTCATAGTCTCCGGAGTCGGACTCGTCGCCTTCGCACTACTATTCTACTTCCTGCTTCCCGTCAGAGGATAAGTCAGTAATCCTCAGCAAGCGTCCTCTGTAAGTACGAAGGAACAGCTCTAGCATCAAGCCCAAGCCTCGACCCCAGCGCCCGCCGCAGATCCTCAGCAAACCCGGTGAAAATGTAGACCTTGTCCGGGTCGCAAGCCTTCACAAACGAGATCAACTGGTCAAAATCCGCATGACTACTCAACGGGAAAGCCGTCACCCTACCACCCAGTGAGAGCGCCCACCCAGTAGCATAAGCCCTCGAGAACCTACGGCCAATATGAGTCCGATCACTTGGTGTAGTAAGATAGACGCAGGGATCCTTATCGAGAATCATCTTCCCATCCCTAGAATCAGACGAGAACCAGTCTAGATGCACACCGCTCTTGTGATAGGTCTCGTTGACACCGTCAAGCCTCGGATTCACAATTACTGGGAGATGAGTGTAGACGTTGAATAGCCGGACGACCTCTTGAGCCTTCCCAGCTGCGTAGACGTGCAAGCAGGGTATTCGTGCCTGTT